>ERZ827471.994-NODE-994-length-19714-cov-5.031029_pt1 | contig 19714 bp, 21 predicted proteins | sample MGYA00519772_ERZ827471 | MGnify/ENA primary metagenome ERZ827471 (study PRJEB31778, sample SAMEA3449315) | human gut metagenome | biome: human gut; feature: human-associated habitat; material: faeces | place: United Kingdom | collected 2010/2012 ...
TCTAGAGAAAGCCTGGATCCCCCGCCCGGGACCGGGCGGGAACCCACCTCGCAGGGGCTAACCTGCGGCGGTCCTAACGGGACCACCTATCGATAACAGAGCCCCCCGGCCCCACCTGCCAGATACAAGGAAAACCCCTGGGAACATCCCAGGGGCTTTCCTGTTCTATGCCGATGTGGGGGATCACCCCTGGCACTTGGCCAGGAGCTTCTCCCAGTTTTCGTCCACGTTTTGCTGGGCGGCTTCGATCATCCACTCGTTGCCGGGCTTGAACATGTGGCGGAACCGGCCCTGGAGGCGGAGGTACTCCTCCACCGGGCGCTTGTTCTTGGGCTCATAGCTCAGGTGCCACACCCCGTCGATGACCTCGAAGAGGGGCCAGACGCAGGTCTCCACCGCCAGTTTGCAGATCTCCGGCAGCTTCTCCGCCGGGTACTCCCAGCCACGGGGGCAGGGGGCCATGATGTTCAGGAAGCTGGGGCCGGGGGTGTAGATGGCCTTCTGGGCCTTGGTGTACAGGTCCCGGAAGTTGCCGATGAAGGTGGTCTGGGCCACATAGGGCACGTTGTGGGCGGCGATGATGTCGGTGAGGTTCTTCTTGTTCTGGGTCTTGCCGGGGACCACGGTGCCCACGGGGGAGGTGGTGGCCTTGGCAAACCGGGGGGTGGAGGAGGAGCGCTGGATACCGGTGTTCATATAGGCCTCGTTGTCGTAGCAGACGTAGGTGAGGTCGTGGCCCCGCTCCATGGCCCCGGAGAGGGACTGGAACCCGATGTCGTAGGTTCCCCCGTCCCCGCCGAAGGTGATGAACTTGACCTCCCCCTTCACCTGGCCTTTGCGCTTGAGGGCGTTGTAGGCGGCCTCCACCCCGGAGAGGGTGGCGCCGGCGCTCTCAAAGGCGGTGTGGATGTAGCTGTCCTCGTAGGCGGTGTAGGGATAGAGGAAGGAGCTGACCTCCAGGCAGCCGGTGGCGTTGCCCACCACGGCACGGTCCTCCTCCCGGAGGGCCCGGAGGACGCCCCGGACGGCAATCCCCGCGCCGCAGCCGGCGCAGAGACGGTGGCCCCCCACGAAGCGCTCCTTCTTCTCCAACGTTTTCTTAAAATGATAGGTGCGGTCGATGGCTTCCATGTTCCCTTACCCCCTTTGTCCCAGATGGGTGTAAACCGGGCCCAGCTCTCCCCCGGCGGCAATGGCCTGGAGGCGTGCAAACACGGTGTGGAAGTGGGCCGGTGTAATGTCCCGCCCGCCTAGGCCGTAGACGTAGCCCACGGTGCGGGGACGGGGTTCCAAGTCGTACAGGGCGCCCCGGACCTCGGAGAAGAGGGGGCCGCCGTTGGCAGAGAAACTCTCCGCCTTGTCCATGATGGCCAGGGCCTTCACATGCTGCAGGGCCTGGGCCAGCTCCTGGGCGGGGAAGGGGCGGAAGACCCGGATCTTCACCAGACCCGCCTTCACCCCCTGCTCCCGCAGCTGGTCCACCGCCACCTTGGCGGTGCCGGCGGAGGAGCCGATGAGCACCAGGGCCACCTCCGCATCCTCCATGCGGTAGGCCTCGAAGAGGCCGTACTTCCGGCCGGTGAGGGCCTCAAACCGGGCCGCCACCTCCAGGATGCGGGCCTTGGCGGCCTTCATGGCCTCGGCCTGCTGGACCTTGTGCTCCATGTAATGGCAGCCCAGGTCGTAGGCCCCCACGGCCAGGGGATTCTCCGCCTTGAGGAGGTAGTGTTCCGGGCGGTACTCCCCCACGAAGGCTTTCACCGAGTCGGTGTCCAGCAGGACGATGTTCTCCAGGGCGTGGCTGGTGATGAACCCGTCCTGGCACACCATCACCGGCAGGCGGACCGAGGGGTCCTCCCCGATGGGCATGGCCTGGAGGAAGTTGTCATAGGCCTCCTGGTTGTTCTCGGCGTAAAGCTGGATCCACCCGGCGTCCCGGATGCCCATGGAGTCGGAGTGGTCGTTGTTGATGTTGATGGGGCCGGAGAGGGCCCGGTTCACGCAGGCCAAAGTGATGGGCAGCCGGCTGGAGGCGGCCACGTACATCATCTCGTACATCAAAGCCAGGCCGGCCGAGGAGGTGGCGGTCACCGCCCGGGCCCCGGCGGCCTCGGCGCCGATGCAGGCGGACAGGGAGCTGTGCTCCGACTCCACGGGGACAAACTCGGTGTTCACTTCCCCGTTGGCCACGTACTGGGCAAAGTACTGGGGAATCTCCGTGGAGGGGGTGATGGGGAAGGCCGCCATCACGTCGGGGTCAATCTGCTTCATGGCAAAGGCGATGGCCTCGTTGCCGGAGAGGCGCTCGTTGTAGTTCATGGTTGTCCTCCCTCCTTCACAGTGATGGCCCCGAAGGGGCAGACCTGGGCGCAGATGCCGCAGCCCTTGCAGTGCATGTAATCGATTCCGGCCAGCTTGCCGTCCTGGACGGGCAGGGAGCTGTCCGGGCAGTAGGGCACGCACAGCAGGCAGTTGCGGCACTTGGCCGTGTCCAGCACAGGGGTGTCGGTGCGCCAGGCGCCGGTGTTCACATACCGGGCGGTGGCGGGCTCATAGATTTCCCCACCCAGGGTCATCTCCTGCCAAGGGGTATGTTCGTCAATCTCTCTTGCCGGGCGGATCATCCTACCTGCACCTCCTCCCATGCCTGGATCAGGGCGGCCATGTTGCCGGCCACCACCTGGGGTTTCGTGGCAAACTTATGGTGGAAGCTCTCCTCCATGTCCTGCTTAAACTTCCCCTCCTCCAGCACGCCGCTGACCTTCACTGCCGCGCTGAGCATGGGGGTGTTGGGAAAGTTTCGGCCCAGGGTCTCCTCGGAGATCCGCCGGGCATCGATGGTGCACACCTTGCCCGCCCAGCCGGAGAGCTTGGGGCGGATCTCTGCCGGGGACTTGGCGGTGTTCACAATCACCGCCCCCTGGGGGGACAGGCCCCGGGTAACGTCCACGGAGTCCAGCAGGGTCTCGTCCACCACCACCACGTAGTCAGGCTCGTCAATGTTGCAGTGGATGGAACAGCGGGCATCGCTGATGCGGTTGTAGGCGGTGATGGGGGCCCCCATCCGCTCAGGGCCATACTCGGGGAAGCCCTGGACGAACTTCCCGGAACTGAAGGCGGCGTCCGCCAGGAGCAGGCAGGCCGTTTTGGCCCCCTGGCCCCCCCGGCCGTGCCAGCGGAACTCAATCAAACCGTTGTCTTTCATGGGTTGTAACCTCCCTGTGGAGAATCTCTTGCATTGCGCCCATTGGGGCAAAAAAGCCTTCGTCCTTGGAAACAGGACGAAGGCTGAAAACACACTTCGCTATACCACCTTATTACCTGCGTACCAACATACGCGCTCCCTGTAACGGAGGAAACCGGCAGGGCCTACTGAACCGATGGGAAGTTCGGCCTGCAGCTCAGGAGGGATTTTCAGACTTCCGCTTACTGCCTTCGGGCTTACACCGTCCCCGAATCGCTGGAGGGTTCTGCGGACCCTACTGTCTCCGTCATCGCTGTTGTGGTTGGCTATGGAATTCTATTGCCATTATACGGCAGGGGAAAAAAGGCTGTCAAGCAGCAAATCCTCCTGTTTTTGGGGGATTTTGCCGGGGTTTTTTGTCTCTCACTCCCGGCCGGCCTGGCCGGAGAAGATCCAGGGGGCGGGCTGGACCTCGATCTCGTCCTTCCGCCCCACCTTGGAGACCTCCAGCTGCATGATCTCGGTGGGCTCGATGCCGTTCTCCCACAGCATCCCGGGGATGCGACTCATGAGGCTGAACTCCAGGGTATAGATCACCACCCGGATCTTGGGGTTGACGTGGACCAGGGTTTTCAGCTCCAGGTCCAGTTTATCCGAAGCCACCAGGAAGACCACATCGGGCACCGGCCAGCGGTGGGAATAGCTCTCCATATCGTCTACAATCTGCACGTTGTTCAGGCCGAAGCGGACCACGTTCTCCTCCATGGTCTGCCGGTCCCCGGCTTTGTATTCCACCGCCACCACATTGCCCCGGTGGGCGGCGATGGCGGCCTCCACGGCGATGCTCTCCCCGGAGACGCAGCAGATGTTCTCCCCCTCGTCCAGGTTGAGCTTCTTCAGGATCACCGCCCGGATCTCCGGGGCCACATAGCGGATAGTGCCCGGGGAGAAGCTGCTGTTGTCCAGGCCGATGCGGTAGCCGGTGTGGGCCCGGGGGTTGTTGATGAGCATGGCCGCCGAGACGTTGACCCCCCGGTCGATCATCTCCGACAGGAGGTTGTGCTTCATGGGGCCGGCGGGTTCCGAGCCCTCGTTGTACCAGATCTCACAGTCCCCCATGCCGCTGTCCCACATGGAGTAGAAGACCTCCGGACGGTTGCCGTCGGTGAACACCAGCACCGACCGGTTGGCCTGAACCGCAGGCAGGAGGTTCCGGTCCTCCCCGGTGATGTCCAGGATGCGGACGGTGGACAGGTCAATGGGGGTATTCTCCGCAAAATACTTCAGCCAAGCCAAGATGCTCTCGTTGTTAAAAATACTCATTCCAGGCTCCTTTCCGCCCGGCCCGGTTTGGGGGCGGGCTGTGGGGGGTGGTCAGTCCACCAGGTCCATCTGCACCGCTGCCTTTTTCCGCAGGAAGGCGGGAAAGGCGGCGGGGTCCCCTTGGACAAACCCATCCTTGCGCAGCATGTGGGCCGCGTTGGCGTTGGTAAAGAGGAAGAAGTGACCTTCGTCCTCGTTGGCGCTTTTGATGCTGAGGTAGGGAAACTCGTGCTTGCCGGAAGCGGCATCCTCTTCCTCGAAGTGGTCCTTGTAGAAGGTGTAGGTGATGGTCATCCCCTTATTGGGATATTTGTTCCAGGAGCGGCGCTCCATCCCCTTGCTGTCAGACCGGCGAAGGAGGGCCACCCCTCCCAGGAGGCAGCACACTGCAATGATCCCGGTGACGATGGCGATGGGGGAAAACACCCCGGCATAGACCATGGCCCCCACCGTAAACACTGCCACGGCAATGAGCAGCACCCCGAAGACGCGATAGCCGATCTTACGAGCCCGGCGGAGGTTTTTCTCCGGCCGGCGGCGGAAGTCCAGGGTGCGCACCAGGGCACTCACATCCTCCCGCTCGTATACCATTTGGACCTGATATTCCACGGACGTCGCCTCCCTCTGCCCCTTGGGGGCAGGGGCAAGTTTCTCAGGATTCTTATAGTTTTTATTGTAAAGCCGGCGGCCCGGTCTGTCAAGGGCAACCTGGCGCCTTGACAAACCGATCCCCTCCGCATTATTATGATGGTACTGGACTAACCAACTGCTCTACTGGGTAGAAAGTTCTCCATCCCATACAAAGGAGGATACATACCATGGGTAAGATCTACACCTCCGTGGAACAGCTCATCGGCGGGACCCCCCTGCTGGAACTGACCCGGATCACCAAACAGGAGGGCCTCCAAGCCACCCTCCTGGCCAAACTGGAATATTTGAACCCCGCCGGCTCGGCCAAAGACCGGGTGGCCAAGGCCATGCTGGACGACGCCGAGGCCCGCGGCCTGCTGCAGCCGGACTCCGTCATCATCGAACCCACCTCGGGCAACACGGGCATCGGCCTGGCCGTGGTGGCCGCCACCCGGGGCTATCGGGCCATCATCGTCATGCCCGACACCATGAGCATGGAGCGCCGCCTGCTGATGACCGCCTACGGAGCGGAACTGGTCCTCACCCCCGGGGCCAAGGGGATGGCCGGCTCCATTGAAAAGGCGGAGGAACTGGCCAAGGAGATCCCCCACGCCTTCATCCCCGGCCAGTTTGACAACCCCGCCAACGCCGCCGCCCACCGGGCCACCACCGGCCCCGAAATCTGGGCGGACACCGACGGGCAGGTGGACATCTTCGTGGCCGGCGTGGGTACTGGCGGCACCATCACCGGCGTGGGAGAATACCTGAAGGCTCAGAATCCCAAGGTCCAGGTGATCGCGGTGGAACCTGCCTCCTCTCCCCTGCTGAGCAAGGGGGTGGCCGGGCCCCACGGCCTCCAGGGTATCGGGGCCAACTTCGTGCCCAAGGTGCTCAACACGGAGATCTACGACGAGATCATCCCCGTCACCGAGGAGGACGCCTATGCCGCCGGCCGGCAGATTGGCCGGACGGAAGGGGTGCTGGTGGGCATCTCCTCCGGGGCGGCCCTGTGGGCGGCCATCCAGGTGGCCAAGCGGCCGGAGAACCAGGGGAAGAAGATCGTGGTCCTTCTCCCCGACACGGGAGACCGGTACCTCTCTACCCCCATGTTCCAGGAGACCTAATCCATTCCAAACCTGCAGAGGAGCGGGCGTGCCCAGTAGGGCACGCCCGCTCCTTTGCTTCAGTTCTCAATCGTGATGACGCCTACGGGGCACGCCTCTGCCGCCTGGCGGGCCTGGTCCTCCTGGCCGGCAGGCACCTGGCCCACGGACTCGGCCACCCCTTCTCCATTGAGATGGAAGAGGTCGGGGTACTCCTCCGCGCACAGGCCGCAGCTGATGCAGCCCTCCTTGACCGTTACCTTCACAGGCAACCCTCCTTCCCGGCGCCGCAGCGCCTTACGGCATAGTGTGCCAGGAAGGGGCTGGAATCATACCTCTTGGGTCAAACGCAGGGGGGATCCTGCCCCTCCAGCCAGTCCAGCAGGGCCTGGCAGCCCTGGAGGAGGTCGTCGTAGGTGGCCTCAAAGTCGCCGGTGTACCAGGGGTCGGCAATGTCCCGGGGGTGATCGGTGAAGTCCAGCAGGCGGCGGATCTTCCCTGCGGGGTCTCCACCGGCGATGGCCGTCATGTTGCGTACATTGGCCTGGTCCATGGCCAGGAGCAGATCATAGGCCCCATAGTCCTGCCGGGTCATCTGGACCGCCCGGTGGTCCCCGAAGGGGATCCCCTTCTCCCGCAGCTTCCGCCGGGCGGGGGGATAGATGGGGTTGCCGATCTCCTCCCGGCTGGTGGCCGCCGACTGGGTGCGGCAGGCCAGCCCCCGTTCCGCCGCCAGGTGGGCCAACAGATATTGGGCCATGGGGGAGCGGCAGATGTTGCCGTGGCATACGAACAGGATTTTTACCATTTCTTTCCCTCTCTGTTTTTTGAAAATATGCGTCTGATTTGCGATATTTCCGCATTTTCAGAACTTTTCAAGCAGCTTCTGTTTTTGTCCTCTCCATAACTCTACAAGAATCTACACCACTGTTCACAAATTTGGTGTAAATCTGGTGTACGGCTCAGCCGTCCCCCACCGCTTTCCGCATGGCGTTTTCCGCCGCCTCATAGCTGGCGTGGGTGTAGACATTGAGGGTTACGCCCGCGTCGGAGTGCCCCATGAGATATTGCAGGCTCTTGAGGTCGATCCCGCTGTTGGCCATCTCGGTACAGAAGGTGTGCCAATACCCTATAATAAGGACAAGACGAGAAACCCCAGTAAAATCAAGGGCTTCCGGGCTTGTCCTTATTCTTTTTCCAATAAAAATATCCTGCGAAGCAGGTTGAAAGGTGGTGTCGAAAAATAAGAGTTGAAACAAGCGCCCAAAATATGGATGGCGGAAGGAGGTGCCCGAATGGGCGCATGGAGTATCACGATGCGGGAAAGCGACTACGGGCTGGACCTATTTTAAGAGCGGCATATCAAGCAGGCTCTTGTCACAGGCGAAACCCTTTCCATCCTTCTGGAAAAAGTACGGCGTGTTCAGAACCCGGACCATGAGATATATCAATCGTGGATACGGGAGGAGACCCGCCAAGAGTGGCTTGCCCACATCCGGGCGCTCCAGGAAATTTTGGAATCCCACAGATAACCCATCCAAGCCCCCGCGCAGCTGACTATTTCAGCTGTGCGGGGTTTTTTTTCGTTTTCAGCAATATTCAGTGGAAACAGATTCAGCTTGCGCCCCGGTGACTTCGGTTGCCGGGGCGCTTTTTTGTTTTCACCCCAAACCGAAGGAGGTCACGGCCATGCCGTTAAATCTGGATTACTTCTACGGCGGCGAATCAGAACAGTACAGCTTCTATCGTATCCCCAAGGTGCTGTTCACCGCCGCCCATTATCGCGCAGTCCCGGTGGAGGCCAAGGTGTTGTATGGCCTCCTTCTGGACCGCATGGCCCTCTCGGCCCGCAACGGCTGGCTGGACGAGGGCCGCCGGGTCTTTATCTACTTCACCCTGGAGGACGCCATGGCCATGATGGGCTGCGGCCACAACAAGGCCGTCCGCCTGTTCGCAGACCTGGAGCAGATCGGCCTCATCGAGCGCAGGAAGCAGGGGCAGGGCCGCCCTACCCGTATCTATGTCAAGAACTTCATCCTGCCCACGGAAACCGAGGAACCGGAGACACCCGAAGCGTGCCCGGATAGCACACCGCCGGCTCAACGTGAGACTTCCGATAATGGGAAGTCTGAGGAGCCCCCGGAAGTCTTGACTTCCCAAAATCGGAAGTCTGCACTTCCCGAAACCGGAAGTCCAGACTTCCCGAAAACAAACGCTAATAAGACTGATAAGAATAATACTGAACTGAACAATACTGACCTATCTATCCCCCCATCCTCCCCCCGGGACAGTCCCACCCGGGCGCAGCGGCAGCAGATGAGGATGGATGAGATGGATTCATACAGAGAGCTGATAAAAGAAAATATCAGTTATGACCTGCTGCTCCAGGAAAATTTCTATGACGATGAGCTGATAGACGGTTATGTGGAGCTTATGGTCGATGTCTGCTGTTCCAAACGGTCCTCTATCCGAATCAGTGGCGAGGAAATCTCTACGGCGGTTGTCAAGAGCCGGTTCCTGAAGCTGAACAAGGAGCGTATTAGCTACGTCATGGACAGTATGCGGCAGAACACCACCCGGATCGTCAACATCCGGGCCTACATGCTCTCGGCGCTGTATAATGCGCCCGTGACAATCAACCAGTATTACACGTCCTTGGTCAGCCATGACATGGCCCATGGCTTCCAGTGACCTGGGACAAAGCTATCACGAATGGAGGTAATTTGCATGACCCAAGAGATCAACATCCTGGTGGTGGAGCCGGGCAAGGCCCCGCGCCCTGCCAAGGTAGAAAACACGCTGGAGACATTCGCCAAGATTGTGGGCGGGCCGGTGGAGGCCGGCTGCTATCTGCCTCAGCGCGTCATGCTCATCTGCCAGGAGAATGGCAAACAGCAGGGACTTCCGCCCAACCGGGCCAATCCCCGTGCCGGGGACTATATCGCCGGAACTTTCCTGCTGTGCGGCTTCGAGGATGACAGCTTCATCTCCCTGACCCCGGCCCAGCAGATGGAGTTCCAGGAATACTTCGCCAAGCCCGGCGAGTTCATGCTGGTGGGCACGGAGACTGTGTGCGTCGCCCCCGGCGAGCTGGCCCGGACAGCCTGTGAGCTATGGGAACACATGAAGGCCGGCGAATCCGTGGTTATGACCAAGTGGGGCGGCGGCCCGGAGGGGGTGGCAGCCGTTTGAGAAAACAGAATATCGCATCAGACCGTCGCGGCCCGGAGGCCGGCGACGGTTTTTTTCATGCCGTCAGCCTGAGCGGAGGCAAGGATTCGACGTGCCTCCTGCTCCTGATGATCGAGCGCGGCCTGCCCATTGACGCGGTAATCTGGGCGGACACCGGCATGGAGTTCCCTGAGATGTATGCCCACATTGCCAAAGTAGGCGAATATCTGTACCAGGAGCGCGGTCTGCATATCACTGTGCTGCGACATCCAAGGGGCTTTGAATATTTCATGCTGGAAGTCCCACAGCAGAAAAAGGCGGCGATTGAACGGCGTATTGCCATGGGACAACCACTGAGAGGCTATGGCTGGCCGGGCATCAAGTCGCGCTGGTGTACTGGCCAGCTCAAAACGCACCTTATCACCAAGGAATTGAACCGGCTCAAAGGGCGGTACCAGCTCCAACAGTATATCGGCATCGCGGCGGACGAGGCGTGGCGGTGCAAGGGACTTAATTACCCTCTGGTGGATTGGGGGATCACCGAGGCCGAGGCGCTGCAACTCTGCTACGACCGGGGCTTTGACTTCGGCGGCCTCTATGAAATATACCACCGCGTCTCCTGTTGGTGCTGCCCCTTTCAGCGCATAGGCGAGCTACGGAAACTGCGCCATCATCACCCGGAGTTGTGGGCGCGGCTGCTGGACCTGGACAACCGTGCCCGGGCGCAGTTTGGCCCCGGCCCCCTGGGCCAGTTTAAGCAAAATTGGAGTGTTGCCCGGCTGGAGGAACGGTTTGCCAAGGAGGAGACCATGGCATGAAGCACCTGATTCGCCGGCTGTATGTGCCGCCCTGAACCATCGTGGAGCGCACAACAGCCCACCATTCCATGGGTACTCCTACACGGAGAACGTCAGATAACAAACAAAAGGAGGAAAATTTGTGAAAACATATCATCGTCAGCGCCGCACCCTGTTAGCGGCCTTTTTGGCCGTGGTGATGTTGTTCTCCTTGATGCCCACAGCCTTTGCCGCTCAGGAGGACAATTACCATGACCCTGCCGAGCATTGGCAGGAGGCGTTAAACCGAACCAACGAGTTGGACGTCAATTCAGTGGTCACGGTTGAGACAGCTAACTGCTGTGTCTGTGGCCATGACACATCTTTCCAGATATTTCGTGTCCCGGAGTATACACGGGATGGCGAGACAGCCCTGACCCGCAACGTCAAGTATTCAGATGGCACCTGCCTAGACGGTGAGAGCAAGGGCGACCTGCTGGACGGCACCCCCGGCAAGGACGCCTATTACACCGGCTACCACTGGACGAAAGCGGTGTGCCAGACCTGCGGTACTTTCAACACCAACATGGGGGCCACCAACTACTCCTGTGACAAAAACGTCTATTGGCTCTATGACTGCGCCGCCAACTTCTTTGAGGAGCTGCCGGAGACGCAGATCATTGAGCAGGTGGACAGCGGCTATCACCGTGTCACCACCACCAGCGGGAGCTACTGCGGCTTCTGCTATGGCACCTTCAAGGAGGAAAATTCCACCCTGGAGCGCCACAACATAGACAGCGCCATCCGTCCGGAGCTGGCCCATGACCGCTTTGTGGAGATGGATACCTGCGCCGGCTGCGGCTATGCTGACACCGCCTACACCGCTGCCAAGGCCGTGATTGCGGATTACTTTGGCATAGTGGACGGCCAGCCCCACACCGTTACCGTGTCAGACCTCTCCGACGCGGGCGTGACCACGGCCATCCGCTACGGCAGCGAGGCCAATTCCTGCACCCTGACTTCGGCTCCCAATTACACTGAGGCCGGAGATTATCCTGTGTACTACGAGATCACCTACACCTACCACGACACCGACATGGTGGAGGACGGCGTGGCCTTCGTCCACCTGCGGGACGAAACGGTTGCCGAGGACGGCTCCTGTTCCTGTGGCTGCGGCAATCCCGACTGCGGGTGCCAAGACCCGGACTGTGACGGCTGCTGCTGTGAGGACAAGGGCTGCGGGGAAAATCACAACTGGGTGTTGCTGGACAGCGTAGACCCCACCTGCCTGACCCTGGGCTATGACCGCTATCTGTGCGTGGACTGCGGCATGATTGAAAAGCGGGACTACGAGGCGGCCCTGGGACACGCCTATCAGAGCTCCATAATCCGGGAGGCCACTTGTGAGACCTCGGGCAAGACCCTGGACATCTGCCAGCGGTGCGGGGATACCAAGGAGACCACTATCCCCCAGGGGGAGCATGACCATGACCATCCAGGGCCGGACCTACACCGAGCGCAAGAAGGCCGGCGAGGCCATCATCGCTGCCTGCCAGAATATGACCGACCCTGAGAAGCCGGTGGAGCTGGGCGAATACCGGGGCTTTCCCATGACGCTGAAATTTAGCAAAGGGACGTTCCAGGTGGTTTTGAAGCAGAACCTGTCCTACACGGCAGAGCTGGGTGAGGATGTGCTGGGCAACATGACCCGCATCAACCACGCGCTGGAAAAGATACCGGAAAACCTGGAGGAGAAGAAGCGGTTTTTGACCACGCTGGAGGGCGAGCTGGTCAACGCCAAAGAGGAGGCTGCGCGGGACTTCCCCCAGGAGCAGGAGCTGGCGGAGAAATCCGCCAGGCTGGCAGAGCTGAATGCCGAGCTGGACAAGGCGGAGCGGTCTAAAAAGAAACCGGCGCGGGAGGAATCCGAACAGGAAACGTCCCCGGCTGAGAAACCATCTATCCGGCAGCAGCTGAAGGACTATGCAGCGCCCGCGCGGGCTGACGCCGGGACCGAGCGCGCCCCGTGGAGGGGGCCTGTCCGATGAGGCGCAGGGAGGGCCGGGACATCGGCCTGTTTACCAAGGTGTCCCCGGAGGAAAAGGCGCTGATTGACCGCAAGATGGCCCTGCTGGGGGTATCCAACCTCCGGGCCTATCTGCGGAAGATGGCGGTGGACGGCTACATCGTCCAGCTGGATATGGAGGGCGTGTTGGAGCTGGTGAAGCTGCTGCGCTCCATCTCCAGCAACGTCAACCAGATTGCCCGCCGGTGCAATGAGACGCGCAACCTCTATGCCGAGGACGTGGAGGACCTGCGGCGGGGCTATGCCCAGCTGTGGCAGGAGCTTCACGCCCTGCTTAAAAAATTTGAGAATCTGTGACCAGGGGGCGGCGGGCGCATCTAATCGGTGCTTCCGCCGCCCCCTCTTTTTTCGTGGAGGTGAACGACATTTGACCCCATTGACCAAAGAGCAGATACAGCGGGCCAAGGAGTGGGATCTGCTCTCCTATCTGCAAGCCTTTGAGCCGGGGGAGCTGAAACGGTGCGGCCCCCATGAATACTGCACCCGTACCCACGACAGCCTGAAAATCTCCAATGGGAAGTGGTGCTGGAACAGCTGGGGCATCGGCGGGCGGACGGCACTGGACTATCTCATCAAGGTGCGGGGCATGGACTTTGTGGGGGCGGTGCAGACCTTATGCGGGTACTGCCCGCCGCCCCAGCCGGAGCGCCCGGACCCCAGGCCGCCCGCACCCTTTCGGCTTCCGGCGGCCAGCCGGTGCCCCTCCGCCGTAGTGCCCTATCTGCAAGACCGAGGCATTGACCCGGAGATTATCCGCCTCTGCCTGGACGCTGGTATCCTCTATGAGAGCCGAAAATACCAGAACTGTGTCTTTGTGGGGCGGGACCCGGCTGGCCGCCCCCGGTCTGCCACCCTGCGGGGGACGCGGGACAGCTTCAAGCTGGACGCGGAGGGGAGCGACAAGCGGTACGCCTTCTGCCTGCCGGCATCCGGCCCGGCCTGTCCCCGGCTGGCGGTGGCCGAGAGCCCCATCGACGCGCTCTCTCTGGCGACGCTGGAGAAGCGCACCGGCGGCCCGTGGCAGGACTGCTACTACCTCTCCCTGGGCGGCACCGCGCCCAATGCACTCCTGCAATTCCTCCGGGATCACCCGGCTGTTGCTCAGGTCAGTTTGTGCCTGGACAACGACAAGGCCGGCCTTATAGGGATGGACCGGCTGGAGCAGGCCATACAAGCTGACCCCGTACTGGCGGCACAGGTGACGCTCCTCTGCCGCAATCCTCCGCCGGCGGGATGCGGCAAGGACTACAATGAGTTCCTGACTGCCCTGGTGCGGATGGAGCGCGGCCAGCAGCGCGGACGGGAGGCGCGGTAGATGGCGATTTCCAATCTGCTGCCCCGGAAAACCATGCCCAGCCGGACCCGGCTGCAATCCATGGCGGAGCGCCACGACTACGACCAGAAGCCGGAAAAGACCAGGGACGGCGAGCTGGTATCCTCCTATATGTGTTCCCCTGAGACCGCCGCTGAGGAATTTGAGATCAGCAAGCAGCTCTATTATCAGCTCACCGGGCGCAGCCAGCCCAAGAAACGGGACGTGATTATGTACCGGATTATCCAGTCCTTCAAGCCGGGGGAGGTCAGCCCCGAGGAGGCCAACCGGATCGGCTATGAGCTGGCCATGCGCTTCACGGAGGGGCAGCACCAGTTTGTGGTGGCCACCCATGTAGACAAGGCCCATATCCATACGCACATTGAATTTAACAGCACCAATCTGGACTGTGACGGTAAATTTAAGAACATGAAGGATTCCGCCCTTGTCCTGCGGCGGCTGAATGATGAGATCTGCAAGGCTCACGGCCTGTCTATCATTGAACACCCCAAAGAGAAAGCCAAGCTGCCCGGTGAGGCGGCGGCGGTGAAGTACGGCGTCAGCTTCAAGGAGCAGCTGCGGCAGGCCATAGACCGTGCGCTCCCCGACAGCGCTGGCTTTGAGGATTTTCTGGAACGGATGCGCGCTGGGGGCTATGAGGTGAAGCAGGGCAAATACCTGTCCTTCCGCGCACCCGGGCAGGAGCGGTTCACACGGTCCCACCGCCTGGGGGACAGCTATACCCTAGATGCCTTGCGGGCGCGCGCCGGGAACCGGCGCGGGTATGACGCGGCAGCCCAAAAGCCGCTGCGGCACGACGGTAAGAAAATCAATCTTCTTATCGACATCCAGGCGAAGCTGGCCGCCGGCAAGGGCGTGGGCTATGAGAAGTGGGCCACCATCTTCAATCTGAAGGAGGCCGCCCGGACGCTCAACTTCCTGATGGAGAATCACCTGACGGACTATGACGAGCTGGCCGCCCGCGCCGAGCAGGCCGGCGCCAGCTTCGACGATTCCTCCCGCCGCATCAAGCAGCTGGAAGCCCGCATGGCTGAGATTGCCCAGTTCAAGACCCATATCATCCGGTACGCCAAAACGCGGGAGGTCTACGCCGCCTACAAGAAGTCCAGGCACAAGAAGGAGTTCCGCGCCGCCCATGCTGAGGAGATCGCCCAGCACGAAGCGGCCAAGAAAGCCTTTGACGCCTTGGGCGGCAAGCCCATCCCCAAGGTGGCGCAGCTCTCCAAAGAGTACGCCGCCCTGCTGGCGGAAAAGCAGGCTGAGTATGAGAGCTACAAGGCGCTGCGGCAGGAGATGATCACCCTTCGCACGGCAAAGCAGAATGTGGATCGGATTCTGGGGCTGGGGCCGCAGGGACCAGAACAGAAAGAACGGCAGGCACGATAAGAGAATCGGTCGTATTGGATAATAGTTTCTCCGGTAGCAAGATTGATTTTTTCTTTATAAAGCATCGTATAGCGAGGCTGGCTTTCTGTGTAGTCCTTTCCCTCTTTAGGAAAAAAGGACCGGCAAAAATACCTGCCGTTTTCCTTATGCTCTGCAATGAAAATATAGATGTCTGTCGTATTGCACGGAGTAGAAAGTATGTAGTCTGCTTCTATTAAGGAAAATTGATTAAGTTTTGCGTTGTAGCGGAAAATCAGCCGATTATCGTCCAAAAGTTGTTCAATGAGGGATAATGGTTCAAAACGATTTTCTATTTGAAAGAGGTAGCGGCTTTCAGTCAGAGTTGCATAGGTTGTCCTACCACTTAGAATTTCATCAAATACCAATCCACGATTTCGTTTTGCAATCCGTAAATCTTTCAGCTTTCCAAGCCCCATTAAATGATGAAAGTCCAGTTTGGAGAAGCCAATCACTAATTCAGTCGTTTTTCCTTTTCGACCAATAACAATTCTGTATTGTATCTTTAATAGTTGCTCAAAGGCTTTGGCGCATCTTTGTAATCTATCCATAGTCACTCTCTGCCATAAGAAATAAGGCCGCCTTGCGTAAGCAAGACGGCCTGAGCATTTTCTTTCGGCCTTGAAGCCTACTCCGGTTTGAGGTTACTGCACAACCCCTACTGAAAGCTCCGCATAGCAAGGCTTTCCGGTACGCTACTATGCTTCAACGCTTGACAGACACACGCCGTTGCCTGCCTTGTACTATTATTATACGCAACGAGTGAGAATATGTCAATCAAATTTTGTGATCGGACACAGTTATTCGGAATTTCCGAATAACTGCTGGTTCCTCTGCCTCCCTGTCTATTGAAAACTGAATCTAACGCCCATCACCAACTATTCGGGAATTCGAAATGGTTAAGACGGTGCGTATAACCATCTGACTATACTTCATTGTGAATGGGAGCCCGCCTCACGGCAGGCCCCGTTTGAGCATTTTCTTTCAGCTTTTGGCCTACTCCGGTTTGAGGTTTAGTGTACAACCCCTCCTGAAAGCTCCATAAGGCAATGCGTTCCGGCACACTCCCTTACTTCAACGCTTTGGCGGACACACGCCGTTGCCTGCCTTTATATTTTATTGTACGCAGAACGTATGATGCTGTCAATCAGAAAATGGCCGTGGGGCGGCGTTTGGAATCAGCCAAACACCACCCTACGGCCATTCTTTTTTTCTGCGCGGATGTGCAGAAATAGGCGACCAACGGGAGCCAAGAAGCCACGCCGGAAGGCGTGTTCGACTGGACGCCAAAGCGGCCCGGTCCGGGGCTTGGGTCCTCCCAACCAGCGTTTCGGAATGTCCAAAAGGATATTCCGAAACATTGCTGGCCTACGTCCTCCATTTACAGCTTCACATACACGGAGGACAGGAAAGTAGTTCCTTGTGCCTCAAACCGGGCGTCGCCCTGGTGGGTCTTTGCCACGGCCCGGATGGAGCTGAGGCCCACGCCGGGCGCACCCGCCCGCTTGCTGGAGAGGAACTTCCCGCCCTCCTGCCGCGCCTGGCCGTCAAAGCTGTTGTCCATGGTGATGGTCAGGACGCCGTACTCCAGGGAGCTGTTCAGCCGGATGAATTTCTCACCTCCGGCCATGCGTCCGCAGGCTTCCACCCCGTTTTCCAGCAGATTGGCGAACAGGACGCACAGGGCGCGGTCATCCATGGCTGGGTTCTTTGCGGGGACCGTCAGCCGGGCGGTAAAGGCGATGCCCTCCTGCTGGCAGCGGGCAGCATAGTGTGACACCACCGCATTGACGGTGGGGTTTTCGCAGTAGTCCTGGACGGCGGTGGGGATGTCCCGGATCAGAGCAGCGATATAGTCCCGCAGTTTGGAGTTTTCCTCCCCGGCCATGGTCTGGATCAACCTCAGATGGTGGCGCAGGTCGTGGCGCATCTGCCGGGTCTGCTGGGCGGTCTCCATCAGGAGCAGGCTGCGCTTTTCCTCCTCCTCCATTTGCATCTCCAGCAGGCGGGATTCAAAAACCAGCCGCTGCCGCAGGGCGGCCTGCTGTTCCAGACCCTCCAGGGATTGCAGCAGCACATAGTAGATGGCAAAGACGCAGACCAGCAGACCGATCCGGCAGAAGAGGAAAAAACCGCTGTCCACGCTGCTCTCCAGATAGGAATCGGTAAAGATCAGCGCCAGAACGGTCACAAACGCCGGTACCAGCCAGATAATCCGCCACAGCCGGGGCGCGTCGGTGCGATAGACCAGATTGGCCACCTGCCGGAAAAACCGCATCAGCAGCGGCAGGGTGACGCCGTAGAGCAGGATGCAGACAAAGCTGCTGCCCCACCCTTGGATGGGGATGCCAAACACCTGCACAGCAAGCACCGACACGATCCCCCGGATAATCAGCAGATAGTCCACGATCAGCAGATAGGTGAACAGCATTTTGAAGGAGCTTAGCCGCAGAAAACAGCAGTAGATCAAAAACCCCACCACCGCAAACGCCAGCTCCAGATTGCGGAAATACAGCCCGTTGGACAGGCAATAGGCAGCAACCGCCATTTTGCACAGCACATTGACAGTCACCAGCCCCAGAGCCGCTGTACGGGACCGCCATTGAAAGTTCCAGAACAGGACAAAGGGGATGATGTGGCTGGGCAGCGTGGTACAGAAGATATAAAATAACTGCCCCATCATCTCGCCCCCCTTGTCCGGGCAAACAGAAAGTCCTCCCAGGCCCGCTTCGCCCTGGAACGATTGACGCGGCTGATGGGGACTTGGTTCCCGTCCGCCAGTTCATAGCTCTGATATTCCTCGTTGATCCCCCGGACAAAGGCCAGGTTCACGCAGTAGCTTTTGTGGGGGCAGAAAAAGGGCTGCCCCTCCAGCTGGGGCAGCAGGTCGGACAGCTTGCCGTAGAGCTGGAGAACGCTGCCGTCCTTTCTGGAAAGCATCACATGATGCCCCTTCTGCTCCAGATAGAAAAGCTCTGAAAGCGGGATTTTTTGCGTCTCGCCGCCTTGCCGGACGGTCAGCCGGGGAACACTGTCCCGTTGCAGCTTCACCAGATGCAGCAGGTCATTGATGTCCTTTTGGCGCACGGGTTTTTCCAGGTATTTCAGCACCGACAGGCGGTAGCTCTCCAGGGTATGCTCGGTGCTGGTGGTGGTAAAGGCGATGGGGATGGCTTCGTCCATCTCCCTTATTTTTTGCACGGCCTCCACGCCGGTCATGCCGTTCATATAAATATCCATCAGCAGCAGATCGAAACCGCCGGGGCGGAACGCTTTCAGCAGTTCCTCACTGCTCCCGAACTGGGTGCAGTTCGTGGCAATGGGGGCCTGCGCCAGCAGGGCAAGCAGAGCTTCTCGTTCCTCCGGCAGATCGTCGCAGATGGCAAGGTTCAATGGTTCCATGCAACCCCTCCTTTGGGGATTTTCCTCTATTATATGGCCTATGCACAAAAAAGTCAATTTGTCAAGTACCAGTTTTGCCGCAGACTGCGACATCTCTCGTACTGGAAGCCGGTGCGGAATTCTTATAAAATAGACTTGACAGCAACAATCTATCGCCGCCGGAGAAAGGAGTAACCATGGTCAAAGCATATTTTACCGCCTGTGAGCAGGCCTTCCCGGCCCAGCGGGCTCAGCTGCGGCGGCTCGCTCTGGCATTGGGCCGGGGCGGGGTGGAGCGCATGGAGCAGCTGTGCGCCATGCAGCGGGCCGGGCCGGAGGGGCTGCTGGAGATCCGCTCCATCGGGACAAAGAGCCTGCCGCTGATCGAAGCGGTCTGCGCCCGGTATGAGGAAAACAGAACACCATCGCAAGGGGGTACCCCCTTGCGTCAGACAGGTTCCTGTCTGACGCAGGAATGTCCTCCTGACGAACGAAACGGAGGACCAATATGAAACGACGAATATTAAGCATCTTCTGCGCCCTGGCCCTGTGCCTGGGGCTTATGCCGACAACTGTATTTGCGGCGAACAGCGGCAAGGCGATACAGCTCGGCACAGATGCCCTAAATGAAAGTATAAACAGCACAAACGCCGCCACCGTATACTTTGGAAAGAACAACGAAGATACACCCGGCGCATGGCGTGTGATCGGCTATAACAGCAACGGCGTTGCCAGCGCACAGGGGGATATGGCCCTGCTTGCGGCAGGCAATATGGGACTTGTGCAATTTGACGCTGACGAAACAAGCAACGAATATGCAGCAAGCGATTTGAAAGCCGCCATAGACGCGCTTGCAGGAAAGCTGACGGAGAAAGAAACTGCCGCCGTAAACAAACGGACGCTTACAAGCGGAAGTTACACCGGAGAGAATACCGACTGTGTATCTGGCGCACAGGTGGATAACGCTGTATTCTGGCCGCTTTCCACAGCGGAAGCGTCTGCGGTAAATAGTGATCTGCGAATTGTGGATCAAGCACATCCAAATTGGGCGTCAAGCTATTGGTGGCTGCGCTCCCCCTGCAAGACTGTTGACTTTGCCGCCGTCGTGAATGGTTCTGGCACTGTCCTCGACGCTGGGAACCCTGTCGAACGAGAGTTTGGTGTTCGTCCCGCTTTTCATTTAGCTCTGAACTCTGTCCTCTTCACCTCTGCCGCCGTAGGCGGCAAATCCGCAAGCGGCATGGACAGCGGATTAACGGCGGTAGGCAATTATGACGGCAGCGAGTGGAAGCTGACGCTGCTGGACAGCAGCCGCAATTTTGG
>ERZ827471.998-NODE-998-length-19654-cov-4.791877_pt1 | contig 19654 bp, 15 predicted proteins | sample MGYA00519772_ERZ827471 | MGnify/ENA primary metagenome ERZ827471 (study PRJEB31778, sample SAMEA3449315) | human gut metagenome | biome: human gut; feature: human-associated habitat; material: faeces | place: United Kingdom | collected 2010/2012 ...
GATTTTGAATGACAGCGAAAAAAGTTCTTAAACACCCTTGACAAAACGTATCAGAGGATACGCTGCTGGCCGCGATGGAAAACGCGGGCAAGGAGGATATGCCAGATGATGCCGAGCGCAAGGGCATCGGAACCCCGGCGACCCGCTCCGGTATCATTGAAAAGCTGGTGTCCTCCGGTTTTGTGGAGCGCAGGAAGTCCAAAAAGATCACAAATCTGCTGCCCACCTCCACCGGCACGGCGCTTATCACCGTTCTGCCTGAACAGCTCCAGTCTCCGCAGCTCACCGCTGAATGGGAACACCGCCTGAAAGAGATCGAGCGCGGCGAAATCGCCTCGGCCAGTTTTATGGACGGGATCGCCGCCATGCTGAATGAGCTGGTGCAGACCTACAAGCCCATCCCCGGTGCGGAAGTCCTGTTCCCCTCCGGGCGCGAGGTGGTCGGCAAGTGTCCCCGCTGCGGGGCCGAGGTAACGGAGTCACCGAAAGGCTTTTTCTGCGAGAACCGTGCCTGTTCCTTTGTTCTCTGGAAAAACAGCCGCTTTTTCACCGCCAAGAAAAAGGTGCTGACAAAATCCCTTGCCGCTGCGCTTTTGAAAAATGGCCGCGTCCCGCTGAAAGGCTGCTACTCGGAAAAAACCGGGAAAACCTATGATGCCGTCGTTCTTCTGGAGGACGATGGGCAACGCGCGGGCTATAAGCTGGTGTTTGACAATGGCTGATGCGCCGCGTATGAATCACAAGCAGCTCCGCCGCGCCAAGAAGCTCATTCGGAAGCTCTGCTGCAATTACGATCACGGCAACTGCCTCGCGCTGGATGATGGAGAGCCTTGCGTCTGCGTACAGGGTATTTCCTACTCGCTGCTGTGCAACTGGTTCCGAAACGCGGTACTTCCCGCCGACCATGAGCTGCTGGCCGACGTGATGCGGGAAAGGCCGGGAAAGCGCTGCGCCGTCTGCGGTAAGCCGGTCTATTCTTTCTCCAATCGCGCCAAATATTGCCCCGCCTGCGCCAAGCAGGAGCGCCGAAAGCAGGACGCCAAACGGAAGCGTGAACAATACTGGAACCTCCGCAGATAGAGGGCGTAAAAGCCCCGTGCCGCAAGGCTTTTTTCATGCGGAATCACAAGGGGCTACGTCATTCTATCCGCAAGCCCAAAAACAACGTCTATCTGCGGAGAATTGCCCCTGTGCAGGATGTGTTTTCTTCTGCGCAGGGGCGCTATTTTTTCTGAAAGGAGATCATCATGGCTGAAAAACAAACCAACAAAGACCGGATGCGGGAGATCGTTGACAGCATCGAAAACGGCATCAAGGAGCTGTTCGAGAGCGATAAGTACCAGCAGTATCTCTCCACCATGAGCCGCTTTCACCGCTACTCGGTCAACAACACCATGCTCATCTATATGCAGCGCCCCGACGCCACCCATGTGGCGGGCTTCAACAAGTGGCGCGATCAGTTCGGCAGGAACGTCCTGAAAGGCGAAAAAGGCATTCGCATCATCGCTCCTACTCCCTATAAGAAAAAGGTCGAGGAAATCAAGACCGACCCCGAAACCAATGCGCCGGTGCTGGACGCAGACGGCAAGGCCATCATTGAGGAAAAAGAAATCCGTATCCCTATGTTCAAGGTGGTATCCGTCTTTGACGTGTCGCAGACTTCTGGAAAGCCCTTGCCCCAGCTTGCCGCCGATCTGAGCGGCAATGTGCAGCAGTATGAGGTTTTCATGGAGGCGCTGCGCCGTGCTTCTCCCGTTCCGATGGAGATAAAGCCCGTTGCGCGGGATACGGACGGCTTTTTCAGCATTAAGGCGCAGAGCATCACCATCCGCGCCGGTATGAGTGAGGTGCAGACGGTATGCGCCGCCGTCCATGAGATTGCCCACGCCAAGCTCCACGACTATGAACACATGACGGAGCTTGCGGACGATGGTGAGACGATCCTTGTTCCCGGCGAAAAGAGCCGAAACACCGAGGAAGTCGAGGCCGAAAGCATTTCCTATGCGGTCTGCCAGTATTACGGCATTGAAACGGGAGAAAACAGCTTCGGCTATATCGCCACATGGTCAAAGGGCAAGGAGCTGAAAGAACTTCGCGCCAGTCTGGAAACTATCAACAAGACGGCATCCGAGCTGATTACGGACATTGACCGGAACTTTGCGGAGATCTGCAAGGAGCGTGGCATTTCTGTGGAGAAATCCGAGCAATCGGAAAGCCAATTAAAAGAGAATAGCAATATGTCTGCGGCTGACTTGGCAAAAAGCATTTCAGAGCTGTATCTCGATGCGAATGGCCTTGCCTTTCTCAGCGAATTCGCAAGTCAGGAAGATTGCCTTCAGCATTTCTACGAAGATCTGTTGACGGGAGCAGATGAGATAAAAGGCTTCCTGTCCGAAACGCTTGAGCAGAGCGATGAATACGCGCACAGAGCGAATGAGCTGCTGTTGGAAGTTGAGGCATTTCAGGAAAGTCACACTTCCTTAAAAGAACTCGACGCTAATGAGCGTTGGTATGCGGTTGATGGTGGGAGCAAGCATCTTCGCATAACAGAAGATGGTGCAAAATATGCCTATGAACTTTACGACAAGGACACTCTACACCTTCTGGAAAGCGGAACAGTACATGACGATGATGTAAACTTTCTTTTGGCGGCTGCGATTCGTATCTGTGAAACACATGGGTATGATAAGACCGTACCGTTTGAAGTTTTGTCAAATGAGTTTGCAGGGATTTTGTACTCACTCGAATTGTCATCGGACGACAATCAGGTTGTTCACGAGGAGGCCGGTTCTCATGCCGCAGGCACACTTCCAACTTCGCCAGAGCTGGAACAGGCCACACCTATGCCTGACCCCACGCTGACGGTGGACGATATGCGCAGCTATGGGTATCTGGATAGTGATATGCTCCCGCTTTCCAAGGATCGGGCGGTGGAGCTGCTGGAACATGACATCACGGTTTATATGCTCTATCCCGACAACGCCGAGGAAATGGTCTTTGAAGCCGAGGACATCATCAACCACGACGGAATGTTCGGCGTCACAAGACCGGATTGGGATGCGGTCAAAGGCCATATCCCGCCCCGCGATGTGGAGCAGCGTTTTTTGAACAGTCCCACCGATGCTATGGCGATCTACCAGCTGCGCCGGGATGCGCCGGTGGAGCTGCGTTTTGCCAACCTCGGCAGTCTGGCCGCGCCGCCTGACCCGGCCAACTATGAAGCCGTCTATACCCGTGAGGTGTACCCGGACGATGATACCGGCAGAATCCTTGAAAACTTCTACTACATTTTCAACGACGAGCGCCCCGGCGATTTTGTGGGACACAGCCTCTCCGTCAGCGACATCGTTGCGCTGAAACAGGACGGCAAGGTATCCTATCACTACTGTGACAGCATGGGATTTCAGGAGCTGCCCGCCTTTCAGAAACCGAAGAATTATCTGAAAGCCGCCGAGATGTCGATGGAAGATGATTACGGCATGATCGACGGCATTATCAACAACGGCTCCAAACAGCCCACCGTCGCCGACCTTGAAGCACAGGTCAAGGCCGGTATGTCCATCTCCTTGATGGATTTGGCAGAGGCGGCACACCGGGAAAAGAAGAAATCTGTGCTGGAGCAGCTCAAAAGCCAACCGGCCCAAGAACGTCCACACAAAACAGCGCCCAAAAAGAGCGCAGAAAAGGAGCTTTGATATGAACATCACCTTTGAAGAACGCCAGCTTATGAGCCTCTACAACACCGGCACCCGCACGGGCTTGATCGCGGCGCTGGAGGAAATGCGCGGCTACCTCGCTGCGGATGAAACGGAGCTGCGGGAGCTGACGGACAGCGCCATCGCAAAGCTGCGCAGGATGAGCGACGCGGAATATGACGCGCTCGACCTGTTCCCCGATTTTGAAAAGGAGGATATGGATGCCGAGTAAAGTACAGCTCTATGCGCAGATGGCAGACCGCACGGCGGAGCAGATCACGGGAAGCTACCAGAAGTGGACGGCATTTCTGACCACCGCCGCAAGGCTGTATAAGTACCCCTACAATGAACAGCTCATGATTTTCGCCCAGCGCCCGGAAGCCACGGCCTGCGCGGAATACGACCTCTGGAATAAGCAGATGCGCCGCTATGTGCGGCGAGGCAGCAAAGGCATCGCCCTTGTGGATACCAGCAGCGACCAACCCAAACTCCGATATGTATTCGATGTTTCCGATACCAGCGGCGGCGAGAACTCTCGCCGCCCTTATCTTTGGGAATACCGGCAGGAGCATCGTGAGGTGGTATCTGCGGCGCTGGAGCAGCGCTTCGACGTTTCCGGTGAAAGCGGGCTTGCCGATCAGTTGGAGCGTGTGGCGGCGCAGCTTGTAGATGAATACTGGCACGACAATCGGCGCGATATTGTCGGCATCGTTGACGGTTCCTTTTTGGAGGACTATGATGAGTTCAACATCGGAGCCGCTTTTCGGAACGCCGCCGTTGTCAGCACCACCTATGCGCTGCTGTCCCGCTGCGGGATGCAGCCGGGAGATTACTTCGAGCATGAGGATTTTCTGAATGTCTTTGATTTCAACACCCCGCAGACCGTCGCCGCTCTTGGAACGGCCATCAGCCAGTCCAGCGAGCTGGTGCTGCGGCAGATCGAAGTCACCATCAAGAATTATGAGCGCGAGAAAATCGCGGAAAGGAGCGAAAGCCATGAGCGAACTGACCTACACCCGCAGCGGGGATTATCTGATTCCCGACCTGAGCCTGACAGAGCAGCCGCAAGCCCCGCTGGGCAAGTACGGCAGGATGCGGAAGGATTACTTGAAGGAGCATCGTCCGGTGCTGTGGAACAGCCTGCTGCTGTCCGAGAGGCTGTACCCCCATCTGCGGGAGATCGACGAGGCAGCGAACAACCGACTGGAACAGATGATGCCGGAGCTGATGAAGTCAGCGGGCGTGACGGAAGCGCTGAAAGCCAGCGACCCAATGAAGTGGGTAGGGCTGATGAACACGCTGAAAGCGCAGGCCGAGGAAACGATCCTCACGGAACTGGTGTTCAGCTAAATATGTTCGATGCCCCTGCTGGGGCGCAGATGTCCTTCTTCCCCTCAGAGGCAGAACAAATTCAATCCATCGCAGAAGCGGAGAGTGTAACACCCTCCGCTTTTTCTATGTTCATTTCTCAGGATGATATTGACCACATCCTGCGCGCGGGTGGTAATGCGGATGCAGCGCGGATGAAAATTGCTGCGGAATTCTCCAAGCAAAAGCCTTTAGAGGATCGCGCGGTATTTCTCGAAAAGCTCTACTACGGCGGCAACGGCCTGATTACGGATAACGGCAGGTTTTCCGCATGGTACGGGGACGATGGTATCCATATTGCAACCGGAGATACCTCTCGCTATCTTCGTTCTGCCCAAGTGATAGGCTGGGCAGATGCGGCGGAGCGTATTGAGGAGCTTCTGGACGGCGGCGCATTTGCCACCAATCTTGAGGTCACGGAAGCCCCGCGCTATGAGCGGCTGGGTATTGCTGTGGATGTCTGGAACCTTTATCACGATTTCTCGGATGAAGCAAAGTCGCTGGGGTATCTGTCCTGCTTGGGTAATATCCATAGCACCAGCTTTCCAGAGGAAACGGAGCGTCTGACGGACGATCTGCTGAATCCGGCGTTCCGGGATAGGCTCCTGTCGGAATACAAGGTATTCATGGACGCCTACCGCGAAAACCGTGCGCTGCTGCGCTTCCATTACCACAAGTCGCAGGCACTTCTCACACGTTTGGAAGATTTGTCCCTTCCGCGAAAGGAATTCCGCTCCGATATGGAGGCTATTCCAGAAACCGGCAGGTTTATCACCGAAGATGAAATTGCGGCTTCTCTTGCAAATGGAAGCGGCTTTGAGGGTGGAAAGACCCGCATCTATGAGTTTCTCCAGACTCCGCACACGACAAAAGAGAGCGCTGATTTTCTGAAAAAAGAGTATGGCATCGGAGGACGCACCCATGCTGTATCCAGAGAAAGCGGCAGCTATGAAGATCACGGCAGCAAAGGCATTGTGCTGAAAAAGAACGGCTGTGCAGACATTCAGATGAATTGGAACAAGGTCGCTTCGCGCATCTCGGAGCTGGTTCGGTTGAACCGCTACCTTACGCCGGATGAGCAGGCAGCCTATGACAAGGAAATGGCGCAGGACGCCATGCGGAACGCGGTTTATAACGACTATAACGACGTAAAGGCGGCACACCCCGATGAAATTGTGCTGTATCAGGTTGGGGACTTCTTCGAGCTGTATGGCGAGGATGCGCGGGCAGTTGCAGATGATCTCAGCCTTGAGCTGACGCGCCGCAATTTGGAGGGAGTAGGCCGTGTTACCATGTGCGGCTTCCCTGCAAAGGATTTGGAGAAATACGTTGAAAAGCTGCGGGAAAAGCATGATGTAACAATTTCGCGCATTGGCGATTCCGGCCATGAACACACGGCATATATGCTTCCGTCCATCGACCACGAGGCAGAACAGGCCATCAATGCTTATGAAGCAGAGTTCGGCGCGGACGGCACGAGGGTGTTCCGCGATCCTGCTGCCGACGCGCCGCAGCCCACGGTACGGGAGCTGTTTGACGGGTACAAGCTGACCGTTGGCAACGCGCTTTCCAAAGATACGGCTTTTGTCAATGCATGCCGCAATTCAGACCGCCAGAACGCTTATCTGGAGGGTGCGGACGCTATCCGTCGTATTGTCACGGTATCTGATGATCTCCAGCTTGTCCGCCTGTACTTTGATATGCCCGCGTTCCATAACCGGCTGCATCAGGAGCTTTTGGAGGAACTGTATCCCACGCTGGCAGCGACGGTCGCACCATCTCCCTATCAGATTACACAGGAGGACATTGACAACGCGCTTCTGGAGTGGCACGACAACCTAAAGGGCAAGCAGGAAGTCGCACTATATATGCAGGCGCATGGGCGAGAACGCAGCACCGCCGCATGGCTGGCTGCAAAATATGGCTGGGAAGATAGCAAAACTCCCATGTATATCCATGTAGGAAACGCCGAGCCGGTGACTCTCACATGGGCGCAGGTACAGCGGCGGTTGGCACAGCTCATCCGCGAGAATAAATTTTACGATGAGAATGAGCGACTGCGGTTATTTTCACCTGACCGATACTCCATTCGTCTGCATCCCGGCGAGGGCGGAATTACCGGCATTTGGGATGAGGTGTTGGAACGGTTCTGCGGAGATGGGGAACAAACGCTCCGCTTTGCAGAACAGAATAACGCCATTGCTTACTTAACTGGCATCAAACGGGATATGGGAATTGAGCTATCCCCTCCGGCGTTTACAACACCGCTTGGCTATACTTATCATATTGGAGATCGCATTTCATCCATAGAGTTAGACCACATAGCAGCAGTCGGCGCTATCGCGCGTGTAGATGAAGATCACGTCTGGCACACATTACCGAACGCACCCGGACAGGAACCTGTCAGCATCGACCGCAATTCCTTTGAACGCTACCTCGACACCAGATATTTCGAGGTTTCTGAACCGGAGCCGCAGCGCGTCATTACGGCGCAGCACACAGAACAGCCAACCCCGGAGACGCCGCAAGCGGTTCAAAACCTTATGGGGCAGCGCGTGGAAATTGATGGTAAGTTCTATAACGTTGATTCCGCAGATGAAACTGTCGCGCATCTCAGCGTCGTTTCATCCTCCAGCGAGAGCAATCACGAACCGGAGCGCAAAACTGAGCCGGTTTCCGCTGTCCTCACACGAATTACAGATCAGGGTCGTGAGCTTGCGCCGAATATTTCGGCATATCAGGCGCTTCGTGCAGAGCATCCCGAAAAGCTCATCGGTGTCCGTGTCGGAGAACGGCTGCTTTTTTATGGCGCGGATGCAGAACGCGCCGCCAGCGCTTTGAATCGCCGCCTGCTGCAACGCGATATTCCCGGTATGGGCGAAACCGCTGTGACCGGCTATGATTTTGGACAATGGGCAAGCGCCGCAAAGCGGCTGCTGGAGCATGGACACAGCTTCGTGTTTGCGCAGCCAAATGAAACCGACGGCTATGATGTTATCAACGAGGCCGATGCCAAGGAGTATATCCCCATTGGCATGGAGCTGGAGATTGACGGACGGAAGTTTGTCATTGACAGCGTAAATTTCGGCACGGATGAAGTATCTCTGCGCGATGTAACTTTTCAAAACAGGCAGGGCTTTCCCATCTTCCGCGCTGAACACATTGCGTTTATACGCTCGTTTGTTGAAGAGCAGGAACGGGAGCAGACGCAGCCTGTCACCAAACCCGTCGCGTTCTATCCTGCCGAGAAAACGCACTTGCCCTACAACATAGAAATCCAAACGCTGCACATCCCGGAACCGGAGCATGACCCGCCCTCTGCGGAACCCGCCAAGCCTGAACCGCCCGCCATGAGCGAGGAAGAAGATCTGATTCTGGAGCAGGAAGGGCGCGCGGCACTTTCGGAAATGGGCGAATTCGTGCCTGATTTTGATGATGCCATCTCACAGGCCGAGATCGACGAGCCTCCCGCACACCGTCCTGCGGTATCCATCCCCGTTGACGGCGAGTGGCAGGGCTTTCCCAGCGTTGCCGCTGCGGAGCAGGCCGCTTACGCTGACTTCAAGGCGGCAAGCCACCGCGACGCGCAGAATTTCCACATCACCGATGATGCCCTCGGCGTCGGCGGCGCAAAAGCAAAGTTTCGGGCAAATATGGCGGCGATCCACCTCCTGCAAGAGCTGGAGTTTGAGGGCTTACAGGCCAGCCCGGAGCAGCAGGAAATCCTCTCCCGCTATGTGGGCTGGGGCGGTTTGGCAGATGCGTTCGATGAAAATAAGCCAAACTGGTCGGACGAGTTTGCAGAGCTGTACGCCACACTCTCCCCGGAGGAATACGCTGCGGCCAGAGCGTCCACGCTGAATGCCCATTACACCAGCCCCACCGTTATCAAGGCGATCTATGAAGCGGTCGGCAATATGGGCTTCCAGACCGGCAATATTCTGGAACCGTCAATGGGCGTCGGCAACTTCTTTGGCCTGCTGCCGGAGCAGATGCAGGGCAGCAAGCTCTACGGCGTGGAGCTGGACAGCATCACCGGACGCATTGCCAAGCAGCTTTATCCCAAGGCGGACATTACCATCGCGGGCTTTGAAACAACGGACAGAAAAGACTTCTATGACCTCGCCGTGGGCAACGTCCCGTTCGGACAATATCAGGTAGATGACCGGGCTTATAACAAGCTCGGTTTTTCCATTCACGACTACTTCTTTGCCAAAACCCTCGACCAAGTGCGTCCGGGCGGCGTGATTGCGTTTGTGACCTCCCGCTACACGATGGACAAGCAATCGCCCGAAGTCCGCAGGTACATCGCGCAGCGGGCGGAACTGCTGGGTGCCATTCGTCTGCCCAACAATGCGTTCCGCGCCAACGCCGGTACGGATGTGGTTTCGGACATTCTCTTTCTCCAAAAGCGTGACCGTCCCATTGAGATCGAACCGGATTGGGTACACCTCGGTCAGAACGAGGATGGCTTTGCCATCAACCGCTATTTTGTTGACCACCCGGAGATGATCCTCGGCAGGCAGACCTCCGAAAGCACCCAATACGGCAAGCAGGATTTTACCGTTGTCCCCATTGAGGGGCTGGCACTTGCAGATCAGCTCCATGATGCCGTGAAAAACATTCGCGGCACCTATCAGGAGGCGGAACTGCCAGAGCTGGGCGAGGGCGAACAGATCGACACGTCTATCCCCGCAGACCCCAATGTGAAAAACTACTCCTACACCGTGGTGGACGGCGAGGTGTACTACCGGGAAAACAGCCGCATGGTCAAACCGGAGCTGAACGCCACCGCCGCCGAGCGTGTCAAGGGCATGGTCGCGCTGCGGGATTGCGTGAATGAGCTGATTGCCCTGCAAATGGACGAGTACAGCGCAGAAAGCCGGATTCAGGAAGCGCAGACCGAGCTAAACCGCCTCTATGATGCGTTCTCCGCAAAACATGGCCTAATCAATGACCGTGCGAACCGTCTTGCGTTCTCTGACGATTCCTCTTACTACCTCCTGTGTTCACTGGAAGTGCTGGACGACGACGGAAAGCTGGAGCGCAAGGCGGATATGTTCCACAAGCGCACCATCAAGCAGCAGCGCAGCGTAGATTCTGTGGATACCGCCAGCGAAGCCCTTGCTGTCTGCATCGGAGAAAAAGCCTGCGTCGATCTCGACTTTATGGCCTCCCTCATGGGCAGCAGCGAAAAGATTCCACAGATCGTTGAGGATTTGAAGGGCGTCATTTACAAGGAACCCAACAGTGGCCCATTTGACTTGCAGGACGGCGGCGAGCATTGGGCAAAGGGCTGGCAGACGGCGGACGAATATCTCTCCGGCAACGTCCGGCAGAAGCTTCGCACCGCGCAGCGTGTGGCAGCGCGCGACCCGTTCTTTGCCGGAAATGTGGATGCCCTGATTGCCGCCCAGCCGAAGGACTTGGAGGCCAGTGAGATTGAGGTGCGGCTGGGTGTGACATGGCTTGACAAGAAGTACATCGAGCAATTCATGTACGAAACCTTTGAAACGCCCCGCTATCTGCGCGGACAGATCGAGATCAGCTATGTCCCGTACACCGCAGAATGGCAGGTTTCCCGCAAGAGCATGGTGCGCTACAACGATGTGGCGGCGTTCACCACCTACGGCACAGACCGCGCCAGCGCCTACCGGCTGCTGGAGGATGCGCTGAACCTCCGCGATATTCGCATCTACGATACCATTGAGGACGCAGACGGACGGGAGCGCCGTGTCCTCAACGCCAAGGAAACCACCCTTGCCGCGCAGAAGCAGCAGCTTATCCGGGATGCGTTCAAGGACTGGATTTGGAAAGACCCGGAGCGGCGCGAAACGCTGGTACGGCAATACAACGAGGAAATGAACAGCACTCGTCCCCGCGAGTATGACGGCAGCCACATCGTTTTCTCCGGTATGAACCCGGAAATCACCCTCCGGGAGCATCAGAAAAACGCCATCGCCCATGTGCTGTACGGCGGGAATACGCTGCTGGCACACGAAGTTGGCGCGGGAAAAACCTTTGAAATGGTAGCCTCTGCGATGGAATCTAAGAGGTTGGGACTGTGCCAGAAATCCATTTTTGTCGTACCAAACCATCTGACGGAACAGTGGGCGTCCGAATTTCTGCGGCTCTACCCTTCGGCCAATATCCTTGTCACTACCAAGAAGGACTTTGAAACCCACAACCGCAAGAAATTCTGCGCTCGTATTGCCACCGGTGACTATGACGCTGTTATCATCGGCCACAGCCAGTTTGAGCGTATCCCCATCAGCCCGGAGCGGCAGGAGCGGCTCCTTCATCAGCAGATTGAGGAAATCACCGATGGCATTCAGGATACCAAGCTCGCAGGCGGCAACAGCTTTACCATCAAGAGCTTGGAGCGCACGAAAAAGGGACTGGAGGCGCGGCTGAAAAAGCTGCAAGCCAGCGACCGCAAGGATGATGTGATTTACTTTGAACAGCTCGGCGTAGACAGGATGTTCGTGGACGAGTCGGACAATTATAAAAATCTTTTCCTCTATACGAAGATGCGCAACGTGGCAGGGCTTTCCACCACCGATGCGCAGAAATCCTCGGATATGTTCTCCAAGTGCCGCTACATGGATGAGCTGACCGGCGGGCGCGGCGTGGTGTTTGCCACCGGCACCCCGGTTTCCAACTCCATGACAGAGCTTTACACCATCCAGCGCTATTTGCAGCATGACCGGCTACAAGAGATGGGTATGGGCCACTTCGATTGCTGGGCAAGCCGCTTTGGTGAAACCACCACTGCACTGGAGCTTGCCCCGGAGGGAACCGGCTACCGGGCAAGGACGCGCTTTGCAAAGTTTTTCAACTTGCCCGAATTGATGAATCTGTTCAAAGAGGTTGCCGACATCAAAACGGCGGATCAGCTCCACTTACCCACGCCGGAGGTTGCGTATCACACCATCGCCACCAAACCCACGCAGATCCAGCAGGACATGGTGAAAGCCCTCTCGGAACGAGCGTCCAAGGTACACAGCGGTGCGGTCAGCCCGGATGTGGACAATATGCTCAAAATTACCTCGGACGGACGCAAGCTGGGGCTTGACCAGCGCATCATCAATCCCATGCTCCCCGACGAGGAAACCACCAAGGTCAATCAATGTGTGGCGAACATTCTCCAATACTGGCGTGACGGCGAGGAGGAAAAACTGACACAGCTTGTGTTTTGCGACATTTCTACGCCAAAGACCACGCCCTCGCAGCGGGCGGCAAAGGCTTCCCCCGGTACGCTGGACAGCCCGGAAATTCATGCGCTGGAGAGCGCGATTTCATTGGAGGAAAGCTCTGACACGCCGTTCACGGTCTATGAGGATGTGCGCCAAAAGCTCATTGACGCCGGTATGCCCCCGGAACAAATCGCGTTCATACACGACGCCAACACGGAGGTCAAAAAGCGGGAACTGTTCGCAAAAGTCAGGAGTGGTCAGGTGCGCGTCCTGATGGGCAGCACGGCCAAAATGGGCGCAGGAACCAACGTGCAGGATCGTTTGGTCGCACTTCACGATTTGGATTGCCCGTGGCGTCCCCGTGATCTCACACAGCGAAAAGGCCGCATTGAGCGTCAGGGCAATCAGAACAAGCTCGTTCATGTCTGCCGCTATGTGACCGAGGGGACGTTTGACGCCTACCTCTGGCAAACGGTGGAAAATAAGCAGAAATTCATCTCTCAGATCATGACCTCAAAATCCCCGGTTCGCTCCTGCGAGGACGTGGACGCTACGGCGCTGTCCTTTGCGGAGATCAAGGCGCTGTGTGCCGGTGATCCCCGCATCAAGGAGCGCATGGATTTGGACATTGAGGTGTCCAAGCTAAAAATTATGAAGGCAGACCACAACAGCAAGCAATTCCGATTGGAGGACAGTCTGCTGAAATACTTTCCGGAAAAGATAGAAGAACACAAGGGCTTTGTTCGTGGGCTGGAGGCGGATATGCAGACCCTCGCGGCGCATCCGCTCCCGGCAGAGGGCTTTGTCGGCATGGAGATTCGCGGCGACCGGCTCACCGATAAGGAAAACGCCGGTGCCGCGTTGCTGGATACCTGCAAGGAGGTCAAGGGCAAAGACCCGGTACAGATCGGCAGCTATCGCGGCTTTACCATGTCCGTTGCTTTTGATTCCATGTGGAAAACGTACACGCTGACGCTGAAAGGCCGGATGACACATCGCGTTGAACTCGGTTCGGATGCCAGAGGCAACCTTGTCCGCATCGAGAACGCGCTGGATAAAATGCCGGAGCGTCTGCGCAGCGTTCAGGAGCAGCTTGAAAACCTCTATAACCAGCAGGCAGCGGCAAAGGCTGAGGTCGGTAAGCCGTTCCCGCAGGAGCAGGAGCTGGCCGCGAAAACGGCGCGGCTCATTGAGTTGGATATGGAGCTGAATTTGGACGGCAAGGGACAGCCGCAGCCTGAGCAGGCGATTGCAAAATCGGCGCGGCCTTCCGTTCTGGACAGGCTGAAAGCGCCGCCTGTTCATAGCGCACCGGAAAAGCCCCACAAAAAAGAAATGGAGGCACGATAATGAAAAATATCCCCGTTTACAAGCACCCGGCAGCCTACGCCAGAGAGCATGACGAGCTTGCGGTCTACCGCGCTTCCAATCAGGCGAACGCAGCCTGCAAGGAAGCTATCGAAGCCGCCATCCGCGACCACTACCGGGATAACCGGCTGGATACAGCAGCGGTCGATCAGGTAGTGCAGCAGTTCGGCTATGACCGCACGTTCCATGTCCTTGCCATTACTGTCTGTCAAGCGGATTGGGACAGACGGTATTCACCCGACAACCGGGCATGGGCAAACGCCATGTCCATCCCCGCCAATCCTGACGCATGGGGTACTGACCGCAACTGCTATCTGGCCGTCAACAGCCATCCCGGTCTGGTCGAACTGTTTCTCAGCCAGACCCGCAAAGCCTACGCACAGGAACGGCAGAAAACCTCTGTCCGGGATAAGCTGAAAAAGCCGTCTGAAACAACTTCGCCGAAAATTTCGGCGAAGTCCAAAGCCCCGGAGCGCTGAGCGATGGCAAAACGCAAGCGGGATATTCAGCTTAAATTCCGCGTCACGCCGCAGGAACGGGAAATGATCGAAACAAAGATGGCGCAGTTCGGCACCACCAACATGGCGGCGTATCTCCGCAAGATGGCGATTGACGGATATGTGGTGAAGCTCGACCTTCCGGAGCTGCGGGAGCTGGTGTCCCTGCTTCGGTATTCCAGCAACAACCTCAACCAGCTCACCCGCCGCGCCCACGAAACAGGCCATATCTACGAAACCGATCTGGAGGACATTCAGCAAAGTCAGGAACGGATATGGACGGCGGCAGAGAAAATCGTTTCCTCGCTGGCGGCGCTGAAATAAGTCGCAGGGGCGGCGGTCACTCCGCCGCCCCTGTTCACACAAAGCAAAAGCCCCGACGCAAAACAGCATCGGAGCTTCTACGGTTCCAGATTGTTTTCATCAAACAGCGGCGAGGCAAAAAAGCTGCTCAGGTCGATCTCCAATCCCTGACAAAGCTCGTGGATGATCCGCAGCTTCATAGACGGGTATGTGCAGTTCACAAGATTACCGATGGTGGACTTCGGTACGCCGCTTTTCATATAAAGCTGATACTGCGTCATGCCACGCTCCTGCATCAGTTCAACCAAACGCCTGCTGACGGCTTCATTCAACTGCAAGTACCACACCTCCCGTCCCTGTAACTGTACCAACATTATATTTCCCATCTGGAGAAAATTAGTTCAGGTAGCTGTACTAAAGAAGGATTATGTGATATGGTTAGATGTCGGGCAAAAGGCGAAAACTATTCGTATGACTTTGCCGCATCCTTGCAAAACACCAATGGGCAAAGTATTCTAATATCAGAAAAAGATTTGACCGCTTGGAAAGGAGCTGCGGAACGTATGCTGACAAACGAAATTGTGCTGAAAGTATTTTCTGACTACCTCAACCGCGATACGGATTTTGAAGTTGTCCTGACCAGCAGAGGCTACACGGTCATGGGTTTTGACAACCACCGTCAGGACTGGAACACCGTGGACTTTTGCCCTACGCCCGAAGCGCTGCGGGATTCTTTGTTAAACGCCTATGAGAGCTTCCGCGAGCTGGAGATCACGGGCGGTGATCGTGATTTGACCGAAAAGGAAGAAAAAAAGCTCGCCAAAGAGCGTGACGCGCTGACCGCACTTTGTGAAAAGGAGGCCGCAAAATGTTCATCCTGAAAATTCTCTTTGCGCCGCTGTCGCTTATCCTTTCCCTGTTCGTTTGGCTGTGCGCAGGGCTGCTGTCCTGCTCCGGCTTCGTGTTCAAACTGGTAAGCGGACTGCTCTCCCTGCTGGCTTTCGCCGTGCTGATTACCTACTCCGTAAAGAACGGCATCATCCTCCTTATGCTGGCGTTTCTGATAAGCCCGATGGGACTTCCGCTGCTGGCTGTGCAGGGGCTTGGCAAGCTGCAAGACATGAACACCGCCATGAAAAACTTCATTCATAGTTAAAACACAAGCCGGGGCGAACGCCTCGGCTTGCTTTTCTAAAATCGTTGTTTACTTTCTTGCTAATATCGGATATAATATTAGCAAGAAGGAAGTGATAACATGACCGCCTACGACCGGCTTGATCTGCTTTTTCAGCAAAACAATGGGATCGTCAAAACCGCGCAGGTTTTGGAAATCGGTATTTCCAAGTCCACGTTTTACGCCTACGCCAAGCAGCGCGGCGTAGAGCAGGCGGCGCACGGCGTTTATGTTTCGCCAGATGCATGGACGGACGCCATGTACCTGCTGCACCTTCGCTGTGCGCAGGCTATATTTTCCCATGAGAGCGCGCTGTTTTTCCATGACCTGGCCGACCGGGAGCCGAATCCGTATTCCATCACGGTCAAGACCGGATACAATCCTGCCAGCCTGCAAGCAGATGGCATCAAGGTCTACACCATCAAGAAAGAATTGCATGATGTGGGGATCGTCACGATGAACACGCCGTTCGGGAATCCCGTTCCCGTCTATGATATGGAGCGTACCATCTGCGATCTGATCCGCAGCCGCAGTGGAATCGAGATGCAGACCTTTCAGGATGCACTCAAGCAATACGCCAAACGAAAAGATAAGGACTTACGGAAGCTGATGCGCTATGCGCAGATGTTCCGTGTTGAAAAACTGCTTCGGCAGTATTTGGAGGTACTCTTATGATTAAGACTGCACGGCAGCTCAAAGACCTGATACGCAATCTCTCCAAGGACAAATCCGCAGATGCGCAAATCCTGATGCGCAATTACATGATGGAGCGCTTTCTGGAGCGCATTTCTCTTTCGGAATATCGGGACAAGTTCATCCTCAAAGGTGGGATGCTGGTGGCTGCAATGGTCGGCCTTGACGCCCGCTCCACGATGGACATTGACGCGACCGTAAAGGGTGCGACGGTCGGCATCGAGGAAGTGGAGAACATGATTGCCTCCATCATCTCCGTACCGGTGGACGATGGCGTGGAGTTCCGGTTGAAGCGCATTTCCGAGATCATGGACGAGGCCGAGTATCCGGGCATCCGTGTCAGCATGGAAACGGAGTTTGACGGCGTGATAACGCCGCTCAAGATCGACATTTCCACCGGCGACGCCATCACGCCCCACGAGGTGCGTTACAGCTTTAAGCTGATGTTGGAGGATCGCTCCATCGAAATTTGGGCGTACAATCTGGAAACCGTTCTGGCCGAAAAGCTGGAAACCGTCGTGTCCCGCGCCACCGCCAACACCCGTATGAGAGATTTCTATGATCTGCACATTCTGAGCCAGCTCCACGGCCAGAGCATCATCCCAGCCGATCTCCGTGCGGCGCTCATTGCAACGGCCAGGAAACGCGGTACAGAGAAGTATCTTGCCGACGCGCCTGCGGCCTTTGATGAAGTTGAGGCCGACCCAAACATGGAAAAGCTGTGGCGGGCTTATCAGAAGAAGTTCTTCTATGCTGCCGACCTGTCGTGGCATACGGTCATGGAATCCATCCGCAGCCTATATGAACTGGCACGGGAGTAATAGAACTGCAAATCTTGCTAATGTATTTGTCAAGAGTTTTTTTATAGATTTTCCGATTTTCTTTTGGAAAAAGGGCGCATTAAATTGAACCCACAGCAGTTGTGGATTTTTGAAAAAGCTATATAATAGAGTCAGTGGTTACTGTTGCTTGAGTGTTTCCATCGCTCTCGCGTAGTAGATGCGGAGAAACTTGTTGACTCCGGCCATTTTAGCTACGTTATACGGTTTCCCTTCCTGTTCCTTTTTGAGCAGAAAAAGGTAGACAGGGTCATTTTGAGGTCGTGTAAGTTTGAGTGCCTGCATAACCTCAAAGCAATACTTTCTGAGAGCCGCATTCCCACGTTTTGATATGTGGCGATTGTGGCTCTCAAATGTTCCAGACTGATATGGAGGCGCATCGTTACCAGCATAAGCGTTGAGTGCTTTTCCGCTGTGAAAGCGGCGGATATCTCCAATTTCAGCAAGGATAAGAGGACCGAGTCGATCCCCAACACCGGCCATAGAGCGCAGAACGGCGTATTCGGGCAACGTTTCAGCTAATGTTTGCATTTTTGGAATAATTGAATCAGCGGCCTTTTGGGATTCACAGACAAGTTCAAGGCATTGATCTTGAGCCGCAAGAGTGTATTCGTTTTCTCCTCTTGTTGTGATATTGCGTAATGCAGCTTCGTAAATTGCCAACCCATATGTTTTGGTTTGGCGATTTCGAGATTTTCTTGCGATTTTTTCAAATGCGTCAAGGAAACGACTTTTTCCCATTTTCTTTATACGATCGTAGGATTTAAAACGATTGATAAAGAGAACGGAAAGACTGGTTTCTGGCGTTCTGGTCGTTAGAGGCAGAATGTTAGTTATGCCAGGCATCGTTTCATCCAATAGATTAAGTAGAAATACTTTGTTGGTTTTAAGGGTAAGCATTCGCTGATTATACTGTCGTGCCAAAAATTTTAAATCTTCGTATTTCTGCTCCATAGATGTGTATGGAACCAGAGAATAACTCTTTTCCAATGCATATCTGGCAATCCGCACTGCATCTTTCTTGTCCGTTTTGGCCTTGCGAAGATCCATGTCTCCGAATTTCTTGATTTGATAGGCATTAACCATACAAACAGGGAGCCCGGCTTCCCGAAACGCTTTCAGAACAGGATAATGGTAATGCCCGGTATTTTCCATTAAGATGGTAGCAGATTGATTGCTATTCAAAATATACTTGATGAAAGCGTCTAGTTCGGGCTGCGTATGGTGGAATTCAAAAGGACTTGTGTGCATTGATCCATCTTGGTTTAAGATGGCTGCTACACTTTTTGACTTGGAAATATCGATTCCTACTGCGAGCATTGACATTCCTTCTTTCGTTTCGATTTATGGCTATCCAGCTTTTCCAAAGTACGCACATATTCAATCGTGAAACGGGAGCTATGTCCCAACTTGCTGAATCGAGCACAAAACAATGGAGGCTGGCTGACACATTTGTCTGCGGGCGTGGTGTCCCAATCGGAAAGTTCGTCAGACCATACCTCCATTTTAAAGGAAAAGAGCAAGGCCGGATAGACCTTACTCTTACATTATGAATCGGAATTTGTGGAGGTAAGTATGATAGTACCTGTAGATGAAACAAATCTTCTTCAAGCCGCAACCATCCATTCCATATCCTGGAAGGAATCGCATCGTGCATTTTGTACTCCTGATTTCATAGAAACACACACGCCAGATCGGCAGCGGGAGTATTTGAGAAACAAGATGAACAACGGAACAAAGCTCTATATGCTTGTAGAAGAAAAAACAATAGGGGTTGTTTCTGTAACAAAGGGTTTAATAGAGGATCTTTATATTCTTCCAGATATGCAAAACATGGGTTATGGAACGAAATTGTTACTATACGCAGTAGGCCAATGTACGGATACCTCTACGCTGTGGATTCTTGAGAATAATGTAAATGCTGAGAGACTCTATCGTCGAATAGGCTTTAAGGAGACAGGGAGAAAGAACGCAATAACAAATAAACTTGATGAGATTGAGTTCGCATTGACATAAATTCCCGTTTATCGCGCTCTTCCGCAGCAGGGGTGGCCTCCTATCCAAACCTCCAATTTTCCGCACCAAAGGGGCAAAATCTTGGCCAGTATTGCCGTTGCGCCGCAGGGATTTTTGGATTATACTGTTGACTTGTATTTTATTTTGTATTTTCCTGTTCAGTCGAGCCAAAGGAGGCATCCTTACGAACTATCTGTTTCAATTTGCGCGTATTCTGGCGTTCTGCTTTTTGGGCGAGATCTGCCACGCAGTGCTCCCGCTCCCCATCCCGGCCAGCATCTACGGCCTGCTGCTGCTCCTGGCCGCGCTCCGCTTCGGCATCGTGAAGCTCGAGCAGGTCAAGGAAGTGGGCCTGTTCCTCACCGGCATCTTCCCGCTGCTGTTTGTGCCTGCCGCCGCGGGCGTCATGGAGCTGTGGGCAGAGATGGGCGAGATGCTGCTGCCCATCGTCATCGCCATCATCCCGGTGACGGTGCTGGTCCTTGTGAGTGCAGGCCGCACCACC
>ERZ827471.1001-NODE-1001-length-19574-cov-3.211128_pt1 | contig 19574 bp, 19 predicted proteins | sample MGYA00519772_ERZ827471 | MGnify/ENA primary metagenome ERZ827471 (study PRJEB31778, sample SAMEA3449315) | human gut metagenome | biome: human gut; feature: human-associated habitat; material: faeces | place: United Kingdom | collected 2010/2012 ...
TACAAAAATTTATTATTTTTTATTGTCCTCTTGACGGGGAGCATACCATGTCTGCCGCGTGAAATGATTTTCCATGTTATTTCCTGCCACATCTTCTATATATCTAATTTTAACTGTACTTCTTCTTCTGCTTCTTCTTTAAACGTCTCTACCTGTTCCGGATTCGGACTTGGAAGGTCATCCAATGAATGAATACTGAACCTTCGCAGAAATTCTTCCGTTGTTCCAAAAAGAATTGGTTTTCCCGGAGCATCCATTCGTCCTCTTTCTGATACAAGATTATATTCTACCAGTTTATTTACCGCATGATCTGACTTCACACCACGTATCTTTTCAATCTCAAGCTTTGTAACTGGCTGCTTATAGGCAATGATCGATAGTGTCTCAAGTAAAACATCCGTAAGGACATGCTTCTTCGGCTGCGATGCCACACGGATCAAATATTCATACATCTCCGTCTTCGTACACATCTGATACGCACCGTCCAATTCTATGATGCGGACGCCTCTGTCTTCCGCCACATATTTATCCATCATTTTATGTATTACTTTACGCGTAGTTTCTTCATCCTGTTCCAGCGCTCTTGCGATCTTTCCGATCTCTACAGAATCCCCCATTGTAAAAAGAATCGCCTCGATGATCCCTTCCATCTGTTTTATTTTTAACTTTGCCATGTTATCTTCCTTATACTTCTTCAACTTTTGATGTAATCATAATCTCATCAAATGGCTGATCCTGCTCTATAAAGATCACGCCTTCCTTCATCAACTGTAAGATTGCAAGAAACGTAACAACCACCTGTACCTTGGAGCTTTGCTTTTTTAATAACGCCCGGAATCCAAATTTCCTGTGCGACCTGGCATATTCCGTCACATAATCAAGCTTGTCCGGAAGTGTTACTTCTTCTTTCTCAATTTTTCCAAATTTACTTCGTACCGGATCAACCTTACTTTCCTGTCTTTTCATTACTTCTTTGAAAATACGGTTAAGCTGCACCAGTGTCAGATCTCCCAGAAGTTCATCCAAGTTCACCGGCGGTACATATCCTTTTACCTCATCCGGAATCGTCGCCGACTTATACATAACCCGGTCACCGTCCAGTTCACGGTCTTTTAGTTCATATGACATGAATTTATACATCTTGTATTCCAGCAATTGTTCTACCAGTTCCTGTCTCGGATCCTCTTCTTCTCCTTCTTCATTCACTTCTTTTGGAAGGAGCATTCTGCATTTGATATCCAGAAGTGTCGCTGCCATCACAAGAAATTCACTCATAATATTCAGATCTTCTTTCTGCATGGCTTTAATATATTCCATATATTGATTCGTGATCTCGACGATCGGAATATCGTAAATGTCTATTTTATTTTTTTCGATCAAATGTAACAGCAGGTCTAACGGACCTTCAAATACCTGTAATTTTACCGGAATCCCCATACATATCCTCCATTATCATAACTTAATTATTATACAGGACATTTGGAAATTACTCAAGTCTTTATCTTTCATTTCCGGATAATTCCAGAACAATCAGCTCCGGCCAGTTCCACAGTCTTAACGGCACCGAATGCGTCCCAAGTCCGCGGCTTACAACTGCTGTCTGTTCTCCTTCCTGGTAAATTCCCCCGGAATACTTTGGAAACAGTGTAAAATTCGTCGAAATGACTCCACCGATCCCCGGGAGTTGTACCACACAGCCGTGATAATGCCCGCCCAGGATCAGATCTGCCCCATATGCCAGATATTCTTTCATATATCCCGGATGATGCACAAGCAGGATCTGATAATCATCCCCGTGTTCTCCGATACGGTCTGTGATTTCTTTTAACGAAAGTTCTTTCTTTCCAAATCTTGCATACGCTCCAAGCGGGATCTCCAGGCCAGAAAGTTTCACAGGCACTTCGTCCAATTTTACTGTCTCTGATGCATTCTCTAACATGTGGATTCCAGATGCCGTCAGTGCTTTTTTGTACTCTTCATAAGATTGTTCATACTTATCCGGCAGTTCTTTTAATTTCTGTTCATGATTACCATTTGCACAATAAACCGGGCAGATTCCCGGCAGTTTTGCAAGAAAATGAACCGTCTTATCATAAGAATTTCCATCCTTTCTGACCAGCATATCACCGCCGATCAGAATCAGATCCGGATGCTGATTCCGAATACTTTCCAGCAGGCGTTCATTCTCTTCTCCATACATCCGGTTGTGTAGATCGCTTAAGAATATAATCTTTTTTTCCCTTTTGATTCCATTTAATTTCTGTGAGCAGATCCGATACTTCGTCACGCGGAAATCCCGCAGTTCTCTTATCATTTCTATCAGGCAGTACACTATAAAAACTGCCACAATTATCAGAATTATTTTTATCAATTTCTACTTCTCCTTTACATCCGGGTTTATTATATAATTCTTTCTGTTCATTTTCAATTAATTGTGCTAAAATTCATTCTTGTAGGTTATTCAATTCATTATAAGGAGGTTTTTGTTATGAATATACCAGAACGAATCTCCGCTCTTCGCGCATTAATGGAAGAACGAGGATATGACGTCTACATGGTTCCTACCGATGATTTTCATCAGAGTGAATATGTCGGCGATCATTTTAAAGTAAGAGAATATATCACAGGATTTACAGGTTCTGCCGGAACTGCTGTCTTCACAAAGGATGAAGCAGGCCTCTGGACTGACGGAAGATATTTTCTTCAGGCTGACCAGCAGTTAGCCGGAACAGGCGTAAAGCTCTATAAGATGGGCGAGCCTGGCGTTCCTACAGTAGAAGAATTTATTGCTTCTGCATTACCTGAAGGTGGTACACTCGGATTCGACGGACGTGTCGTTGCCATCGAAGAGGGAGCTGCACTGGAAGAAGCCGTTGCTTCTAAAGATGCCAAGATCAACTATTCCGAAGATCTTGTCGGAGAAGTATGGGCAGACCGTCCTGCGCTTTCTGAAAAGCCGGCTTTCGCACTCGGCGAAGAATACACAGGTGAAAGTACAGAGAGCAAACTTGCACGTGTCCGTGAGGCTATGAAAAAGGCAGGTGCCGATGTACATGTTATCGCTGCACTTGACGATGTATGCTGGATCACAAATTTACGTGGAGATGATGTAGATTTCTTCCCATTATTACTTTCTTATGCAGTCATCACAATGGACGAAATGAAGCTTTACATCGATGAACGCAAATTAAATGACGATATGAAAGCTGATCTTGCAAAGAACAACATCACCATCCATCCGTATAATGCAATCTATGAGGACATCAAGAACTTAGACACCGCATCTACGGTTCTGGTAGACCCGAACCGTCTGAACTATGCACTGTTCAACAACATTCCTGGCGGCACAAAGGTTGTTCAGCAGGTGAACCCGACGATTGCAATGAAGGCAAAGAAAAATGATGTCGAGATCAGAAACATCATCAACGCTCATAAAAAAGATGCCGTAGCCATGACAAAATGGATGTACTGGCTGAAGACAAATATCGGCAAGATCGAGATCACAGAGCTCAGTGCTGCTGCCAAACTGGAAACATTGCGTAAAGAACAGGAAGGTTACTTATGGCAGAGCTTTGAACCAATCTGCGCTTCCGCTGAGCATGCTGCGATCGTTCACTATGAACCGACTCCGGAGACAGATGTTCCTCTGACACAGAACGGATTATTCCTGACCGATACAGGCGGAGGATACTTAGAAGGTTCTACCGATATCAGCCGTACTTTTGCATTTGGTGAACTCACACAGCAGATGAAAGAAGATTTCACAACTGTATTACAGTGTAACTTCAATCTTGCACATGCCGTATTCCTTGAGGGAACAACCGGATACAACCTGGATGTCCTGGCAAGAATGCCTGCATGGAGACGCGGCATCAACTTTAACCACGGTACCGGACATGATGTCGGATATCTGATGAACATCCACGAAGCTTCCTGCGGATTCCGCTGCGCAATCCGTGAAAAAGAGCAGGCTCCTCTGATGGCCGGACTTGTCATCACAGACGAACCTGGTATCTATATCGAAGGCAGCCACGGAGTCCGTACAGAGAACGAACTTCTGGTAAGAAAAGGTCCTAAGAATGAATATGGACAGTTCCTGTACTTTGAACCTATCACTTATGTTCCGATCGATCTGGATGCAATCATTCCAGAGATGCTGACAGATCAGGAACGCGAGCAGTTAAACGAGTATCATAAGAAAGTTTATGAGATTGTTGCTCCGCATCTTAATGATGAAGAACGTGAGTGGTTGAAGGAGTATACTCGGGCTATTTAATCTTGGGAACCGGACTCCCGGACCTCCACAAAACTTAATAAGCCATTCCTGTTCAGATTCCGTCGGCAGGAAAATCTAAAGGGACAAAATTCTGCTAAAAACAGAGTTCCGAAATCTGAAACTCGGCATACGCCTCAAACAGTCAAATTTCGAACCTCTAACGCAGAATTTTGTCCCTTAAGATTTTCCAACAACAACCTATTTCGAGCATATACTGCTTTTAAAGTACATACTCTTCCAGCACATTCTCTAATGCGCTTCTATAATTTTGTTTCTCGATTTCTTCTGTCGTGATGATGTCTATGGATCCGATTCTTTTACCGTTCAGGTAATACATTGTTTCACCCACTTTTTCACCTTTTTTTAATGGTGCTTTTACATTCTTATCTTTTCTGGTTTTATTTTCTATCTTAGTCAAATCTGCACCTGTGGTGTCTACATAGGTGAATGCACCTTGCTGGCGTACCTTTACCTGTTTTTCTCTGCCACCCCTGACTTCAACCGGTGATATCTTCTTTTGTTTCTTTTCTGTGTATTTCTGACATTTGCCGAAACCATAATTCAATAAAGTAATCGCGTCTCTGACTCTGGCTTTGCTGTCATCTGCTGCCATGATCACGGCGATCAGATCAATATCATCTTTTCTTCCGGTTGCGGATACACAGAATTTGGCTTTACTGGTAGAGCCAGTCTTTAACCCGGTTGCATACTCATACTGACGGATCAGTTTGTTTGTATTCGTAAGTCCGAATTCTGATTCGCCCTTTTGGGTTTTATGTATGATATTCTCCATCCAGATGTTACAGTAATCAAAGATTTGAGGATATGTAGTGATCAGTTCTTTTGACATCAATGCAATATCTCTTGCCGTTGTCAGATGACCGTCTGCATCCAGACCGTTGCAATTTACAAAATGTGTATTCTTCATGCCAAGATCCTTTGCCCGTTTGTTCATCTTTGTAACAAATTCTTCTTCGTTTCCGCAGATGTATTCGGCCATCGTCACACATGCATCATTCGCACTTGCCACAGAGATGCATTTGATCAGTGTATCTACCGTCTGTGTCTCCCCCGGCTCCAGAAATACCTGTGAGCCACCCATGGATGCTGCATATTCAGATGTTGTCACTTCATCCCCCAGCTTGATCTGCCCACTGTCCAGTGCATCGAATATTAACAACAATGTCATAACTTTTGTTACACTTGCAGGCGGTAATTTCTCATCCGGATTTTTTTCATATATGATCTGTCCTGTTGATGCTTCCATCAGGATTGCCGACGGTGCACTGATCTGCTCTTGTTGTCTTTTCTCATTCTCTGTATTATTTTCTTGTGAATTTTCCGGTTGATTCTCTTCCGACGGAACTGCATATGCAGGTTGTAAAAAGAGTACAAAAGACATTAGTATTGCGCTGATACATCGTCTATGCCGCATCTTTTTTGATTCCTCGCTGACATTTTTTCGATTATTATTATCTTACTCTGAGAAATTGTACATTATTCCATCCACCTATTGTTTTCCCACTCCGAAAATCATATAATAGACAGGAACACATTTTGAAAGGATGACAAATTATGAAATTTATATACCCTGCAGTATTTCACAAAACTGAGGAAGGACATTATAAAGGATATTTCCCGGATCTGGAATGTTGTTATGGAGAAGGTGAGACTCTGGATGAAGCCATTGAAAGTGCCAATGAAGCGGCACGTGACTGGATCACACTGGAACTTTCCGAAGATGAACCGATGATCCCATACGTATCTGATATTGAAGATATCGAAGTAAAAGACGGTGAGATCGTCCGCAATATCTCCATGAACATCCGTTTCTACGAAGGCTGGGACGAATAACCTGTGTATAAAATTTTTGAATCTGAAATTTCTTCCAGATTATGAAAACTCTTCTAGTGTATTAATTATATTTCTCCACATACTATGGATGTAACAACAAGGAAAAAGTTACAAAGTTACCAGAAGGAGGAGTATAAAAATGGCAAATCGTTCATCAAACAAAGCAGCCGTACCTGAGGCAAAGGGTGCATTAGACAAATTCAAGTATGAGGTAGCAAGCGAACTTGGAGTTCCGTTATCAGACGGCTACAACGGAGACCTGACATCAAGACAGAACGGATCTGTCGGCGGTTATATGGTTAAGAAAATGATTGAACAGCAGGAAAAACAGATGGCAGGCAAATAGTCTGACACCGCCTGCAAAAGCTAGAAACGCAGACTGGAAAATTGCAAAAAATCAACACATGATTTCTATTATTACAAAGTTGTCATGTGTTGATTATTTTTTGTTATATTCACAGAGTCTGCACATTGCGGCTTCTTTGTTATATCCGCCGGATCCATCTGCAGTGATTTCCCCCGTTATGTTATATCACAACTCCTGCCGCATTCTCATAATTCGGCAGTTTTCTGATCCATTCTTCATCTTCTTCCGTAAGCTGATCTGCGGCCTCATTTGCCATCTGAAGGATCTTCGCATCCTGATAGATATCTCCAAGCTTAAAATTCATAAGTCCGCTCTGGCGGATGCCAAAAAGGTCTCCGGGACCACGTAGTCTTAAGTCCTCGCTTGCAATCTTGAATCCATCATTTGAGTGATTTAGAATATCCAGCCGTTCTTTCGTTTCCTTTGATTTTGAGGCACTCATGAAGATACAGTAAGACTGATATTTTCCACGTCCCACACGTCCCCTTAACTGATGAAGCTGCGCCAGACCGAATCGTTCGGCATTTTCGATCATCATGACGGTTGCATTTGGCACGTCGATTCCAACTTCGATAACTGTGGTTGACACCAGAATCTGAATCTCATTTCTTCCGAACCGGTCCATAATATCGTCTTTCTGTGCCTGCTTCATCTTTCCATGCAGACAGGCCACCTGGATCTGATCACCCATCTCTTCTTGAAGTGCTACCGTATAATCCGTTACATTTTCAGCTTCCATTGTCTCGCTTTCTTCTACCATCGGACAAATCACATAGCACTGGCGTCCTTCTGCGATCTGTTTTTTCATGAAATTATAGGCTTTATTGCGATATCCGGTATCTACCACACAGTTTTTAATCGGAAGACGGTTCGCCGGAAGTTCGTCAATCACTGATATATCCAGATCACCATATAAAATAATCGCAAGCGTTCTTGGAATCGGCGTCGCACTCATAACCAATACGTGAGGTTCTCCACCCTTTAATGCAAATGTTTCCCGCTGTTTTACTCCAAATCTGTGTTGTTCATCAGTTATGACAAGCCCGAGGTTATCATAGCTTACAGCCCCCTGGATCAATGCATGCGTTCCGATAATAATTTTCGCCAGTCCGCATTCAATCCGGTCATATGCACGCCGTTTTTCTTTCGCTGTCATAGAACCCGTAAGCAGTTCAACCTTGATCGGGATATCATAATCTTCGAACATCTTCGTTATATTCTCATAATGCTGCCTTGCAAGCACCTCTGTCGGTGCCATCATTGCCCCCTGATAACCATTGAATGCCGCATTCATCAGCGCAAGTACCGCAACGATCGTCTTACCGGAACCGACATCCCCCTGTACCAGTCTTGACATTGTCTTGTCCGAACCAAGATCTTTCTCAATCTCTTTCCAGACTTTTTGCTGTGCACCGGTCAGTTCAAAAGGCAGATTTTCCAGAAATTTCTGTACCTCTGGCCGGGACTGCATCGGATAATTATTGTCCAGACGTTCATTTTTCTCCTTTAGTCTTCGGATCGACAAAATGAATTCCAGAAATTCTTCGAATACCAGGCGCTCTCTTGCATGATAAAAGACTTCCTTATCTTCAGGAAAATGTATTCCTCTCACCGCATAATTGTATTCTGCCAGACCATATTTCAAACGCAGTGAATCCGGCAGGATCTCTCTTGTAAGATCCAGACCATCCAGTGCCTGCTTCATGGCCTTCATAACCATGTTATTGGATAATCCGGCCGTCAGACCATATACAGGCTGTAATGTATGCAGCTTCTCTTCGTATTTTGCAGAAGGATAGAACATCTCCGGATGTTCCATGACCAGATCGCCTGTTTTCTTACGGACGACTCTTCCACGCAGTGTGATCACGCCTCCACCGGATAACGTATTTCTAAGGAAGGGCATACGGAACCAGATTACTTTTAACGTTCCGGTAAGATCTTTTACATGAAGTGTCGTTACCTGCATCCGGCTGCTTCCGGATACCTGTACACGTCCATAGATCGCACCGGTAACTGTCTGAATCTTATCCTCCTCCAGCTCACTGATGGGTACTGCTTCCTCATATACATCGTATCCATGCGGATAATAGCGGATCAGGTCGCCTACTGTATGAACATTAATCTTTTCAAAAAGCTTCTTCGTCTTCTCTCCGATTCCTTTTAAATCTCCGATGTCTGTCTTTTCTATCATACCCTTCTTACTTCTCCTATCTTATAACTACAATCTCACATTGCAAAATCACTTCCGGTTCATGTATGCAGAGAACCGAACCCATACACCTAAAGCATTGTCACTTCCGGTATATAAATTCGGTTCTATACATATCTGTTCCAATTGTAAAACTGAACAGATTTTGTTCATTTATAATTCTGCACCTTGCTTACTCTACAGCAAGAACATAATAATAGATCGGCTGTCCGCCAAACTGAATATCCACATCTACATCCGGATACAGTTCTGTGATCTCTTCTGTAAATTTCTCAGCATCTTCTTCTGATACTTCTTCACCATAATAGATACTGATCAGTTCTGAATCTTCATCTACCAGATTAGCGATCAATTCTTTTGTAGTCTCTTCCAGATCTTTTCCAACTGCAAGAATTCCGCTGTCACCGATACCCATGATATCTCCTTCATGGATCTCTTTATCATCAATGTGTGTATCTCTGACTGCGTATGTTACCTGTCCGGTCTTTACATTCTTGATCTCTTCCAGCATTGCCTCTTCATTTGTCTTGGCATCTGCGTCCGGCATGAAATTAATGATTGCTGTAATACCCTGTGGAACTGTCTTTGTAGGGATTACAATAATCTCTTTTTCTTCTACCAGTGATTTTGCCTGGTTCGCTGCCAGTACAATATTCTTATTATTCGGGAGAATAAATACAGTGTCAGCATTTACCCGATCGATGGCATTTAACATGTCCTCTGTACTAGGGTTCATGGTCTGTCCACCTTCGATGATATAATCTGCTCCCAGTTCTTTGAATATCTCATTCATACCTGCTCCGATAGAAACTGCGATAAATCCCATCGCCTTTCTCGGCTCTGCAGGCTTCTTTTCTTCGTGTGCTGCTTCTTCATTTGCCTGCTGTTCGGCAAGTTTCTCTGCATCACGGATCAGCTTCTCCTGATGTTCTTCACGCATATTATCAATCTTCATCTTGGAAAGCTGTCCATAAGTAAGTGCCTTCTGGATCGCAAGTCCCGGATCATTCGTGTGTACATGAATCTTGACCACATCATCATCTGCAACACATACGATAGAATCTCCGATAGAACTTAAGAATTTCTTGAATTCACACTCATCGTCCTCCGTAAATTCTTTCTCTGTCAGAATGATAAATTCTGTACAATAACCGAATTTGATATCTGCGGTATCTTCTGCATTTACTTTATTTACCGTTACACCTGTGCTTGGTTCAATTACACTGTAATCAATCTCTTTACCAAGGAATGCATCATATGCTCCTTTGATCACTTCCAGAAGTCCCTGTCCACCGGAATCTACTACACCTGCTTCTTTTAATACCGGAAGCATCTCCGGTGTCTGGTTCAATACATCCTGTGCATGCTCAATAACAGCCGGGATAAACACTTCCAGATCATCTGTTTCTTCTGCCATCTCTGCTGCCTTTGTCGCAATTCCACTGGCAACAGTAAGAATTGTTCCCTCTTTCGGCTTCATAACGGCCTTGTAAGCTGTATCTCTTGCTCTCTGGCATGCTGCTGCAAGTGCAAGTACATCAATCTCTTTTTCTTCTTTGATTGCTTTTGTAAATCCTCTTAAAAGCTGTGAAAGGATAACCCCGGAGTTACCTCTTGCACCACGCAGAGATCCTGAAGAAATCGCCTTTGCAAGATCTTTCATAGCCGGTTTGTTTAATGCTGTTACTTCTTTTGCCGCTGACATAATCGTCATAGACATATTGGTTCCCGTATCACCATCCGGCACCGGGAATACATTTAATTCGTTAATATAATCTTTTTTCGCTTCAATGTTCTGAGCACCTGCAAGAAACATCTTTGCAAGTACGTCCACATTAATCGTTTTCGTAGCCACTTCTTACGTTCCTCCTTAAATCCACAAACTAATCAATGACTCTGACGCCTTCAATATAGACGTTGATCTTATCTACCTGCATGCCGGAGAATTCTTCCACTCTGTATTTTACATCACTGATCAGATTATCTGTTACAGCGGAAATACTTACGCCGTATGCCACAATAATGTGGAAGTCAATACTGATATGGTTATCATCACTTATATTTACATGGATTCCTCTTGTCAGGCTTTCCTTCTTTAACAGATGAACCAGTCCATCTTTCATATTCACAGCTGCCATTCCTACTATACCAAAGCATTCTACAGCTACTGTTCCTGCATATTTTGCAATTACTTCAGGATCGATCGTAATAATTCCTAAATCTGTACTCATACATCCTTTCATAGCCAAAACCTCCACTTCTTTCATTATCTATCAAAATCAAAACACAATATATTTTATTATACCCTGTTCTATCTTCAATTACAATAGTTCTTGTTGCGCAAAAAAACTCAGATTCCACACAGCGAAATCTGAGTTTCAATACATCTTATGCACGCTCAACTTTTCCTGATTTCAAACAAGAAGTACAAACATACATCTTCTTTGTAGCTCCGTTTTCTGTTTTCACGCGAACAGATTTTACATTTGATTTCCACATCTTTGGTGATTTTCTATGAGAGTGGCTGACATTGTTTCCAAAGTGAGCACCCTTTTCACAAATAGCACATTTTGCCATGACTGCACCTCCTAACGCTCATAATAAGTTCTTTGTCCGAACTCGCAACAATAGTTATTCTAGCAGACTGTTGCAAGAATTGCAAGAGTTATTTAATATTTTTTTGTTTACATTTTATTTTTAGCAGCAAAACAGGCAATATCCCACCGCAATACACAGAATAATACACAGGATCTGGCAGAATAAGCCCGGTAAGACCAGAGCCAAAACCATTCCTGCTGCCACCCAGAACAACGCAAATCCTACGATTCTCTTCACAGACACACACCTGCTTTTTGTACATTATATGTATGCTGCTTCAAAAAATTCCGGTTATTTTTCTGCTTCGTCCAGGATCTTATTCACATCGTCTTCTGTAACATTGTCTTCTTTTCTGGATGTGAAACGATCCATCACATCCGGAACCATATCCAAAAGCTTAGTGATCGTATCCTGATTCTTGATATTCACAAGCTTGGTGTGACCATTCTGAATCACCAGCACTGCACTTGGTGTCATCTTTCCACCGATACCTCCGGCACCTTTTTCTTTCTTATCTGCATTGAACGCGCCCGCACCTACCGCAAATGACACATCCACCAGCGGTAAGATGATCGTATCTCCGATATGGATTGCATCTCCTACTACCGTCTTGGATGACACAACTGCGTCCATCCCATGGAACAGCGCCTCTACGGTTCCCTTAAAATTATTTTCAGCCATCTTTTTTCCTCCTCGTACTATCGACTTGCACTGTCTAATCTATACTTGTTCTGTTTATATTCGTCTGATCTATCATCGGATTATAATTGAAACTCCCGGATATCATGGTAAGTCTTTCGGATTTTCCTGCACCACACCAGATTCCACAGGAAACAAACCAGAGGCACCATGCGGAATCCTCCGCGGACCTTTACATCCCCTTTCAGGATCCTTCTTTCAAAATTCGGTTCTATCGATAAAAATTCTCCGATAAATGGGTAGATTATACTGAAAGCTGCAAGTGCCTGCCCTGTATGGCATGGATCCTCGAATCCAAAACGAACGGTACCTTTTATCACTTTTGGTTTCCAGCGTTTCAGCAGTTTCCCTGTTTCTTTTTTGGCCTTTGAAAAAGCTTTCTGATGTACCGGATCTTCCAGTTCTTTTATGATCTTATCTTTCTTTTCCGACAAACTCTCCAGCTTTTCTTCCGCATGTCCGACTGTATGCTTTATCTTATCACAGAACTTTACAATTGTACATTTGATCTTCTCAAATCTTCCGGTTTTTTCTTCCTTTTTTTCTATCTTATCCGTCTTCTTCGGTTTTTCACTGTTTTTTTCCGGTTGAACTTTTTCAGGTCTCTCATGAGTTTTTTGTAAAATGCTTTCTGGGCTTTTTTTAGTCTTTTTTCCGGACCTTTCTTCCATATCCTTCGAAGCTGCCTGGCCGCTTTCCACAATTGTTTTTTCTTCTGCAGACTCTTTTTCCACTTTCGGTAGTCCGCGACTGCTTTCCACTCTCTGTTCTTTCCGAGTCTCTTCCCGATCTGTATTTTCTTCTCCATGAGTTACCTCCTTTTTAGGTTCACTTCCAAAAGATTTCCATGCAATTCTTACACGCCATTTTAGTTCCTGTTCTTCAAAGGATGCATCTATCCGTATCAGGCGCAAAAGCCACGTCACGCGCCCGCGTACGGTACTTTCTTTTATCTCGCCGGGCATCGACGCCTCCATGCGGTATCTGACCGGAACACACAAAAGAATCACCAGAAGTAAAAGTATCAGTCCGAGAAGCACCGCAATTATGATCCCTATTATTTTTAAAATGATCAAAAGAATATGTAACACCATCTTATCTTCCCTGCTCTTTTTCTAATATATAAGACCGTATATCGCATGTACCTGTCTGGTCATATACTTCCTGTACAATCTGTTCTACCAGTTCCACCGCTTCATCATATCCTTTCGTGATCCCCACCACGAACAGTTCCTGCTCCGGGAATGCAGGCTGCTTAAACTGAATCGTCGGATAGATCTCGAGTTGGTTTCTCTCGCTGACTGCCAGTGTGATCACATGCACACCTGGCTGCAGTTTACCGGCTTCCAGCTTACGGATGATTTTTTCTTTTTTCTTTTCCAGCCCTTCTGTCAGGTACAGATGCTTATAGTATCGCATATTTTCCGTCCTTCTATACATTTCTTTTTAACTATATCTCTCATGATATCTGACCGATACCAGATCCTAACTCTAACGATAATACGAATCAAAAATCTCTTTTGCAACATTTACCGCTTTAGCAGTTCCATCCGAAGATTCAATAATCACGCTGACAACCAGTTCCGGATCTTCTACATTCGACATTCCAATGAACCAGGAGTGATCTTTTTCTTTATCCGAACTGTATTCTGCGGTACCTGTCTTTCCTGCCGCCGTATAACTCTGTCCACTTAATACAGATGCCGTACCGTAATCTACTACACTCTTCATATACTCTTTGATCTGAGACGCTTCTTCTTCGGTCATAAGCTGCTTATACTCTTCCTGATCCGTCTCTTTCATAACTGCACCCGATGCATTCGTTACCTTGTCAACCAGATACGGTTTCATCAGCTTTCCACCATTTGCGATTGCAGATGTAATCAACGCCATATGATACGGACTCACTTGCGTCTCTCCCTGTCCCATTGCCGTCATCATCTTCGTGCCATTCCCGGCTGAACCATCCAGTGTGAAGCTGCTCTTACTGTATGGAAGATCCGAAGGCAGTTTAGAATCAAACAGAACTTCCTCTGCCGTCTTTTTAAACTTCGACGGGTCTAACGAAAGACCAATATTAGAAAATGATGTATTACACGAATATGCCAGACTGTCCTGCAGATTTACCTGTCCGTGAACATGTCCATTATAACAATGAATCTTAATTCCGCTGTTCTCGATCGAACCCGTACAGTTATAAGAATAAGAGCTGTAATCCGGATTCTCCCGCATAAATTCCAGAAGTGTTACAACTTTAAATGTTGATCCCGGTGCATACTGTCCCTGCGTCGCACGATTCAGCAGCACACTGTTCGTATCTGAACTTAAGCTGTTCCAGTTCTCTTCCACTGTATTCGGATCGAAATCCGGCTTGGATACCATGGCAAGGATCTTTCCTGTCTTTGGTTCCATAGCTACGACCGCACCTTTTTTATCTCCCAGTGCCTGATATGCTGCTTCCTGAAGATCCGCATCCAATGTAGTCACAACCGTGTTTCCCATATTCTTTTTATCCTGGAATTCATTCTTAAGCTTAATCAGAAAATTCTCATCCGATGTCAGAAGATCATAATTTCCTAACGATTCGATTCCTGATTTTCCCTGCACATTGTAACCAACTACATGTGCAAATGCGTTTCCGTATGGATACTCTCTTGTCTCACTTCCATCTGCAGCCGTATCTGTCTTCGCAAGCACATTTCCATTCTTGTCTACGATCGTTCCTCTGGTCACGCGCTTTGCATTGGAATTCTGTCTCGCATTATATGGACTGCGTATGATATCCTGACTCTTTTTCACCTGAAAATATCCGATATATCCAAGCAGCACCAGAAACAGTCCCACAAACACATAAGTAACTCTAGCGAATTCTTTGTTTCTTGCGCGCTTTGCCTTGAGCCGCTTCTTTTCGCGCTTTTTGGCTTCTTTTCGCTCTTTGCGGGTCATATTCTGTCTCTCGATATCTTGCCGCATTCTCCTGTCGGCTTCTCTTTGCTCGTAACCTTTCTTTCTTCCTTCTCTCAATATCCTCTTCCTCGTCTTCTCTTAAAATATACAGTCCCTGGATAATTGCAAACATGATCAGTGTACTGATCAGCGAACTTCCACCATAACTTACAAGCGGAAGTGTTACACCTGTTGACGGAATGAACTTCGTTGCCCCTCCGATTGTCAAGAACACCTGGAATATGTAACAGGTACCAAGTCCCAGTGCTACCATCTTATAAAACAGATTATGCAGCTGCATTGCAATATTTAAAAACATTACATAGCAGCTTACACAGATCAGAATCAGGCACATTGCATAGATCAGTCCCATCTCTTCCGAAATCGCAGAAAAGATAAAGTCTTCTGCAGATACCGGAATCGTATCCGGCTGTCCCTGATAGAGTCCCGCACCAAACCATCCACCGGTTCCAATGGCAAATAATGACTGTGCCACCTGATAGCCGCCATTATCATAAGTTCCGAATGGATCTCTCCACACATTGACACGCGTCTTAACGTGCGTAAACAAATGATATGCCGCAACTGCTCCTAAGCTTCCTGCGCCAAGTCCGGCAAAAATATACAGTGGTTGATGGGTTGCCACATACAACATAACCAGATATACCACAAATATGATCAGTGCCGCACCAAGGTCTTTCGATACCACCAGGATCAGCACGTGAAAAGCAGCTACGACCGTCGTCACTACGAGATCTTTAAATTCCGTCGAACGCTTAAAACTGGATGCTACAAAGAACACAAATACGATCTTCACCAGCTCCGACGGCTGAATATTGATTCCCGCAACCGTAAAACCAAGCATCGCACCATAGGATACTCTTCCGACAACCACAACCACCGCCAGCGATACAATTCCGACAATTCCATAAAGGATTCTCCATTCTGATAAGAAGCGGACTTTCCGGATGATGATCGGAATTACAAGACAAAGCACAATTCCCGCTGCTGCGATCAGATACTGCTTCGCCGCTTTATCATAATTTAATCTGGTGATCATGATAAATCCAATACTCAAAAGCATGCACATATTATTTACAACCAGACGCGATACTTTTGGATAAATAAAACTATATAACAGGATGGTTCCTCCAAGAAGCGTTACCTGCATCAGATATAACGCCAGAATCTTTGTGTCCTTTTTTTCCAGATACATCACGAGAAATGCTGTCAGATGCATCACGAACATCAACACACTCTGCTTTCTGAGACACCGTTTCTTTTTATCCGGATCATAATACCCGAAAATGCTGAAGCACAGATATGTATACACTGTGATCATCAGAATCATCAGATATTTTGATAACTGTACAATTATATTTACCAACTCTTCACCTACTTTACTCCTCTTTTAAAATGTCCTCTTGTATAGTCCTGCATCGGAGGTTCTGTCTTACACCCTTTTTCGAATGCGAGCGTATATGCATGACAGATCTCTTTCACCTGTCCGCTGCTTTCTGTCGTAAAGTCCAGACGTAATTCTGCGGGTGCCAATGCATGTACCTCTTCTGCCTTATCGGCTAGGAACAGCGGAGCCGAATTATACATCACATTATAGCAGTCTCTGCAATATCGTCTGACTGCAAACTTCTTCTGATAACGATCCGAAATCGAAAGTACACCGCCTTTTCCATCACAGGAAGCACTGGTCTTCTGGATACACCCTGCACTGATCATCACCGGCTGATAACCATATGCGATAAACACCTGCTCCTCTATTCCAATTCTTGCCAGTTCACGGTCATTCAATTCCACTGATGCCGTTCCCCGGGCAATTCCCAATCGTCTCAATTCCTCTTTTGTCTTCCGATTAAATATATAAAGGTTATAATCACTGCGGATTTCTTTCTGATATTCATGCCGTTTCAGCCACGCATAGCTTTCCCAGTTCCGGATCAGAATACCATCATATTTTTTCTCGATCTCTGTATACATTTTTTCATATCTTTTGATCGTATTCTCTCTGAAAATATATGGCATGGCAAGGAAATACTGTACACCGTCTTCCCGTTCAAATTCTACATCCTCCTCCAGATAGATGTACCGGATTTTGCTGTTTACCACTGTATCAAGCTGAGCTTTGTTCTGTACACTTGCAGATATACAGCATTCTTTTTTGCCTGCTGTTTCTGTTACACCATCCGCATCGCTATCGAATCCCGCTGTTGCTGTTTTCATTCCACAACCGGCTTCTTCCCGTCTGTACTGCATCTGTATCTGCTCCGTCAGTTCTTCAATACCTTCTCTTCGCAGTTCATTCAATGCCTGCATCGTGAGGAATACATTTCCTTCAACCAGAATCTCCAGATTATCAAATGTAAACTCTGTATTACCGGTTTTGCGCATCTGCTTTTCGATTCTTGCCGGATCTAACGGTTGCTTCTGTGCCGCCTGCACTTCCTGTCCGATGCATTCTACAGTAACATCACCGCATGATACTGTTAGTTTAGCACGGTTTCCGACAGAAAGTGTTAAAATACCATTAATTTTTTCTTGTACTTTTATATCCTGCCATGGCTTTTCCTCTGCACTTCCATCTCTTCCATTCTTTGGACGCTTCAAAGATACCATGTCCTTGCCGTTATGCTGATAATAGTAGCCTTCACAATAACCACGTCTCTGATAAGTTGCAAGTAACTCTCTTTTGTCTGCCTCTGATACATGATACGAGGATTTCCCTTTGCCTTCTTTCTGAAGTTTCAGATACTGATCTGCATATTTACGATACATTTTTACAACCGTATATACATATTCCGGCTGCTTCATTCTTCCTTCTATTTTAAACGAATCAATCCCGGCATCGATCAGTTCCGGTAAAATGTCAATTGTGCACAAGTCTTTCAGACTCATAAGATCCGCCGGTTTCTTTCCTTCTGTCTGATAAGGCAGACGACATGGCTGCGCACACTGTCCCCTGTTGCCACTTCGTCCACCAATCATGCTGCTTAGCAGACACTGTCCGGAATAACAATAGCAAAGGGCTCCGTGTACAAAACATTCCATCTCCAGTCCTGTCTGTTTCTTCATATCACGGATTTCCTTTAAAGAAAGTTCTCTTGCCGGTACAACTCTCGTAATTCCGTATCTTTTTAAGAAGTCTGCTCCAAGTGTATTGGTGATCGTCATCTGTGTACTGGCATGCACCGGCATTTCAGGGAAATATTCTCCTATAAACTTAACCGCACCGATATCCTGTACAATCACTCCATCCAGTCCTGCCTTGTAATAAGGAAGCAGGTACGCATACAGTTCATTCAGTTCCCTGTCTTTCAGGAGTGTATTCACCGTCATATAAATCTTTCTTCCATGAATATGCACATATTCAATTGCCTGCACCAGATCTTCTTCCGAAAGATTCTGTGCATATGCTCTCGCCCCAAATTTTGTACCGCCAAGGTATATTGCATCCGCACCTGCGGCCACCGCTGCCCGCAGACACTCCATCGACCCTGCCGGAGCTAATATCTCTACATCTCTGTTCATAGTATCCTATCCTGTCTTTTTTTCAACTCTTTCTTTTTATTCCAAACTTGTAAAAAAGGCTGTCATACGACAGCCTAATTCTTACTTATTATTCTTAATCTCTGTTTCCAGCTGTACGATCTTCATCTGAAGTTCCTTATTCTCTTCCTTCAGCTTGTCCATCGCTTTCTCTGCATTCTCCAGCTTGATCTGAACGGATATCAGTTCATGCTTTAAGTCATACATCTCTTTATCTTTTGCCTCGATATCACTTTCCAGTGTACCGCCCTGCTTCTTCGCCTTAAAGTAATCATCCGCAATGTTCAGCGCCAACAGAATACTTCTGGTCTCTGCGCTCTGCTTGCGATATCCCTCACTATTGCTGCATTCGTCCAGCTTATGGTTCAGATATGTAGAAACTTTCTGTAAATAGTCTTCACTTTCAAATCCACTTAAAGTAAAAACCTTTCCTCCTATTAATACTTCTGTATAGTTTTTTGATGATGCCATAAGAAGCCTCCTCGAACTTTCATAATTTCTGATAACTATTATAAACTAATCTGTAAGAAAAACCAACTATTTTATTCATTTTCCTTACAAATTCCCAGATGGGCATATGCCGCATCCGTCACGACTCTTCCTCTTGGAGTTCTCTGAATAAACCCATTCTTCAACAGATATGGTTCATATACATCCTCAATCGTACCCGGATCTTCTCCGATCGATGCCGCAAGCGTCTCCAATCCGACCGGGCCGCCGCCGAATTTCCCGATCATAGCCAGAAGGATCCCTCTGTCCGTCTGATCCAGACCTTCCTTATCCACATCCAGAAGATCCAGTGCATAATCCGCCACTTCTTCTGTGATGTAGCCGTTATATTTCACCTGGGCAAAATCCCGGACACGCTTTAACAGACGATTGGCAAGTCTCGGAGTCCCCCGCGAACGTCTCGCCATCGCATATGCACCATTTTCATCAATCCCAACTTCCAGAACCTTTGCCGAACGTAAAATGATCGTCTTTAATTCTTCAATTGTATAATATTCCATTCGATTCACAACTCCGAAGCGGTCACGAAGCGGTGCCGTCAGCATACCGGC
>ERZ827471.1006-NODE-1006-length-19529-cov-4.707353_pt1 | contig 19529 bp, 18 predicted proteins | sample MGYA00519772_ERZ827471 | MGnify/ENA primary metagenome ERZ827471 (study PRJEB31778, sample SAMEA3449315) | human gut metagenome | biome: human gut; feature: human-associated habitat; material: faeces | place: United Kingdom | collected 2010/2012 ...
GGGGGCTTGCCCCCGGCCCTCTTTCTCCCCATTTCTCGGGAGAAATGGGGACCCCGCCGGGCAGGCGGGCCCCCGGGGCGCTGCGCCCCGAGGCTGGTAACAGCCCCGACCACCGATAGGGTACGTAGTACCGCCAGGCCCCCGTCCCCATCTAGGGTGGCCGTGAAAAGAGATAGAAAGAGGTCGATTGTTTGAGCATCTTATCCTCCATTTTCCTGGGACTGGTCCAGGGGGTGTCGGAGTTTCTCCCCATCTCCAGCTCGGGCCACCTGTCCCTGTTTCAGCACTTCTTTGGCCTGGCCACCACAGACGGCAGCCTGTTCTTTGATGTGCTGCTCCACCTGGGCACCCTCATTGCCATTTTCGTGTACTACTGGAAGGACATTGTGAAGCTCCTCAAAGCGCTGGTGCATCTGGTCCAGCGCCTGGTTTCGAAGGAGAAGCGGCAGCCTGGCCAGCGCTTGACGCCCAGTGAGCGGATGGTGGTGATGATTATCGTGGCCACCCTGCCCCTTTTTGTCATCCTGCCCATCAAGGACCAGGTGGAGAGTCTGTACAGCAACACCATCTTCGTGGGCTGCGCCCTGCTGGTCACCGGCCTGCTCCTGTTCTTCTCCGACCGCATGGCCCGGGGGAAGAAGGGGGCCAAATCCGCCACGCTGTTGGACGCCCTGTTGGTAGGGGTGGGCCAGGCAGTGGCGGTGGTGCCGGGCCTGTCCCGGTCGGGGACCACCATCTCCGCCGGCATGATGCGGGGGTTCCGCCGGAAGTTTGCCGTGCGGTTCTCCTTCCTGCTGTCCATCCCCGCGGTGCTGGGGGCCAACATCCTCACCATCGGGGATGCCGCCCAGCAGGGGATTGACACCTCGATGCTGCCGGCCTACATCGTGGGCACCATCGTGGCGGCGGTGTCGGGCTACTTTGCCATTCGCCTGGTGAACCTGTTGGCCGACAAGGGTAAGTTCGGGAACTTCGCCTACTACTGCTGGGGCATCGGTGCCGCGGCGGTGGTGGCCAGCCTGATCTTCCGCTGATCGGCAGATTCCATATTGCAAGGAGGGAAGTATGGCTTCCACACAGAAGAAACCGGAGAAAACCAAACAGACCGCCGCCGGGAAAAAATCCAGCGGCGCCAAGTCCCAGACCAAACACCCCTCCCAGGGGAAGGGGAAGGCCGCATCGACGGCCTCCCGGCGCAAACCCCGGGCATATATGCCCAACGTCCTGGCCCGGGGGATTGCCGCAGCGGTGTGCGCCTTTCTGGCCCTGCTGGTAATCCTGGGGATGTTCCAGGTCCACGGGGTGGTCCTAGACGGGCTGTGCGGGGGGATCCGAGGCCTTATCGGCCATGGGTTCTGGTTCGCCGCACCGGCCCTGCTGTGGGCGTCATGGGTGCTGGTATTCTGCCGGGAGAAGCGGCCCACCGGCCGGCTGTGGTGTCTGGGGCTGCTGCCGGTGGTGGGCGGCGCTTTCCTCCATGTGGTGCTGGGCCCCACCCATACCACCCTGGTGGTGTCCCAACTGTGGAGGGAAGGACTCCAAGGCGTGGGCGGCGGCGTGATCAGCGGCAGCCTGGGGGTGCTGTTCACCGCCGGGTTCAGTGCCATCGGGGCAGGGGCCATTTTCCTGCTGGCCTTCCTGGCCCTGTTTGCCGGGGCAGCCCATGTGACCCCGTCCTCCATCCAAGCTGCGGCGGCCCGCTGGCAGCAGGCCCGCCAAGACCGGCAGGCCCAGGAGGACCTGGATTACGAGGACGAGGTTTTCCGTGATGAGGAGGACGCGCGCTTGGATCCGGTGGAGGATGTGCCGGTTCCCCCGGTTACCCCCCAGGTGACGCCCTTCTGGTCCCGCCGGAAAAAGGCGCCGGACCTCCCCTTAGACGAGGCGGCGGACCCCGCCCCGGCGGCAGAAACCGCCTGGAAGAGCGCCAAGGACAAAACCAAAACGGTCTCCCCCCCTTCCCAGGCCCAACAGGCCGCAGAGACCTTGCAGACGGGGGAGAAGGCCCCCTTCTTTGACCACACCAGCCACGTCCGCCGGCCGGACCAGGTTTTGGAGGATCTGCGCGAGGAGGCAGCCCCCCCCACCGAGGAGGGCCCCCTCTGGCAGCCGGTGGGGGAGGCAAAACCCACCAAAGCCCAGCGGCAGGCGGAGATTCAGCAGGAGGCCCACGCCGTCACCCAAACCATCGAGAAAACCCTGGAGGAGAGCCAGGGGAAGGACTATGTCTTCCCCTCCCTGGACCTGCTCACTCCCCCCAGCGGGGAAAAGGCCAAGGCCGCCCGCCAGGAGCTGACGGGGACCATGGAGCGCCTGACCGGGGTGCTCACCTCCTTCGGCATCGACGGCCACGTCACCGGGGCCGTGCAGGGCCCCGCCGTGACCCGGTACGAGGTGGCCCTGGAGCAGGGGGTGCGGCTAAACAAGCTCACCAACCTCTCCGACGACGTGGCCCTGGCCCTGGGGGTCACCAGCGTGCGGATTGCCCCGGTGCCGGGGAAGATCTCCGTGGTGGGCATCGAAGTGCCCAACCAAGTGGTGATCCCCGTGCCCATTCGGGAGGTGCTGGAGTCCCCCGCCTTCCGGCGGCACAAGTCCTCGGTGGCCTTCTCCGTGGGCAAGGACATCGGGGGCAACTACATTGTGGGGGACTGCTCCAAACTCCCCCACATGCTCATCGCCGGCACCACCGGTTCGGGTAAGTCGGTGTGCATCAACTCTTTGCTCATCAGTATGCTCTATAAGTCCACCCCGGAGGAGCTTCGCCTGATCATGGTGGACCCCAAGATGGTGGAGCTGGGGATTTACAACGGCATCCCCCACCTGCTGATCCCCGTGGTCACCGACCCCAAGAAGGCGGCCGGGGCCCTCCAGTGGGCGGTGACGGAGATGATGAAGCGCTACCGCCTCTTCGCCGAGGCGGGGGTGCGGGAACTGTCCTCCTACAACCACTGGGCCGAGGGGCAGGAGGGGGTGGATCCCCTGCCCAAGGTGGTCATCGTCATCGATGAGCTGGCCGACCTGATGCTGGTGGCCGCCAAGGAGGTGGAGGAGTCCATCTGCCGGGTGGCCCAGATGGGCCGCGCCGCCGGGATGCACCTGGTGATCGCCACCCAGCGGCCCTCGGCGGACGTGATCACCGGCCTGATGAAGGCCAACATCCCCTCTCGGATCGCCTTTGCCGTGGCCTCCTCCCTGGAATCCCGGATCATCCTGGACAACACCGGGGCGGAGAAGCTGGTGGGCAAGGGGGACATGCTCTGGTTCCCCCTGGGTTCCGGCAAGCCCCTGCGGGTGCAGGGGTGCTTCATCTCCGATGAGGAGGTGGCCGCCGTGGTGGGCAGCGTCAAGGAAAACGCCACCCCCGAGTACGACGACGAGGTCATGGCCCAGATCGAGCAGCACGCCGCCGAGACCGAGAAGAAGGGAAAGCACAGCGGCGGGGCCGCCGCCGGCGCCTTCCCCGCCGGGGAGGGGGAGGAGGACCAGGACGAACTCTTCCCCGCCGGGGTGGATGTGATCCTGGAGCTAGGGCAGGCTTCGGTCTCCCTCCTCCAGCGGCGGCTGAAGCTGGGCTATGCCCGGGCGGCCCGCCTCATGGACCAGATGGAGGAGAAGGGCATCGTCGGCCCCTCGGAAGGGGCCAAGCCCCGACAGATCCTGATCACCAAGGAGCAGTGGGTCCAGATGCAGAGCGGGGAACCCCTCGCCCAGGACAACCCCCCCGTGGAGGAGGAGATCCTCTCCTTCGACCCCATCCCCCAACAGTACGAAGAATGACCCAGCGGAGAGCCCCCAGGGCTCTCCGCTTTTCTTTGTGGGGGAGAGAACCTTGCGGGGGCTTGTTGCCAGAGGGGAAAGGCCGTGCAGACCCCCTTGAAAAACCTGCTCCAGCTGGTATAATACAAATGATAAGCTGTACGCCTGCCTGCCACTTTGAGGAAACTGAGGTCTGCACCATGTACTTTGACGATCCGATCTATCTGGACCGGAGCTCCTTTGAGGACCTCATGGTCGATACCGATCAGCATAGGATCTGTTGGATGTACCACGACATACTGTCCCATCCCCGCATCGCCTGGATGTTCGACAAATATGCCGGAAAAGGGACACCCATTCGCGAAGCATGGACAACCATGGCCTGGGTGGCCGCCGGCCACCAGGAGGACAGCTTTTATCTCTTGTTTAAATGGTATGAGGATTTCTTCGATCCCCCCCAGCGCAGTGACCTCTACTTCCTCCAGCGGGAGGAGGGGCCGGAGGGGGAGGTGCGGGTGCGTTTCCTCAACCGGGATTTTCAGAATAAATTGGACCTCCGGGACCGGGCGTGGTGTGAGAGCTTTCCCAGCCGGGTCAGCCAGAACGCCAGCTACTTTTTCGGAGAGACCAAGTTTGACTCCAACCCCGTGGGGCGGATCCTTCAACTGTTGGACGCCAACCCCGGGCGGGAACTGGAGTGCTTCGACTGGCACTTCGGCCGCCGAAGCGATGGGGAGAAGTCCCTGCTGTGCACCACCATTTCCGCCTACTTCCGCAGCGTGCAAGCCATCCGGGAAATCCTGTATGGGTTGGTAGACAGCGATGGCAGGGCCGCCGAGGGCCGCCGCCCCATGCACACCAGCGACCTGCTGGACCTGCTCACCCCCCTGTCCGTGGGGGTGGAGGAGGCCCGGCTGCCGGAATTGGGGACTCTGTTTCAGGAGTTGGCCGACGGGTTCTTTGACGAGCCCAACCGTGCCCCCTATCTGGGCCGGACCTCCGGCCGGCTTCTCATGGACATGACGGAGACGGGGGAGCTGCGCTGGCTGCGGCTGGGCCTTTCCAGCGGCCGGCGCCTGCTGCGGGAACTGTATGGCCGCTGCGCCCCCCGGCAGGTGTGGGATGTGTTCTACCGCTGGCAAGGGGAGGTGTACTACACCGTCCTCCGCCGCCCTTTGAACCGGGAACTGCAGCGAGGGGTCTACCTCCTGTCCCGGTTTGAGGACCCCACGGGCCTGGACGTGACGGGTCTGTTTTGGCTGGAGAATGTGTCGGTGGGGGTGGCCCACCTGTGCCAGGGGGATTTTTTGGAGGAGCTGTTTGACCTCCTCCTATCCCGCTATGTGCGGGAGGCCTCCCTTCCCGTGTACCGCCCCCGGGCGGAGACCATGGTCAGCGGGTACAGTTACCTGCTGAAGGAGACCTTTGACCAATACGACCGGGGCTTTGGCTGAGGGCAAGGCCAGGAAGGAGAACATGCTGTGAAAACCGCAGTGGTCACTGACGGAAAATACCGGGCCTCTCTGGCTGCCGTAAGGGCACTGGGAGAGGCGGGCTTCTCCGTGGTGGTAACCCAGACCAGACAGGAGGCCGTCCACACGCCGGCCTCCTTTGTTTCCAAGTTTACCAAAGAGGGACGGTGGATAGAGGGATCCTGCCGGGATGCGGACTACGGGGAGAGACTGACCGCGCTGCTGCAGGCCTATGACCACCCTGTCCTGTTCCCCACTGGAGCGGATACCCTCCGCTGGATCAGTGCCCACCGGGAGGAATTGGCCGGAACAGCCGATTTCTTGGTGGCATCCCCCCAGGCATTGGCGGACCTCAACGACAAAGAGACGGTGCACCAACGGTGCTTGGCGTTGGGCCTGCCTGTACCGCAGGAGTACGACGGCCCGCCAGACCGTTACCCCGTGGTGGTGAAACCCCGGTGTGGGGAGCAGTTCGGCCTGAAATCGTGGGAGCGGTATACCATCGCAGAGGGGCAGGCGGCCTATCAGCGGGCCTATGAGACCATGTCCCAGTACGGTGGGGCGCCCATTGTGCAGGAAAAGGTGTCCGGCCCCGGTGAGGGAGCCAACCTTCTTTTGGATCAAAACAGCCGTCTGGTGTGTGCCTTCTGCCACCGACGGCTGCGGGAATACCCTGTGACAGGGGGACCTTCCACCTGTTGCGTGAGCTTTTATGACGAGAAGATGATTGACCAGGCCTACCGCCTGCTGGCCTCCTTCGGCTTTGTGGGGATGGCCATGGTGGAGTTCAAAGGGGGAAAGATCCTGGAGGTCAACCCCCGGGTGTGGGGCAGTTTTCCCATGACGGCCTGCTGTGGGGCCCCCTTTGTTGCCGACTATGCCAGGGCGGCCCAGGGGGAGGTTTTGGAGTACACCCCCCGGAACTTCCGGGAAGGGGTGAAAATGCGCTACCTCTTCCACGATGGGGCGGCCACCCTGGGCTACCTTCGGCAGGGGGATCTCCGCCGGGCTTGGGGGGGCGTGGTGGACTTTTTCACCGTCCCCGAGGCACTCAAGCGCAAGGGGGATCAGAAAGCCTATCGCAGATACCTCCGGAACAGCCTGAAAGGAAGGTTAGGATGAAACTGATTCTGGACCTCCACCTTCACTCCAAGGCCTCTTTCGATGGCCGGATGGGGATCGAGGAGATCGCTGCCCTGGCCAAGGCACGGGGGCTGGATGGGGTGGCCATCTGTGACCACGATGTGGTCTACACCGGCCCTACGGAGGTGGATGGGGTGCTGATCCTCCCCGGGGTGGAGTTCTCCACGGAGTACGGCCACTTGCTGGCCCTCTTCCTCTCCCAGGAGATATCCTATACCACCTGGGAGGAGACCACAAAAGCAGTCCACGCCCAGGGGGGAGTGACGGTCCTGGCGCACCCCTTTCAAAAGAGCCGGCCAGCGTCGGCCCTCTTGCCGCTGGTCCCCCATTTGGATGGGGTGGAGGTGTGGAACAGCCGGGCCAACCGAAAGAATCCCCAGGCCAACGCCCAGGCAGCGGCGTTTGCCTGCCAGACCGGCCTGGTTCCCACCGCCGGCAGCGATGCCCACCTTCCCCAGGAAGTGGGGGGCGGTACCCTGACCTTGGAGACAGACGCCCGCTCTTTGGCGGCCATTCGCAGTGCGATCTTGGCCGGCCAAGGGACCCCGGATGGGCGGGAGGGCCCCTCGCTGTGCGTGGCGCGGAGCCAGTACACGAAACTAAAAAAAACGCACGCCTCCCTCCCTCGGTATTTGAAATGGGCCGCGTTTGCAGCCCGGTGTGCCTGGGAGGACGGGAGACGTCGAACCGAATAGAAAGGAGAAGGGAACCATGTCCCTGATCGTAAAAGCGGGCAAAATGGGCAAGCGCGTCCTGAAAAAATTCTTGCCCGAGGAAAAGCACCATGTGAGCTACACCCGCCGCATTGAGCGGGTGCACACCAAGGAGCGGGTGGTGGCCATGACCTTTGACGACGGCCCCATGGACCTGCCCTCCAGCCCCGACAAGTTTGGCGGCCGAGCGCTGACCGACTTGCTGCTGGACACGCTGCAGGAGTACCACGCCCTGGGTACCTTTGATGTGGTGGGGGACACCAGCGAAAACTACCCCGACCTGGCCGGCAAATCGGGCCAGGCCGACTGGGGCGGGGTGCGTTATGACCATTACCCCGACATCAACCAGGACGGCCGGGGAGGGGTGGTCCACAACGACCGGCTGGTCCGCCGGATTTTGCACGAGGGGCACCAGATCACCAACCACGGGTACCGCCATGTCCTCTTTGGGAAAAAGCCCTTTGTCTACGGCAAGCGGGACCATTTCCACGGGCTGGACCCCGTGGTGGCTGACCTCACCCGGCTGCACACCCTTCTCCAGGAGACCTATGGCTATACCATGACCATGGGCCGCCCGCCCCACTATGTGGACAAGATTGAGGGGGGCTTTACCAGCTATGACGCCTACGACCAGATGGGCTACCTCTATTTAGCGGCTGCCTTTGACGGAGCCGGGTGGCTGCCCATCCATCACAATACCGTCCAGGAGTCCCTCCAGGCGGAGATTGCAGCCATGGTGGAGCCCATGAAGCGAGCCCTGGAGGCTGACCCCGATGCCTTGGCCGGGCAGATCATCTTCCAGAAGGACGGGTACAACATGAGCCGCCGCACCCCGGTGGCCTTCGGCCTAAAGCAGCAGCTGGAGCTCCTCCAGTCCTACGGCTACCGGGTGGTTACGGTGGAACAGCTTATGGCCGACTACAGCCCCTTTGCAGATGTAGGCCGGGAGGAGCCCGGTTTTGAGAAACTGGTCGCCCTCCAAAAGACCCGGGGCATCGTTTTCTCGGACAACCGCCTGCGGCTGGACGATCCCATGACCTGGGGAGAGCTGGCCATGCTCCTGGCCCCCCGGGCAGAGGCCATCGGCCGCCGGGTGGCCAAGATTCGGGAGACCGGCACCCCCCAGCACGCCAACTGGGGCGCCATGGACTGGTGCGCCGAGCAGGGCATTTTAAAGTACGCCATGGACCCCGACGGCACGGTGAGCAGCCTGCCCAGCGAGTTCTTCGGCCCAGCCAAGGACTATACCCGCCGCCAGGTCTATGCGGCCTATCGTGGATAACACCCCCCAACGGGGGAGGAGATAGGAGGAAATCCCATGGAAGAAGTTGTCACATTGCAGCTGGAGGCCCCACTGGCCCTGGTCACCCTGAACCGGCCCAAGAGTCTCAACGCTCTGAACAGCGAGGTCTACCGCCAACTCATCGCCATCCTTCGCCGGGTAGAGGGGATGGATACCATCAAGGCGGTCATCCTCACCGGGGCGGGAGACAAAGCCTTCGCCGCCGGGGCGGACATTGCCCAGATGGTGCACGAGGATTCCATGGCTGCCAGACGCCTGTCGGGGCTGTGCCACGAGGCGGCGGGGCTGCTGGAAAACATGCGCCAGGTGACCATTGCCGCCGTCAACGGTTACGCCCTGGGGGGCGGATGTGAGCTCACCCTGGCCTGTGACATCCGCATCGCCGCGGAGCAGGCCCGGTTTGCGCTGCCGGAGGTCACCTTGGGTATCATCCCCGGCGGGGGAGGGACCCAGCGGCTGGCCCGCCTCATCGGGGCCGGCCGGGCCAAGGAGATGATCTTCACCGGGGACCAGATCGATGCCCAGGAGGCCTGGCGGATCGGCCTGGTCAACCACGTGGTGCCCAAGGAGGACCTGCTGGAGGCCTGCCGGACCCTGGGCAAGAAGATCGCCTCCCGGGCCAGCTATGCGGTCTATCTGGCCAAAACGGCCATCAATTCCAGCCAGGAGATCGACCTGAAGAACGGCGCCCAGCGGGAGATGGATCTGATGGGCCTGGCCTTTGCCACCCACGACAAACAGGAGGGGATGGAAGCATTTTTGGCCCGGCGCCCCCCGGAATTTCAGGACTTTTAACCCGGGACCTGACAAAGTGCACAATAGGGAACCCCTTGTGCCGCAAGGGGTTCCCCGTTTTTTTCTCAGCAATGGCCTAGAAAATGGGGCTAAATTTTGTGAACGGTAACAAAATTGCGCCAAAAAGGTAACAAAATCGTTACAAATAGGGCCAAAGAAATGACAAAGCCGATAAAAAGAGTAACAATCAAAAACAAAATCTTGGACAATCCTGCCAAAGCCATCGCAGCTTTCCCTGAATTTTTCCCCAAAACGGGGATTTGCCAAGGGGAGGGGTTTTGTGTATAATGCCTCCCGTCAAGCGCCGCCGGGCCCGAGAGAGAGACGGACCCGGCCAGAGGAACCACCAGGAGGCCCCTCTGAGATGCTGCCCCGGACGGGCGCTTGAGGCGGGGCGGCGGAGGGAACTCCGCGACGACAGGAGTTTGATTCATGAGAAAGTTTTTGACTGCGACCTTGCTCTGCATGGCCCTGACGGTGACCATGGTGCCGGCGGCCTTTGCAGCCGACACCGCCGACAGCAACTATACCACGTGCATGGCAGCCATCCAGGAGCAGAAGGTGATCCAGGACCAGGCCCATCAGACGGCGGAATCGCTGCGCCAAAAGGGGTACGATGACAGCAGCGCCTACATCCAGGCTGCCCAGTCTACCTGGTGGGCGGCCCAGGACGAGATCGTGGCCTACCAGAAGCTGTCCCAGTACACCGACGAGGACATCCGGATCCTCACCACGGCGGTGTTCTATGAGGCCGGCCACACCACGGAGCAGCTGCGGGAGTACGTGGCGCAGGTGGTGCTCAACCGGGTGGCGGACAGCCGCTTCCCGGATACGGTGAAGGGGGTCATCACCCAGCCCGGCCAGTATGCCACCAAGTATGCTACCCAGGCAGCCACTGATTCCATTAAGTCCGCCGACAGCCAGAATGGCACCTACTACTACGCCATGTGCGAAACGGCGGTGAAGAAGGCCATGATGGGCCAGGTGGATATGCCCAGCAACGTGCTCTACCAGGCCAACTTCGCCCAGGGCAAGGGCGTGTGGCAGTCCGTGTACTTTAACAGCGGCTGGTATGCCAGCACCAGTTACTTCTGCTACGGCTAACCAAACCTTCTGAAAACCGCCTCGCGGTTCTGCAGAAGGGGAGACCCACGGAAACAAAAGCCCCCCTCCCTGGTGGTTGTACCACCGGGGAGGGGGGCTTTCCCTATGCCTGGCCGAGGCGGCCGGGCGGTTCTGTGGGGGGAACGGACCTTACTTCGGGGGCAGAATCTCCAGGAGGTGCCCGTCGGGGTCCTGGATGAAGTAGATGCCCCCCGCCAGTTCATCGACGATACGGCCCTCTGCCCGGTGACGGGCTTTCAGGGCCTCAAATTCCTTGGCGGTGACGGCCACGTGGGGGGTGTCGTCCCCCAGGCGGTAGGGTTGGGTGCGGGCGATCTCCTTGCACAGTTCCAGCTGGAAGGGGGTTTCGTTGTCCCCCAGAAAGACCAGGTGCCAGCCCCGGTCTTCCATGGTCATCTCCCGCTGGGGAACCAGGCCCAGGGCATCGCGGTAAAAGGTAAGGCTGCGGTCCAGGTCCAGGACCCGAATGCAGACATGGCTCATGGTGGTCATGGAAGTTTCCTCCTTATGGGGTTTCTACCAGCATTGTAGCACAGGGCCGCCCGGGAGGCAACGGCGGCAGGTTTGGAAGAAATGGGGAAAACCCCCTATGCAAACCGGGGAAAATAGGGTATGATAAATTATAATTGCGAAACCCGATCCCCGGCCCCGGCCGGGAGAGCGCGAACAGGGAGGGATACCCCATGAAACTCACCTTTTTCGGGGCGGCCAAGGCCGTCACCGGCAGCTGCCACTGCCTGGAGGTGCAGGGCCGGAAGATCCTCATTGACTGCGGCCTGCAGCAGGGCAAGGACGAGCGGGACAATTCCGTGCTGGACTTTGCCCCCAACTATATTGACTATGTGATCGTCACCCACGCCCACATTGACCACTCCGGCCGCATCCCCCTGCTGATCAAGGAGGGGTTCCAGGGGCAGATTGTCACCACCCGCCTCACCGCCCAGCTGATGTCGGTGATGCTCCAGGACTCGGCCCACATCCAGGAGATGGACGCCCAGTGGAAGAACCAAAAGGGCAAGCGGGCCGGCCGGCCGCCGGTGGAGCCCCTGTACACAGTGGAGGACGCGGCCCAGGTGGCCGCCCACATCACCACGGCGGAGTATGGCCAAATCGTGGACCTGTGCCCCGGGGTGAAGCTGCGGTTCGTGGACGCCGGCCACCTGCTGGGTTCGGCCAGCGTGGAACTGTGGCTGGAGGAGAACGGGGTGGAGAAAAAGATCGTCTTCTCCGGGGACATTGGCAACATCAACCAGCCCATCATTCGGGACCCGGTCCCCCTCCAGGGGGCGGACTATGTGGTCATGGAGAGCACCTACGGGGACCGGAACCACAACCCCGTCACCTCCTACACCGCCGAACTGGCCAAGATCATCGACGACACCTTTTCCAAGGGGGGCAACGTGATCATCCCCTCCTTTGCGGTGGGCCGCACCCAGGAGCTGCTCTACTTCATGCGGGAGATGAAGAAGGAGGGGATGGTGAAGAGCAACCCCGACTTCACCGTCTGCGTGGACTCCCCCCTGGCCAACGAGGCCACCAAGATTTTCTCCGGCGACCTCCGGGGCTACCTGGACGAGGAGGCCCTGGAGGTGGTGAAGGAGGGGGACAAGCTCTTCACCTTCCCCGGCCTGATGATGACCGAGAGCAGCGAGGAGTCCAAGCAGCTGAACCTGGACAAGTCCTCCAAGGTCATCATCTCCGCCTCGGGCATGTGCGATGCCGGGCGGATTCGCCACCACCTGAAGCACAACCTCTGGCGGGAGGAGTGCGCCATTGTCTTCGTGGGCTACCAGGGGGAGGGGACCCTGGGCCGCCACCTCTTGGACGGGGCCAAGCAGGTCCGCCTCTTCGGGGAGGAGATCGCGGTCAACGCCTCCATCTACAACTTCCAAGGCCTGTCCTCCCATGCGGACCGGAGCCACCTGCTCCAGTGGATCCAGGCGGTGAAGGACCCCGCCCCCCAGCAGGTCTTTGTGGTCCACGGGGACGCGCCTGTGACGGAGATCTTTGCCAACACCCTGCGGGAGATGGGCCTGTCTGCCCATGCCCCCCTGTACGAGGAAGTCTTTGACCTGGCCGCCAACAAGATGCTGGCCGCCGGGGTGGAGCTGGCCCCCAAGAAGGGCAGCTTTACCTCCGATGGCAGCCGGCCCTCCAACGCCTACCACGAGTTGGAGCGGGCGGCCATGGATCTGGTGGCCATCATCCATGCCAGCAAGGGCAGTCCCAACAAGGACCTCAAGAAGATGACCAACCAGCTGCGGGCGGTCATCGAGAAGTGGAACAGCGTAGGCTGATCCCTTTAGAACCTGCTTTGCCAACGTTTGGAAAAGAAACCGAGTGGAAGGGCCGTCCGCCTTGGCGGACGGCCCTTTTTTCGAGAGAAGGGGAGGAAACGCGTGAAAAAGATTTTGATGATTGGAACCGGGGGGACCATCGCCTCGGAGATGACAGAGGCCGGGCTGGCCCCGGGGATGGAAGGGGCGGATTTCCTCCGGTACGTCCCGGCGGTGGAGAAGCTCTGTCAGGTGGACCCCCTTCAGGTGTGCAACATCGACTCCACCGACATGACCCCAGACCGCTGGCTGGACATTGCCCGGGCGGTGGAGGCGGGGTATGACCACTACGATGGCTTCGTCCTCTGCCACGGGACGGACACCCTGGCCTACACGGCGGCGGCCCTCAGCTACCTCATCCAGGGCAGTCCCAAACCTATCGTTCTCACCGGCAGCCAGAAGCCCATCCACATGGACATCACCGACTCCAAGACCAACCTCTGGGACAGTTTTGCCGTGGCCTGCGACGGCCGCCTGCCGGGGGTGACGGTGGTCTTTGGGGGGCGAATCCTCCTGGGAACCCGGGCCCGGAAAACCTATTCCAAGAGCTATGGGGCCTTCTCCAGCATCAACCACCCCATCCTGGGGGTGGTGCGGGAGGGGAAGGTGACCCCTTACCTCTGCCCCCAGGTTCAGGCCCGGCCCACCTTCTACCACGCCCTGGACCAGAAGGTCTCCCTGGTCAAGCTGGTGCCGGGGCAGTCCCCGGACTTCCTGGCCTTTGCCCTGGAGGCCAGCCACGGGGTGGTGGTGGAGAGCTTCGGCTCCGGCGGGCTCCCCGCCGGCCAGGCGGGGGGCTTTTACCCCCTGATTCAAAAAGCAGCTGCCCAGGGAAAGACGGTGGTCTTTACCACCCAGGTGCAGAATGAGGGCAGTGACCTGGGGGTTTACCAGGTGGGCCACGGCCTCAAGGCCCAGCCTGGAGTGCTGGAGGCCTACGACATGACCTTAGAGGCGGCCTATGCCAAACTCATGTGGGCCCTGGCCCAGACCCGGGACCAGGAAAAGGTGGCGGAACTGTTTGAGACCCCCGTGGCCCGCGACCTCTTGCTGGGCCCGATGGGGTAAGGCTGCGGAGAGAAGAAAACGCGCGCCCGAATCCGAACAGGATTTGGGCGCGCGTCATGCAAAGGCCCTTTGGGGCCGGTTGGGTTAGAGCAGTTTTTCCAGGCACACCAGGTTCACACCGGGGATCCCGTTGAACTCACAGGGGAGGATGGACACCTCTTGGTATCCCAGGTTGTGGTACAGCCGGCGGGCGGCGGCGTTGCGCTCGTTGGTGTCCATCCGCAGGTCCCGACAGCCGTGGTCCCTGGCGTAGTCCTCATAGAAGGCCACAAACCGGCTGCCCCAACCCTTGCCCTTCACCTGGGGGTCCACCACCAGGGTGTGGAGGACCATGACTTCCTGGGGCTTGGCCTCCCGGCTCCAGGCGGCGCTGGCATAGACGGGGACCTGCTCCTGGTTGATCTTGGCGGTGGCCACGATCTGCCCGTCCTCCTCGGCCACGAACAGATCCCCTGCCTGGATGGACGCCAAGGCGGTTTGGCGGGTGGGGTAGACCCCCCGAATCCACCCCACAGTGGACCGGCCGGCCTCCTCCTCGGTGTGGATGCGGTCATAGATGGCGGCGACCTGGTCCAGGTCTGCCATGGTAGCATTGCGGAACATGGAACGTCCTCTCTTTCTCATGGGATGTTGGTCCCATTGTACCATCCTTCCCGCCCCTTGGCAACGGCGTTGGCCGCCGGCTTGCCGAAAGGGGGAGAATATGATACACTGAGGCGGCAAAAAATGAGAGAGAAAGGGAGCTTTGTCATGCACTATCTTTTGTTGGGCGGCGCCATCGCCCTGGAAATCTTCGCCACCACCCAGCTGAAGCTCTCCGAGGGGTTCACCAAGCTGGGCCCCTCCGTGTTGAGCTTGCTGGGGTACGGCGTCTGCTTTTTCCTCTTCTCCAAGGCGTTGAACCGCCTGGACCTGGGCATCGCCTACGCCACCTGGAGCGCGGTGGGCATTGTGGCCACCTCGGTGATCGCAGCCCTGGCCTTTGGGCAGAAGCTCACCACGGCGGGGATGGTAGGCATGGCCCTGATTGTGGCCGGGGTTCTTGTGGTGAACCTCTTTGGCTCTGCCGGGCATTGAGAGACGGGGCCTGTGGGTTCTGACGGTGGACAAACCGGGAAAAAAGTGGTACAATCCTTTAGATTATATCCAATTTCTGCCCCTGGAACAGGGGAACCAGGGAGATGGAACGCTGTGCGAAACGACATCATGGGTGTCCTGTTTGACAACCTGACCTTGGCCGAAGCCGTGGACGCCGGGGAGCGCCTGGCGGCCGGCCCCGGCTTTGCCTATGTGGTGACCCCCAACCCGGAGATCGTCAACCTGGCCCGGCAGCGGGAGGACTACCGCCAGGTCCTCAACGGCGCCGGGCTGGTCCTCCCCGACGGCATCGGGGTGATCCACGCCGCCAAGATCCTGGGTACCCCCCTGCAGGAGCGGGTGCCGGGGATTGACTTTGCCTCCGGCCTGCTGACCCGGCTGGCCCAGACGGGGGGAAGGCTTTTCCTCCTGGGGGCCAAGCCCGGGGTGGCGGACCAGGCGGCGGACAACCTGCGCAAGACCTACCCCGGCCTGACGGTGTGCGGTACCCACCACGGCTACTTCCAGGAGGACGGGCCGGTGGTGGAGGCCATCCGCCAGGCCCAGGCCGACGTGGTCTTTGTCTGCCTGGGGGCCCCCAAGCAGGAGGTGTGGATGGCCCAGCACGGCCCGGCCACCGGGGCCCACCTGATGGTGGGCCTGGGGGGCGTGCTGGATGTGTACGCCGGCCATGTGAAGCGGGCCCCGGCTGCCTGGCAGAAGCTGGGGCTGGAGTGGTGCTACCGCCTGCTCCACCAGCCCAGCCGCATCGGCCGGATGGCCAAGCTCCCCGGCTTCCTGGTGGCGGCCGCCGGGGAGAAGCGAAAGCGGGGGAAGCCATGAGCGCCCCCCAGAAAGGCCGGCTCATCGTCCTGGAGGGGACCGACGGGTCCGGCAAGTCCACCCAGTTTGCCAAACTGTGCCAGCGGGTCCAGGCGGAGGGGATCGCCTTCCGGCGGCTGGTGTTCCCCCAGTACCAGGAGGAGTCTTCCGCCCTGCTGCGGATGTACCTCCGCGGGGAGTTCGGGAAGCGGCCGGAGGATGTGAACGCCTACGCCGCCTCCAGCTTCTACGCGGTGGACCGGTACGCCTCCTGGAAAAAGGTCTGGCAGCAGGACTATCTGGCCGGCGGCCTGATGCTGGCCGACCGGTACACCACCTCCAACGCGGTGCACCAGTCCAGCAAGGTCCCGGAAGGGGAGCGGCCGGCCTTTTTCCAGTGGCTCTTTGATTTTGAGTACCACTGCCTGGGGCTGCCGGAGCCCGACCTGGTGCTCTACCTGGACATGCCCACGGACCGGGCGGTGGCCATGCTCCGTCAGCGGGAAGCGGCCACCCACACCCACGGGGACATCCATGAGACCGACAGCGCCTACCTGGCCGCCTGCCGCCAAGCGGCGCTGGAGGCGGCGGCCCTCTACGGCTGGAAAACCATCCCCTGCCTGGACCCGGCGGGAAACCTGCGGTCCATTGACGAGATTCACAGGGACATCTGGCAGGCGGCAGCCCCCCTGCTTTACGGAAAGGAACGATAACATGGGACAAGAAGTGGCAAAGGTAAAAAAGATCCTCCGCCAGCAGATCCGGGAGGCCATGGCGGAGCTCACCGACCAGGAACGGGCCTGGTCTGACGGGGAGCTGATCCAGCGCTTCCTGGAGCACCCCAAGCTGGCAGAGGCCCATACGGTGCTCCTCTACTACGGCGTGGGGCAGGAAGTGGCCACCGCCGGCCTCATCCAGACCCTGCTGGACCAGGGCAAGACCGTGTGCCTGCCCAAGTGCCTGCCGGAGTACCAGATGGAGGCCCGGGCCATCACTGCCCTGGAGGACCTGGTCCCGGACCAGTACGACATTCCCGCCCCCAAGGACGGATGTCCTGTGGTGGCCCGGGAGGAGTTGGACCTCATCCTGGTCCCTGGCCTGTGCTTTGACAGCCGGGGCAGCCGCCTGGGCCAGGGCGGCGGGTACTACGACCGCTACCTGGAGGACTATGAGGGGGTCACCATCGGCCTGTGCCGGGAGGATTTCTTCCAGGTCAACCTGCCTCGGGAGCCTCTGGATGCCTGGGTGCGGTTCGTCCTCACCGAGGAGGGCCAGGTGTGGCCCATGACCCAACCCATCGATTAAACCAACCGAACCCGCGGAGCCCTCTGCCGGCTCCGCTTTGAGGAGGTAAGCTATGCAGCGAGACACCAGACGGCGGCGCCCGGAAGAGCCGGAGCGCCGCGCCACGCCCCAGCGCCGTACCAAGGCCAAGCGCTCTCCGCTGACCAACTCCATTGTCTATCTTGTGGTGGTAGTGGCCATCTCCATGGTGCTGGCGGCGGTGGGATGGTCCATGGCCAACGATATGCTGGCTCTGAACAAAACCTCCACCTCTGCCACCATCACGGTGGAGGATGAGAATGACTTCGGCAGCGTGGTGGATCAATTGAAGACCAACAACATCATTGAGCATACCGTCCTGTTCCGGCTCTTTGCCGCCGTGACCGGCGGGGACGATGAGATTGCCCAGGGCACCTATGTGGTGGACTCGGACATGGATTACCGGGCCCTGCTCAACAGCCTGAGCTCCAGCTCCTCCAACCGGAAGGAGGTGGAGGTGACCATCACGGAGGGCATGACCGTCCAGCAGATCTTCCAGCTTCTGGAGGAGGAAGGGGTCTCCACCGTGGAGAAGCTCAACGACATGGCAGCCAACCACGACTACGCCTTCTCCTTCCTGCAGGATATCCCCTTGGGCGATCCCAACCGGCTGGAGGGTTACCTCTTCCCGGATACCTATGACTTCTACATGGGGGAGGATGCCCGCTACGTGATCAACAAGATGCTGGTCAACTTCGACAGCCGGGTCAACGACGACATCCGGGCCCAGATCGAGGAGACGGGGTACTCCATCCGGGAGATCCTCACCATCGCTTCCATGATCGAGAAGGAGACCGACGGCACCGATCGGGCCAACATCGCCTCGGTTATCTACAACCGTTTGAACAACACCAGCGGAGGGACCAACGGTTATCTGCAAATCGACGCTACCATCCAGTACGTCCTGCCGGAGGGGGAGATCGTCAGCGAGGAGGATTACCAGACCGTCGATAGCCCCTATAACACCTACCTGAACCGGGGTTTGCCCCCTGGGCCCATTGCCAACCCCGGCATGGAGTCCATCATGGCGGCGCTGAACCCCAACAGCACCAATTACTACTACTACGCCCTGGGTGACGACGGTGTCCACCACTTCTTCAGCTCCTACAGCGAGCACCAGGCCTTCCTGAACAGCTGATGGCCATGGAGAAGCGATTGGAACTGCTGTCCCCGGCGGGGGACTGGGAGCGGCTGGAAATGGCCCTGGCCTACGGGGCGGATGCGGTGTACCTGGCAGGGGACACCTTCGGGATGCGGGCCTTCGCGGGGAACTTCTCCCAGGAGGACCTGCCCCGGGCCGCTGTCCTGTGCCGGGAGAGGGGGGCGGACCTCCACGTCACCTGCAATACCATGCCCCGCAACCAGGAGGTGGCCGCCCTCCCCGCCTGGCTGGAACTGCTGGAGGAGAGCGGGGTCACCGCGGTGATCCTGGCGGATGTGGGGGTGCTGGCCCTGGCCAAGCGCTATGCCCCCTCCGTGAAGATCCACGTGAGCACCCAGGCCAGCGTGTCCAACTACCAGGCCGCCCGGGCCTGGCACGATCTGGGGGCGGACCGGGTGATCCTGGCCCGGGAGCTGAGCCTTTCGGAGATCGCCGAGATCCGGGCCAAAACCCCCAGGGACTTGGAACTGGAGGCCTTCGCCCACGGGGCCATGTGCGTGTCCTACTCCGGCCGGTGCCTGCTGTCCAACTACATGACCGGGCGGGACGCCAACCGGGGGGCCTGCGCCCAGCCCTGCCGGTACCAGTACGCCCTCATGGAGGAGAAGCGCCCGGGGGAGTATTTTCCCGTCTATGAGGACGAAAAGGGAACCTATATCCTCAACTCCCGGGACATGTGTATGATCGACCACATCCCCGACCTGCTGGCCGCCGGGGTGGACTCTTTGAAAATCGAGGGCCGGGCCAAGAGCGCCTACTACGCCGCCATTGTCACCGCCGCCTACCGCCACGCCATTGATGCCGCCCAGGCCGGGGAGCCGCTGGATCCGGTGTGGCGGGCCGAGGTGGACAAGGTGAGCCACCGCCCCTACTCCACCGGCTTCTACTATCCGGAACACAAAGTGCGGCAAAGCACCGACCGTTCCGCATACTTCCGCGCATGGCTCGTCGTCGGCGAAGTGCTGTCATGGAGTCCGGAAGACGGAGGACGCGTGACCATCATGAGCCGCAACAAGATCGAAGACGGCCAGGAAGTCGAATTCGTGCTGCCCGGCGCGGCCCCCTTCGCCTACACCGTGCCTGCCGGCGGTTTCCGTGACGCCGACGGCCACTGGGTCGAAGCCATCAACAACCCGGCGCACGTCTTCTCCATGCCGTGCCCGCAGGAAGTGCCCGTCAACGCGGCCATCCGCTCGCGCACGAAAAAGCCGACGCTGAAAGCCGAATAGAAGACGGAAATCGCAAGCAGGTCTTCCAATCGCAAAACCAAGGAAAAACAAGACATGAGCAGCACACAATACGATGACGCGATCCTCGATTCCAACGCCATCGACCCCACTGACAAAAACGGCAACCCGATTCCCGTGACCATTCCGATCATGCTGGCCTCCGGCATCAAAGTCGTCTACACCACGCGACTCGGCGGCACCA
>ERZ827471.1017-NODE-1017-length-19232-cov-4.911874_pt1 | contig 19232 bp, 17 predicted proteins | sample MGYA00519772_ERZ827471 | MGnify/ENA primary metagenome ERZ827471 (study PRJEB31778, sample SAMEA3449315) | human gut metagenome | biome: human gut; feature: human-associated habitat; material: faeces | place: United Kingdom | collected 2010/2012 ...
ATATTTACGAACCGCTGCCAGAAGGCTATAATTTATCGTGGTCGGAAATGAGCAAAATTTTTCGAAAATTTGACCGCGGAGTCAGATTTGGGGGAGCATTGTGAATATTGCGAATATAGTCGCCATGTTTGGCGCCATCGCCACGTTCCTGTTTGGTATGTCCACCATGACGGACGGCCTGGAGAAGCTCTCCAGCGGCCGGCTGGAGCATATCCTGGAGCGTCTTACCAGCAACGTATTCAAAGGGGTCCTTCTGGGGGCCGTCGTCACCGGGCTGATCCAGAGCTCCGCCGCCACCACCGTCATGTGCGTCGGTTTCGTCAACGCGGGCATCATGAAGCTGGAGCAGACCGTGGGCATCATCATGGGCGCCAATATCGGTACGACCATCACCAGCTGGATTTTATCGCTGACGGGCATTCAGGGCGACAACCTGCTCCTGACGCTGTGCAAACCGGCGACGTTCACGCCGATTCTGGCGATGATCGGCGTCGTATTCCTGCTGTTCACCAAGAGCGACAAGAAGCATGACGCGGGCAGCATCATGGTCGGCTTTGCCGTGCTGATGACCGGCATGACCACCATGTCTAACGCCGTCCTGCCCCTGCAGAACGAGGCATGGTTCACCAGCCTGTTCACCCGCTTCTCCAACCCCCTTCTGGGCGTTCTGGTGGGTGCCCTTGTTACCGGCATCATCCAGAGCTCCAGCGCCAGCGTGGGTATTCTGCAGGCGCTGAGCGCCACCGGCGTGATCACCTACGGCAGTGCCATTCCCATTATCATGGGTCAGAACATCGGCACCTGCGTTACCGCGTTGATCTCCTCTGTGGGTGCCAACAAGAATGCACGCCGTGCTGCCATGGTCCATCTGTACTTCAACATCATCGGTGTGACCATCTTCCTTGTCGGCTTTTACGGCCTGAATACGGTCTGCCACTTTGCTTTTGTGAACACCACCATCGAGGCATGGGGCATCGCTGTGGTGCACTCGGTGTTCAATATCGTGGCAACGCTGGTGCTGCTGCCCTTTGCAAACCTGCTGGAAAAGCTGGCCATCCTCACCATTCCGGATTCGCCGGAAAAGGAAAACTTTGCGCTGCTGGATGACCGCCTGCTGAACACCCCTGCCGTGGCCGTGGAGCGTGCAAGCTCTGCAACTGCTGAAATGGCAGAGCTTGCCCGTGTGGGCGTGATGCAGGCCATGAGCCTGACTCATGAGTGGAACGACACACTTGCGCAGAAAGTCCGCGAGGAAGAGACGCAGGTAGACCGTTACGAGGACGCTCTCGGCACCTATCTCGTCAAGCTTTCCAGCCGTGAGCTGAACCATGCCGACAGCCAGAGCGTAAATACCCTGCTGCACACCATCAGCGATTTTGAGCGCATCAGCGACCATTCCGTAAACCTGATGGAATCTGCCGAGGAGATGCACACCAAAGAAATCCAGTTCTCGCAGGATGCCCGCGACGAGCTGCAGGTGCTGGAGGATGCGGTGCAGGATATTCTGAACCGCACCACTGATGCTTTCCGCAAGGGTGATCTGCATCTTGCCAGCAAGGTGGAACCGCTGGAAGCCGTGGTCAACGAGCTGGTACGTGCCATCAAGGCCCACCACATTGCCCGCCTGCAGGCCGGCAGCTGCTCCATTGAATATGGCTTTGTGCTGGACGACCTGCTGACCAACTATGAGCGTGTGTGCGACCACTGCAGCAACGTAGCCGTTGCACAGATCGAGGTTGCACAGGACAGCTTTGATACCCACGCATATCTCAACGAGCTGCGTCACGGCAATGACACCAAGGAAAGCGAGGAATTCCATCGCCGTCTTGACCGTTACCGTGAACGCTATCTCTTCCCTGAAAATCAATCTGCGGAGGATTTTGACAAATGATCTATATTGTTGAAGACGATGCCGCCATCCGGGAGCTGGAACAGTATGCCCTGCAGTCCAGCGGATACGAAGTGACCAGCTTTGAAAGCTCTGAGCCGTTCTGGCAGGCCATGCACGCTGCAGAGCCGGAACTGGTGATCTTAGACGTGATGCTGCCCGGTGAGGACGGTTTTTCCATCCTGAAAAAGCTGCGCAACACCCCTTCCCTGCGCAGGCTGCCCATCATTATGGTCACGGCTAAGTCCAGTGAGCTGGACACCGTGCGCGGGCTGGACTGTGGTGCCGATGATTACATCTCAAAGCCTTTTGGTATCATGGAATTTTTGAGCCGGGTGCGCGCCGCCTTGCGCCGCTCGGCTCCGGAAGCACGTCCCAACGTACTCAGCTTTCACGAGATCCTGCTGGACAATGCCCGTCACAACGTGACTGTGAGCGGAACGCCGGTGGAGCTGACCTACAAGGAGTACAGCCTGCTGCGTTTGCTGCTGGAGAACACCAATCTGGTGGTGACACGCGAGACCATTCTGCAGGTGGTGTGGGGCACCGACATTTCGGTGGAGAGCCGCACTGTGGATATGCATATCCGCACCCTGCGCAAAAAGCTGGGGGATGCCGGCAAATACATCTGCACTGTGCGCAAGGTGGGTTACAAGCTGACCGATGAAGAGGAGGCCGGTGAAGAATGAAGCTGCGCAGCATGGAAGAAAAGATCAGCTACCGCCTGTTCCTGATGGGCTTCCTTGGTCTGCTGTTCACGGCGGCGCTTTGCATCTTTGTTTTTCACAAGGCATTCACGGCTCAGGCATGGACCAGCCTTGAGCGGGAAGCCGATCTGGTAAGCGCCGGTTATGATCTGGTGCAGGACCCGCAGCAGCTTTCGTCCTTTGTTACCAATGATCTGCGCATCACCCTGATCTCGCAGGACGGCAGCGTGCTGTTTGAATCTGCTACCGATCAGCCCATGGAGAACCATCTCTCCCGCCCGGAGATCCGTCAGGCCATGACCGAAGGTGTGGGCCGGGACATCCGCGATTCCCAGACCATGGGCTACGAGACCTATTACTATGCCGTACTGTTGCCCAACGGTGAGATTTTGCGCATGGCACAGGATGCAGAAACGGTCTGGTCTATTTATGATTCGACCCTGCCTGCCATCGTGCTGAGCTGCGTTGCACTCATGCTGGCCGCCGCTGTGCTGGCAGCTCTGCTCACCCGTGCATTGGTCTCCCCTGTGCTGAGCATGACCGAAGATCTGGATCATATTCAGGACAATGTTCCCTATAAGGAGCTTGTCCCCTTTGCCGAAAGCATCCACTCTGACCGCATCCTCCGTGAGAACAATGAAAAGATGCGGCAGGAGTTTACTGCCAATGTCAGCCATGAGCTGAAGACCCCGCTGACCAGTATTTCCGGCTATGCGGAGCTGATCGAGACCGGCATTGCAAAGCCTGAGGATGTGCCGGGCTTTGCCCAGAAGATCCATGTGGAGGCCAGCCGTATGATCCAGCTGGTGAACGATATCCTGCAGCTTTCCAGTCTGGACAACGCCAGCGAAGCCGGTTCTGAGCCGGAGATGGAGACAGTGGATCTGCTTACCGTTGCCAAGGACTGCGTAGAGCGCCAGAAGCTGAATGCCCGCCGGGCTTACATCTCGCTGAACTGTCTGGGCGAAAGCGCTCTTGTGCACGGCAACCGTGCCCTGCTGGACGAGCTATGCCAGAACCTGTGCGATAATGCGATCCGTTATAATCGTCCCGGCGGTAAGGTACAGATTACCACAGCCTGCAGCCGCGACGGACACTGCACCCTGACTGTGTCCGATAACGGCATCGGCATCCCGAAAGAAGCACAGTCCAGCGTGTTTGAGCGCTTCTATCGTGTGGACAAGAGCCGCAGCAAGGCTACCGGCGGTACCGGTCTGGGCCTTGCCATCGTCAAGCATATCGCGCGCATCCACAACGCACGCATCAAGCTGGAAAGTCAGGTGGATGTGGGCACTACCATTACTGTCACCTTCCCCACTGCCAACTGAATCACATCGGTAAAAATCTCACGTCTGCCTGCAATTGCGGGCAGGCGTTTTTTATTGTGATCTTTTCTCTGCCCACACCGTTCTGCAATGCACTGCGCTGCTGCAGATGCACAAGGTCGATGCCCTGCTGCCAGAAAGACTGCACCGTCTGCGTGCACAGTTCTGCCAGCTGTTCGCACTGTGCGGCGCTTGGCTGCGGCGTATCATAGCTGCGCTGACAGTCCAGCCGCAGACTGGCAGTTTCTTCCCGCAGGGTGACAGACACGCTGCATCGGCGGACCGTTACCGGCTCACCTTCCAGCCAGAAAGTATGCACGCCGCCCATTTCCAGCAAAAGCCGCGCTGTTTCCGCCTGCCGGGCCTCCAGCTCAATGCTGTTTTCCACTCGCCAGAGGATGCTTGTATCTGCAAGTGCCACTTCCTGTTTCTCTGCCCGCAGCTGCGGCAGAAGCATTCCGTCCTGATACTGGTAAAGCCTCGGCATCTGGTCTGCGCACTGCTTGAGCTGCTCAAGCAGTTTGTTCGGAAATTCCTGCTTTTCCGCTGGAAGTTCCTCCAAAAAGCCATCGTCCATTTCCAGCACAGAAACTTTTGCCGATACCCTGCCCTGCCTGTTTTCCAGCACCGTACGCTCATACGCTGCAAGCAGCTCTGCCGATGCATCTTGATCGATCAGCAGATAATCGCACAGGCGGTAATCCGCCTTTTGCGGCAGTTGCTTTTGCGCCGCCGCCAGCGCTTTTGCCAGCGTGTCCGCCTGCGCCAACTGCAGCTGCACAGCCCCAGAAGCCTCGGATGCATCGGCGGCAGCTTCCGGAGCCTGATACAGCAGCCCTACGGTGATGGACTGTTCCTTCTGAGCAAGATACAGCGCACGAACCATGCTTTTTTCGGTGGTCTCGCAGCGCAGAAAAATCAGGCACCACCCGATCAAAAGCATCGCACTGAGAGAGCGCAGTTTCTTCTGCTTCATTTTACCGCTCCTTTCCCGCACTGCACCGCGCGCTGCCACACGGTACGCACTGCCGCGCAGAGAAAGCCGGTGCGGAAGATCGCGCAGGTGAGCCAGATGAGCAAAAGCAGCGCATCCATGCGGGAGAAAACATCTGCACTCCATGCCCGCAGCAGTTCCTGTTCCGGGTAATCCGCTGCGCCAAATACGAGGCACATCCCAGCAGTAAGACCCGCCTGTGCCAGAAAGGTGAGCCATGGCAGCCAGGACATGCTGCGCGGCTCTTCATAACCTGCAAGAAGCGGCCAGAACAAATACTCCGCATACAGCGGAACACGCGGCCAGCGGGCCAGTTGCACAGCATCTGCCGTCAGCAGGTGCGCCCAGTCCATCTGCCCGGCAAGCCCTGTCAGACAGACCAGCCCACCCAGCAGCACGAACCACCACAGCACCCGTGCCGGAGCATCCCAGCCGGAAGGCGGAATACACCACCCTGCCCAGAGCAAAAGCGGCAGCAGGCCGATCAGCGCCATGGAGCGGAACTCCTGCTGGCAGATGTTCTGGGTCTGCATTACGGTTTCAAACAACTCTGCCAGAAACCATGCTCCTGCGGAAAACAGCCAGACCCACTGCATGGCTGCCCGCTGCCAGCAGGCAGAGAACACCCCACTGATGCATGTGAGCAAAAGAGCCTGAACCGCTCCATGAATGATCATCCCACGCGGAGAGATACCGGTCTGCATTTCTTCTGCCAGCGCAGCTGTCCACACGCTCAGTGCCAGCACGGGAGCAGAAAAGCCTTTCTGTTTTTGCATCATTTTCCCTCCCGTTTCTGCCAGATATTAAAGTCGTGCGCTGAAAGACGGCGGTAGTTGCGGCGGATGATGCCATCCTCTTCCATGGGCCGCTGCGGGAACGGATGCGCCGCCAGATATGGCACCTGCAGGCAGGCTGTGCCGGAAAGACTGAGCAGAACTGCAAAAAAAGCCCCCGCAAGGCCCACCGGCCCGGCAAGACCTGCAGCCAGCACCACACCTAGACGCAACAGCGTAGCAGGCTCGTACAAAGAGGGCGTGACGAACACCGCGATGGCCGTGATGCTTGCCACAAAGATCACCGGCGTGCTCATAAGCCCGGTGGCAATGGCAGCATCGCCGATGATCAACGCGGACACCAGACTGACCGAATGCCCCAGCGACTGCGGCATCCGCAGACCTGCTTCCCGGATGACCTCCAAAATGAGTATGACCAGCAGCATTTCAGCAAACAGCGGCAGCGGTGTGGCCTTCTCCGCCGCTTCGATCTTGTACAGAAGCTGCGGTGGGATCAGCTCCGGCAGGTAGACCGCCAGACAGACGAACACACCCGGCAGAAATACTGTGAGGTAGAACGAAACATATTTGAGGATGCGCAGAAAAGAGGAAAACACGGCGGTGGATGCATAATCGTCCAAGCACTCAAAATTTTCGCAGAAAAGAGCCGGAAGCACCATGGCAGAGGGACTTCCGTTGACCAGCACCACGATCTTGCCCTCACAGATCTTTGCCGCCGCCACGGCAGGCCGCTCGGTGTAGCTTACCGGCGTGAACAGCCGCGCCTTGCCCGGCAGCAGCCACGGCACAAAGTAACTGGAATCCAGCAAAAGCTCCGGCTTTGCAGCGGCAAGCGCTTTGCGCACACGGATCACCATGGCGGAGTCTGCCCTGTTTTTGCAGTAGCAGATGGCGTATTCCGTTTGCATTTCGGTATCGGCCTGCGCCACCTCCTGCACCAGATGTTCGGTACGGATGAGCCGCCGCAGCAGGCTCAGATTGACCCGCAGCAGGTCGGCAAAGCCTTCGCGGGAGCCGCGCAGATTGCCCTCCCCGGAAGGCTCGTCTACCGAGCGGAACTTCAGTCCCTGCACCGAGAAGGCAATGCCCTTTGCGCAGCCGTCCAGCAGTAAGACCGCCATGCCTGCCGTCATTCGTTTGATCAGATCAGCCAGATCTGTTACCGGCTCACTTTCTGCCGGAAATGCTGAGCCGTGCAGGATCAGCTCAAAGACCTGCGGCCCGGTGCAACGCTGGCCTGCCTGCTGCGGCGGTGCCTGACGGCTGGCCGCATCCAGTAAAAGCTCCCACAAAGAATCCAGGCTTGCCATGCCGTCAAACAGCAGGATGCTTCCCCTGCAATGATAAATCGTGATCTCCTTGGCATAATAATCCGCAGAGGTGCCAAACATTTTGTCCAGCACCGCAAGATTTGCCGCAAGGCTCTGTGATAACTGCCGCATCCAACCACTCCTTTGCACAGCAGTATGCCCGGCTGCAGCGGCATCCATTCCGCCAGAAACGACAGGAGGTCTTGTTACTTGAAGCTTCTGATCTGCCGCACGATCATCATTTATCTGTGCGTTCTGTTTGCCATGCGGCTGATGGGCAAGCGCCAGCTGGGCGAACTGCAGCCCGAAGAACTGGTGTCCACCATTCTCATTTCCAATCTGGCATCCATCTCCATTGAATCGGAAGAGGTGCCCATCACATCCAGCCTGATCCCGCTGTTTCTCATTGCAGCGCTGGAACTGCTGGGCTCCGTGCTGAGCTTCCGCAGCCAGAAATTCTTCAACTTTCTCTCCGGCAGACCAAAGACGGTGATCTTGGACGGGCAGATCGATCAGAAAGCCTTGCGGATGTTACGGCTGACCACAGCTGACCTGATGGAAGCGCTGCGCGGTAAAAATATTTTTGACCCACGGGAGGTCTCCTACGCGGTGATCGAGACGAACGGCACCCTTTCGGCAGCACTGCGGCCAGAAAAAGAGCCAGCCCGTCTTGCTGACCTGCAGCTGAAAGTGACCCATACCAACGCCACCATTCCCTTTGTGCTGGACGGACAGGTGCTGGAAGATAACCTGCGCTGGTGCGGCAAGGACCGCGCGTGGCTGGAACGCACGGCGCAGGCCAACACCCTGCTGCCGGAAGAAATTTTGCTGCTGATCGGCAACGAGACCGAGGATTATTTTTTGCTAAAAAAAGAGAACCGCCGTGCCGGCGGCTCCCATTGAGGTGAGCGGATGAAGCGGATCTATGCATGTATCGCCATTGTGGGCGTACTGTTGAGCGTGGCCTTTTACAGCAGCTGGAAGGTGCAGAGCTTTGCGGATGTGATCTCGGCAGACCTTGACACCGCCGCCGAAGCCATCCGCAATGCCGACTACCCTGCCGCCCGGCAGGCGCTTGCTGATGGTGCCGACCGGTGCGACCAAATGCGCACCAAAATGAACCACCTGCTGCGCACAGCAGATTTTACCGAGCTGGAAGCTGCGCTGCGGGCGGCGGACGGACACCTGGAAATGGGTGCCCCAGAGGAAGCCTTTGGTGAGCTGCGCCGCGCACAGGTACAGGTGGAAACACTGGAATGGCTCTCGCACCGGCTGGTATAAACAAAAACACCGGCCCTGCCCCATTGGGCGAAAGCCGGTGTTCTGATGCGAATTATTTCTGTGGTTCCTTGCGGTCGCCCATCAGCTTTTTCAGCTCATTGAAAAAACTTTCCACGTCTGCAAACTGACGGTAGACCGATGCAAAGCGAACATATGCCACTTCGTCGATCTTTTTCAGTTCCTGCATGGTCAGCTCACCGATGCGCACGCTGGGGATCTCACGGTCGTAGGAGCTGAGCAGCGTCTGCTCAATGCTGCTTACCGCACGCTCCAGCGATTCGTAGCTGACCGGCCGCTTGGCGCAGGCACGCACCATGGCGTTGAGCAGCTTCTGCCGGTCGAACGGCTCACGGGAGCTGTCCTTTTTGATGACCACAAGCGGAACAGTCTCCACGACCTCATAGGTCGTAAAGCGCATATGGCAGCTCAGGCATTCGCGGCGGCGGCGGATGCGCTCACTGTCTTCGGTGGGGCGGGAATCGATTACTTTGGATTCCTCGGCTCCGCAATAGGGACACTTCATGTTCTGTTCCTCCTGTCCGGTCTGACCGGGCTGTGTTTTTAGGCTTTGGTCTTGGGCTTGCGCTCACTCCACAGCACCCACGCAGAGGTGGAAACGCACAGCGAAGTGTACACGCCGCTGATCATGCCCATCATCAGCGGGAACGCAAAGGTAAAGATGCTGTCCAGACCATACAGCTTTGCCACGATGCACATAACGCCCAGCGCCATCACCGTGGTAATGGTGGTGATCAGGGTGCGGCGGGCGGACTGGTTCACCGAGTGGTTCACCAGCTCTTCAAAGGATGCCTTTTTACCCATCAGGGTGCGGTTCTCGCGGATACGGTCGTAGACCACAACGGTATCGTTGATGGAGTAGCCAAGGATGGTAAGCATGGCGGCAATGAAGTTGCCGTCCAGCGCGGTGCGCAGCAGCACAAAGGTGCCAAATACCACCATCAGGTCGTTCACAAGCGCCAGCACTGCCATCATGCCGCCGGTCAGGCCGCCAATGTTCTTGAAGCGCAGGGCGATGTACAGCAGGATCAGCACCAGTGCAAACACCACGGCAACCAGACTCTTCTGCAGGAACTTGGTGCCCATGGCAGCGCTGACGTTGCTCAGCGACAGTTGTTCAAAATTGTTGTCCGGGCAGCTTTCGTTCAGGCTGTCCAGCAGCTTGGCCACCTGCTCGGTAGTCACTGTTTCGGTACCGGGCATCGAGATTTTCAGGGTCTGGTCACCGGTAGCAACATTCTCGCCGGTCTGCAGGGTCAGGCCGTTATTCTCCAGTGCAGAGGATGCAACCTTCTGCACATCCGACATGGTAAAGCTGCCCTCGTAGCTCAGGGTGATCATGGCACCGCCGGTGAACTCGGTATCCAGATGGACACCCAAAACCACAGCGCACAGCACGATGGCTGCCATCAGGCAGGAGGAGATCGTCAGGAAGCGCTTGCGCAGGCCCACAAAGTCGATGGGCTTCTTCTCGGTTTTTTCCTTGCCGGGCTTTTCTGCACCGTAGAGCCAAGGGTTGCGCAGTGCCTTGATGGATGCCGCACCGCGGATCATCACACGGGTAGCAAACACGCCAAACACAAAGTTCAGCAGCACGCCGGTGAGCAGCGTGTAACCGAAGGCATAAATAGTGCCTGCGGTGGAGGGGCCAAAGGCAAAGAACACAAAGTGGAGTGCCTTTGCAAACATGCCGTCCGAGGGGCCAAAGGCACCCATCAGCACGATGGCCACGATGACGATGGTCACGTTGCCGTCAACGATGGGGGTCAGGCCGCGGGCAAAACCGCTCTTGAGCGCGCCATCCAGAGACTTGCCGTTTTTCAGCTCTTCCTTGATGCGTTCTGCCGTGATAACATTGGCATCCACGCCCATGCCGATGGCAAGGATGATGCCTGCGATGCCGGGCAGGGTCATGGTAAAGCTTTCAAACACCGGGAAGTAACCGGAAACGAACGCCAGTGTTGCTGCCACCTGACCAGCCAGTGCAATACATGCAAGGAAGCCCGGCAGACGGTACAGCATCGTCATGAACACCACGATCAGTGCAAAGGCGATCAGGCCGGCCAGAACCATGGCGCTCAGGCTGTTCTCGCCCAGGCTGGGGCTGACGGTGGAATAACTGTCCACCGTCAGTGCAAAGGGTAGTGCGCCGGAGTTGATCTGGCGGGCCATCTTGACGACCTGCTCCTGCGTGAAAGGATTGGAAGCCGAGCTTGTAATGATGGCAGAGCCATCGGTAATAGCAGTATTGACCGTGGCCGTGCTCACGTTTTCATCGTCCAGCCAGATGCTGATGGTGCCGCCCGATGCAGCCAGCTTTGTGGTAGCATCGCCAAATGCCTTGGCACCGTCGTCCGTAAATTTCAGAGAGACGAAATACTCCGATGCACCCCCGCTGGTCACAGGGCCATACTGGGCTGCGGCACTCTCGATCATGGAGCCGTCCAAAATCAGCTCACCGTCCGCACTGCTTCCCTCGCGGAAGGTCAGATAGGCGGTGGTGCCGATCTCATCGATCGCAGCTTCCGGGTCAAAATCTGTCTCACCGGACTGCCACGGGAATTCCAGGATCAGGCTGTCGGAATTGTTGTCCACATACAGCTCATAGTCGGTCACGTTCAGCGCTACGAGACGGTTCTCAATGACGAGCTGGGCTGCTTCCAGCTGTTCTTCGGTAGCATCGTAGCCATCCGACGGCACAAAGGTGCCGTTGACACCGCCCTTGATATCCACACCGAAGCGGATATCCTTTGCACCTTTGATGTAGGTCGTGGTCGTATCGCCGTACTTGGCATACACACCGAAGAACGCAGTATACACAAATACCACGATCAACAGCACTGTGGCGATCAGATGCCATGCTTTTCCTTTTGTTTTCATAAAATTCAGGGAACCTCCAAAAGCAGCAGTTCTTGCAGCTGCCGCCCGTATTCTAGTGCGGACCGCCTGCTCCGGCGGGCCTTATCATTTCCGCAAGGGGGCCGTCGTGCCGGCTTTCTTGCGACAAAACTCCCCTGACGGCCCAGACGGGCCGCACAGAGGAGATAAAATCAAAAAATGTTAGTCTGCCTTGTCAGCCAGCAGTTTTTCTGCCACAGCCAGACGCACACAGATGCACAGCAGTTCGGAAGCGGTTTCCACCTCGTCCAGACTGGGATAGGTGGGCGCAATGCGCAGGTGAGAATCCTCGGGGTCCTTGTGATAGGGATATGCAGAACCGGCACCGGTCAGGGTCAGGCCCGCATCCTTGCACAGACCCGCCACGCGCTTTGCACAGCCGGGCATCACATACAGGCTGATGAAGTAGCCGCCCTTGGGGTCCGTCCAGTGGGCAATATCCCCGCAGGGGATGAGGTTGTTCTTGAATGCGGTCTTGACGGCATCAAAGCAGGGCACCAGACGACGACGGTGCTTTGCCATGTGGGCCAGCACACCTTCCTTGTTCTTCAGGAAGCGGACGTGGCGCAGCTGGTTCATCTTGTCGTAGCTGATGATCATGACCGAGAAGCGCTTGCAGATATACTTCATGCTGCTCTCGCTGCAGGCAATGGCAGAGACACCTGCGCCCGGGAAGGTGATCTTGCTGGTGGAAGTGAACATGAACACACGGTCTTCGTTGCCGTACTTCTTGCTCTCGTTCAGCAGCACCGGAGTCTCGATGATCTCATCGGTCAGGTGATGGACGATATAGGCTTCATCCCAGAAGATCTTGAAATCAGGCGCAGCGGTCTTCATCTTGGCAAAACGCTCGATGGTCTCATCGCTGTAGGTGTAGCCATCGGGGTTGGAATACTGCGGCACACACCAGATGCCCTTGATGTCAGGATCCTCGGCCACCAGCTTTTCCACAATGTCCATATCCGGGCCATTGGGGGTCATAGGCACGCTGATCAGCTCAAAGCCAAACTCCTCGGTAATAGCAAAGTGACGGTCATAGCCGGGCACCGGGCAGAGGAACTTGCGCTTCTCCACCTGAGACCAGGGGCACGGAGACTCCGGGAAACCGAACACATAGCCGATATTGACGAGGTTATACATCAGCTGCAGGCTGGAGTTGCCGCCCACGAACACTTCCTCCGGCTTTACGCCAAAGACATCCGCAAACAGCACGCGGGCCTCCTGCAGGCCTTCCAGCTCGCCATAGTTGCGGGCATCCGTACCGGCATCGGTGGTATAGTCATTCATCTTCAGCAGGTCCATAGCCAGATCCATCTGGTGAGGGCCGGGCTTGCCGCGGGCCATATTCAGCTTGAGGCCCTTGGCCTGAAATTCTTTGTACTTTGCCTCAAGCGCTGCCTTTTCGGCAGTGAGTTCATCACGATTCATTGCAAGATAATTTGCCATTAGAAACACACTCCTTTATCGTACTTCCTGTTACCCATAGCGCCAGAGCGGCATTTTGCGGAGCATTCCTGCCAGGGAGCGTTCCCCATGCCATTCCAGACCTTAATATTATAGTACATTTTGCCCTCGGAAACAAGAATAATAAAGCAAAAAGCCCTGCCAAAAGCAAAAAGCTTTTGAAACAGAGCTTGAATGCCGGGTCTTTGCTCCCCTGCTGTACGCTAAAAGCGTCAGCTCAGAGCGACCTGATTTTTATAGCGCTTGCGCACCGCGCCGTATTCCAGATGTGCTTCGCCGCCCTCCACAGTATCTTCATCCACAGTTACGCGGATGATGGTAGCATCGGTGGGCACCTCGTACATGATGGGCAGCAGAATGCTTTCCATCACGCTGCGCAGGCCGCGGGCACCGGTCTTGCGCTCGATCGTCTTGCGGGCAATGGCGTGGAGTGCTTCATCCGTGAAGTTCAGTTCCACATTATCCATGCTCAGAAGTTCCTTATACTGCTTCACAAGGCTGTTGCGCGGCTCCTTGAGCACGCGAACCAGAGCGTCCTCGTCCAGATCGTCCAGCACGGTAATGACCGGCAGACGGCCGATCAGTTCCGGGATCAGGCCGAACTTGACCAGATCGTGGGGTTCCACCTTGCGCAGCAGAGCCTTCTCCGCTTCGCTGGAATTATCCTTCAGGCTGCTGCCGAAGCCCAGTGCGGACTTATCGGTGCGGCGCAGGATATACTTATCCAAGCCATCAAATGCACCGCCGCAGATGAACAGGATGTTGGTGGTGTCGATCTGGATGAACTCCTGCTGCGGGTGCTTGCGGCCGCCCTGCGGAGGAACATTGCTCACAGTGCCCTCCAAAATCTTCAGCAGGGCCTGCTGCACGCCCTCACCGCCCACATCGCGGGTGATGGAGGGGTTCTCACTCTTTCGGGTGATCTTGTCGATCTCGTCGATATAGATAATACCGATCTGTGCCTTCTGCACATCAAAATCCGCTGCTTGGATCAACTTGAGCAGAATGTTCTCCACATCCTCGCCCACATAACCGGCTTCGGTCAGGGTGGTGGCATCGGCAATGGCGAAGGGAACGCCCAGCATTTTTGCCAGAGTCTGTGCCAGCAGGGTCTTGCCCACGCCGGAAGGACCCAGCAGAAGCACGTTGGACTTCTGCAGCTCCACATCGCTGCCCTTGCCGCTGAGGATGCGCTTGTAGTGGTTGTAGACCGAGACGGCCAGCACACGCTTTGCCTCGTCCTGACCGATCACGTACTGATCCAGACCTTCCTTGATCTCGGCCGGGGTCAGGATGTTGATATCCAGATCGTCCGCAGGCTGGATGTGTGCACGGTTAGCACCGCGGGCCGGTCGGGCGCTTTTGGGCTGATCCGGCTTGTCGGAAAGCAGGTCGTGGCACAGGCCGATGCATTCGCTGCAGATATTGACACCGGGGCCGATGATCATACGCTCCACTTCGTCCTGATGCTTTCCGCAGAAGCTGCAGACCAGATCCTTTTCGTTTTTGTCTCTGCCGGAATTGTTATTTGCCATAGCTGTTTTTCCTTATCCTGGGTAAATTAAATGTCGGCGGCTCAGCGGTGGGCAATGACCTCATCGATCAGGCCGTATTCCTTTGCCTGCAGTGCGGACATATAGTTGTCGCGCTCGGTATCCAGCTGGATCTTTTCCAGCGGCTGGCCGGTGTACTCGCTGAGCATGCGGTTCATCTTATCGCGGATATACACCATGTGCTCGGCATGGATCTTGATATCGGTGGTCTGGCCGGAAAGGCCGCCACCCTGCCCGCCGATCAGCGGCTGATGGATCAGAATTTCCGAGTTGGGCAGTGCAAAACGCTTTCCCTTGGTGCCGCTTGCCAGCAGGAAGGCACCCATGGAAGCTGCCATGCCCATGCAGATGGTGGAAACATCGCACTTGATATACTGCATGGTATCGTGGATGGCCATGCCGGCGCTGATGGAGCCGCCGGGGCTGTTGATATACAGGCTGATGTCCTTATCCGGGTCCTGCCCTTCCAGATACAGCAGCTGTGCCACAACAAGGCTGGCGGAGGTATCGTTGACATCCTCGCTCAGAACGATGATGCGATCGTTCAAAAGACGGGAGAAAATATCATAGGAACGCTCGCCATGGGACGACTGTTCCACAACGTAAGGAACAAAACTCATAAAGTTCGCCTCCTGAAATGGAATATAGTATTTGCAAAATTGACCGATACGGTTTCCCTGCCGGTTCTGCCGTATCGGTCAATTTTTACAACCTTTGATTGAAACCGTGCAGCATACTGCCCGCTTCAAAGGAACACAAGAGCTGATTACTCAGCGTCTGCAGCCTTCTCTTCCTCAGCAGCCTTCTCCACGATGTTTGCGTGGCTCTTGATGAAGTCGATGGCCTTGTTGATGGCCAGATCCTTCTTCAGGTCGTCAACATTGACCAGCTCACGGACCTTGTCCTCTTCCATCTTGTACTGGTCAGCGATGCGCTTGATCTCAGCGGAAACTTCCTCCTCGGAAGCCTCGATGTTCTCAGCAGCAGCAACAGCCTCCAGAGCCAGACGGATCTTGACCTGCTTCTCAGCCTGCGGCATGAAGGAAGCGCGGAACTGCTCCATAGTCTGGCCCATATACTTCAGGTAGTCCTCGAGGCGCAGGCCCTGCTGCTCCACGCGGAATGCAAAGTCGTTGACCATCTCGTCCATGCGGGCATCATACATTGCCTGGGGGATCTCACCCTCCATGCTCTCGATGACCTGATCCACCAGAGCGTTCTCAACAGCCAGATCGTCCTGCTTGTCCAGCTGCTCCTGATTGTTCTTGCGGATGGAAGCCTTGAACTCGTCCAGAGTGTCGTACTCAGAGCAATCCTTAGCCAGCTCGTCATCCAGAGCAGGCAGCTCCTTGTACTTCACTTCGTGCAGCTTGATCTTGAACACAGCAGCCTTGCCAGCCAGTTCGGCAGCCTGATACTCGGTGGGGAAGGTAACATTCACGTCGAACTCTTCGCCAGCGGAGTGGCCCACGATCTGATCCTCAAAGCCGGGGATAAAGCTGCCGCTGCCCAGAGTCAGGCTGTAGTGCTCGGCCTTGCCGCCCTCGAAAGCCACGCCATCGACGAAGCCCTCGAAGTCGATATCAGCGATGTCGCCGTTCTCAGCAGCGCCCTCACGGGTCAGCTCACGGGCATTGCGCTCCTGCACACGCTTCAGCTCAGCTTCAACAGCCTCGTCAGAAACAGTATGGACAGTCTTTTCAACCGTCAGACCATTGTAGCTGCCAACCTTGACTTCGGGCTTGACAGCGACCTTGACGGTCAGGGTGACACCGTTGGTCTCATCAGCAGAGTCAACAGTGACCTCCGGACGGCCGACCGGCTCAACGCCAGCTTCCTTGACAGCAGCCTCGAAAGCCTCGGGGAACAGCTCATTGATGGCATCATAGGTAAAGACATCAGCGCCGTACATCTTCTCGATCAGAGCGCGGGGAGCCTTGCCCTTACGGAAGCCGGGAACAGCGTACTTCTTGCCTTCCTTCTTGAAAACATCGGCAACAGCCTTCTTGAAAGCCTCTGCGTCGATGGAGAACTGCAGTTCTGCCATGCTCTTCTCGAGCTTTTCACACTTGATGAAATTCATTTGTTTTTCCTCCACTCAAAAATTCTATTGCGCAGGGCAGGAAGTTTTTGCCCTTTGCAACCGCGCACTGCGTCCTGGATGAACTTGCTTTTGCAATATGCGGGGACGCGCGCGCTCAATTGGGTGCAACAATCGCGTCAAAAACTATTATAGCACGCTCCTGACACAATTGCCAGCCCAAATTGTTAATTTTTATTGGTTTTAACGGTTCAATTGATGCGGTACGGGCAAAAACGCAGCCCATCGGCACTGACCAGCTTGTAGTGGATGCCATCCACATCGCCCTGCACCGCATAGCGGATGGCATTGCCGTGCAGATGGCCATAGTAGCAGGTCCTGATGCTGTATTCCTTTAAGGTGGCCACGATCTCCGGCGCACTGGTGCCGGTATACACCGGCGGATAGTGCAGGAACACCAGCTTTTCCAGCCCGGGTTCGGCGGCATCCAGACTCATGCGCAGCCGTCCGATCTCGCGGTTCATCACCTTTTCGTCGTGGGCCTCGCCTGCATCAAACAGCCAGCCGCGGGTACCGCACAGTGCATACCCCTCTACACTGTAAGAGTTGTTGTGCAGAATGTGCAGGGTATCAAAGCCTTCTGCTTTGAGGTAGGCATTCATCTTGTTCACGGTAGACCACCAGTAATCGTGGTTGCCCTTCATGATGATCTTCTGCCCGGGCAGGCTCTGCAGAAATTCAAAATCCTTACGGGTATCGGTCAGGCGCATGGCCCAGCTGATATCGCCCGCCAATACAATGGTATCCTCTGGTTTGATGAGCTTGCGCCAGTTTTTCTCAAGGCGCTCCACATAATCATTCCAGCCGGGAAAAATATCCATCGGCTTGGAAGCGCCCAGAGAAAGGTGGGTATCGCCAAGCACAAAAAGTGCCATGTTTTTTCTCCTGTTCTAAATGCAGCAGGATGTGTTATTCCTGATAGCCCAGCGCCACCTCGGCGATCTGCGCAGGATCGATCACGGTGTTAAAGCGCTCCGGCTTCTGGCGCAGCGCGGCAAGGCTTGCCGGTGCGGTATGCGCGGTAGCTGCTTCCAGCTGCTGCATTGCTTCAAAATCATTTTCCGGGGCGGTGCGGCCCAGTGCTTCCAGCACACTGCGCGGGAACTTGAAGGGAGACGCGGTGGACAGCACCACCATGGGCACGCCCTCGCGCTTTTTCTGCGCTGCCACATGGAACGCAACGGCGGTGTGGGTATCACACAGGTAATTGTCCTTCTCGTAGCGGACACGGATCTCCCCTGCCACTTCTTCCTCACTGCTCCAGCCGCAGGAGAAGTTCTCCTGAATGGCAGCCAGCGTCTCCGGACGCACAGTATAGCTGCCAGTCTCGGCAAGGCTCTTCATCAGGCTCGCCACCTCGGCATCACTGCCGGTGACATGGTACAGAAGGCGCTCGAGGTTCGAGGACACCAGAATGTCCATGCTGGGCGAGGTGGTCTTGAAGAACTCCCGCTTTGCGGTGTAGGTGCCGGTGGTGAGGAAATCGGTCAGCACGTTGTTCTCATTGGAAGCGCAGACCAGCTTGCCCACGGGCAGGCCCATGCGCTTTGCATAGTAGCCTGCCAGAATGTCGCCGAAGTTGCCGGTGGGTACGCAGAAGTCCACTTCATCGCCGAAGGTGATCCTGCCCGCCTTGAGCAGCTGGGCATAGGCGGCAAAGTAATAGACGATCTGCGGCACCAGACGGCCCCAGTTGATGGAGTTGGCGCTGGACAGGCGGATGTTCCGCTTGGCAAGCTCTGCTGCAATGGCAGTGTCACCAAAGACCTTCTTCACACCGGTCTGTGCATCATCAAAGTTGCCGCGCACAGCGTACACTGCCACGTTGGCGCCCTCCTGCGTTGCCATCTGCAGGCGCTGGATCTCGCTGGTGCCGCCCGTGGGATAGAACACTGCGATCTCCACGCCCGGGATATCATGGTAGCCGTCCAGAGCTGCCTTGCCGGTATCGCCGCTGGTCGCCACAAGGATCAGGGTCTTTTCCGTGCGGCCCAGATTCTTTTTGGCTTCCACCAGAAGCTTCGGCATCAGCTGCAGAGCATAATCCTTGAATGCACAGGTAGGGCCATGCCACAGCTCTAAGGCATAGGTGTCCCCTTCCACCGGGGCAAGATAGCCTGCCTTGCCGCCAAAGGCCTCTCCGTAGGTCTTGTGGGCAGCTTCGGTCAGGAAATCCTGCGAGTAGTCGGTCAGATATTCTTTGATGACGGCAGCTGCCATGGCCGGGTAGTCCAGCTCGCACAGTGCCTTCACATCCACCTGCGGAAAGCTTTCCGGTACAAACAGACCGCCCTCGTTGGACAGGCCCTGTGCGATCGCTTCCGAGGAAGTCACTTTGCGGTTTTGGTCTCTGGTACTAAAAAACTGCATTGTTGTCGCTCCTTTTTCGCCGTAGAACGTGCAAAGCACGCTCTTCTGCTGTGGCAGAGAAGCCCTCTGCCCGTACATTTTCCCACCGGGGCCGTTGCTTTACGTGAGAAAAGCGCCTCTTATAATATGTACCATCCAGCGCCCGCTGTCAAGAGGGAACACTTCTGCCACGTCAAATCGCACCGGTGCATCGCTCAGGCCGTTCTGCTGCAGATAATACTGTGCTGCACGGATCAGGCGGCGCTGTTTGGGCCGGTCCACCGCTTCTGCCGGGCTGGCCAGAGAGCCTTCCGCACGGGTCTTGACCTCACAGATGACAATGGTCCCATCCGGCTCCTGCACCACAACATCCAGCTCACCCATCCGGGTGTGGAAGTTGTGTGCCAACAGCCTGCAGCCCTGCTTCTGATACCAGCGGGCCGCAGCTGCTTCTCCCCTGCGCCCTGTCTCGGCGCGGTTCACTTTCCGTTCTCCGGCCAGTAGCCCTGCTTTTTGAGGAAGCTGCGGCGGTAGAACGGCTGAATGCCGT
>ERZ827471.1019-NODE-1019-length-19184-cov-5.238382_pt1 | contig 19184 bp, 12 predicted proteins | sample MGYA00519772_ERZ827471 | MGnify/ENA primary metagenome ERZ827471 (study PRJEB31778, sample SAMEA3449315) | human gut metagenome | biome: human gut; feature: human-associated habitat; material: faeces | place: United Kingdom | collected 2010/2012 ...
AGGAGACCACCAAGGTCCTCACCGAGGCCGCCATCAAGGGCAAGGTGGACCACCTCATCGGCCTGAAGGAGAACGTCATCATCGGTAAGCTCATCCCCGCCGGGTCTGGCCTGTCCATGTACCGCCAGGTCAACCCCCGGGAGGAGGAGACGGAGGCCCCCCGCAACGGCTATGCCGCCGTGGCAGCCGCCGTCCAGGACCAGGAGGCCGCCCCCGCCGACAGCGAGGCGGAGGAGACCGCCCTGGAGGACGCCTTCGAGGAAGGCGCCATCCTGCCCGATGCCGGGGAGGAGGACGAGGTTCTCTCCATCACCTTGGACAACTGATCCTTTTGGCAGTTTCCCAACGGCCGCGGACCCTTCCGCGGCCGTTGTTTGTCAAAAAATGGCTTGCCATTTCGTGCGTTTCCCCCCTACTATTTCCGGGAGGAATCTGCTATAATAAACAGCAACGACCCATCAAAACGAGGGAGGGATCCCATGGAGCCCCTGCACGCATTGCAGACCAAACTGAAGCAGCACCTGCCCCAGCTGGACCTCCGGGTGGCGGAACCCATGGCCAAACACACCACCTTCCGGGTGGGCGGCCCCGCGGCCCTGCTGGCCCTGCCCAAAGGGGAGGGGGAGGTCCGCCAGATCCTCCAACTGGCCCACCAGATGGGGGTGGCCCCCTTCTTCCTGGGGAAGGGCTCCAACCTCCTGGTGGCCGACGAAGGGGTAAACCGCTTCCTGGTCAAGCTCCCCGGGGGCCTCACCCGGCTGGAGCGGGAGGGGGAGACCGACCTGTATGTGGGCAGCGGCGTCACCCTGGCCCAGGCGGCCACCTTCGCCGCCCAGGCGGGGCTGTCCGGCCTGGAGTTTGCCCACGGCATCCCCGGCAGCCTGGGGGGCGGCGTGTTCATGAACGCCGGCGCCTACGACGGCGAGATGGCCCAGGTCATCGCATGGGTGGACTGCCTGGACGAGACCGGCGCCCCCCACCGCCTGGCCGGGGACGACCTGGCCCTGGGCTACCGCACCAGCTGCTTTACCCAGCGGCCCTGGCTGATCACCGGGGCCCGCCTGACCCTGACCCCCGGGGACCCCGCCGCCATCCGGGCCAAAATGGCCGACCTGGCCCAGCGCCGCCGGGCCAAGCAGCCCCTGGAGTACCCCAGCGCCGGCTCCACCTTCAAGCGCCCCCCCGGCCACTTTGCCGGAGGCCTCATTGAGCAGTGCGGCCTGAAGGGGTACCAGATCGGCGGGGCCCAGGTGTCGGAGAAGCACGCGGGCTTCGTCATCAACACCGGCGGGGCCACCTGCCAGGATATTTTGGACCTCATCCACCACGTCCGCCAGGTGGTGCGGGACCAGACCGGCGTCCTGCTGGAGCCGGAGGTCCGCCTTCTGGGCGCCGCCTTCCGAGAACCCTAACGCAAAGGAGAATGGAACCATGAACGACCGCTTTTTCGTACTCATCTACGGCACCAGCATCAAAGGGAAAGACTTCACCCACTTTTCCAGCTACCACAACGTCCAGGACGTGGTGGACCTGGTGAGGGACTGGCTGGAACGGTTCTGCGGGATGGACTGCTACACCCCCCAGGAGGAGGCTGCCCTCCGTGCCGCCAACGGCGGGGAGCTGCCGGAAACCGCCTTCCTCTGCCCCGAGGTCACCACCCCGGCGGAGCTGGCCCGCTACAACGGCTTTTACAACTACGAGAGCCTGGGGCAGTTCAACCTCTTCCTCACCCCGGTGTATGACACCCTCACCGCCAAGCAGTTCCGGGTGGGCATGAACCGGGAGTTCGGCATCGACAAGGACTTCAGCGCCCCGGCCGAACGCCTCTGGGCCCACCTGGACGATTTTGTCAATTCCTTCTCCGACCCCGACTTGGACTATACCGAGGCCGAGGAGGACATCCGCAACTTCCTGGTCCGGGGCGGGTTTGCCCTCTTTAACGACGAGGCCCCCGGCCGGCAGGAGATCTTCGTGATCCCCGAAGGCGGCTTTGCCCCCATCGACGACCCCACGGTGTAAAACCCGCCAGCCCCGGGTGGCGTTCAGCCGCCCGGGGCATTTTTGTGCAACTTTTTGCCCCATTTCCCCCTGGGAAGGGGAAACACACCTTGCAAGAACCCCAAAACTCCAGTACACTGGAGAGCGGAGAAACAACCCCATGCAGCCAAAGAGGCATATGCCTCTTTTCCGTTGGAAACTCCAACGGAAAAGACACTCTGCCTGGGCTAGGAAGGAGAACCCCATGACTTTTCGAAAACGACGTATTTTAGCAGCCTTACTGGCCCTGGCCCTGTGTCTGTCGCTGCTCCCGATGAGCGCGCTGGCGGCGGAGGCAGACGCTTTGGGAGAAACAAGCCCAGAGGAGGCCGTCTGCACCTGCACGGCGCCCTGTACAGAGGGAGGCATGAACACAGCCTGCCCGGTCTGCGGCGCCGAAGGGGCAGCGCCGGAGGACTGCGGCCAATCCCTGCCCCAGGGCAGCGGAGAAGCGAAGACCCAGCCCCTGGCCAATGAGGGGATCAGCCTGTCGGCAGATACGACCAGTGCAAAATACTTGGATGAAAGAGGCCAGGAGCAGACCCGCGACAGCGTCACGGTAGTAACAGAGAGCGACACAACATGGGGCGATGATAATAACGATGGCTGGTACGTCGTAAACGGCAACGTGACCATCGGCACCCGCGTCACCGTCACCGGCAAGGTGCATCTCATTCTTGCGGACGGGTACACACTGAACGCGGCAAAGGGAATCAACGTCACCGGCACCAACCGCCTGACTATCTATGGACAGTCCGGTGGCAAAGGCAAGCTGGTCGCCACGGGAGAATGGCATCAAGCAGGCATCGGCGGCAACGAGAAACAATCGGGGGGGAGTATCACCATCAATGGTGGCACAGTAACTGCCAACGGCGGCGGCTATAGTGCAGGCATCGGCAGCGGCTACGAAGCAGGCGAAAGCAACACTATCACCACTATCAATGGCGGCACGGTGACGGCCAGTGGCTACTCGGGCGCCGCGGGCATTGGCGGAAGTTATGGCAGCACAGGCGGCACTATCACCATCAACGACGGCACTGTGATCGCAACCAGTAGTGACGATGAAAGCAATTTCGGCGGCGCGGGCATCGGCGGCGGTAATTGCGGCGGGGGCGGCACTATCACAATCAAAGGCGGCACGGTAACGGCTACTGGTGGCCGGGCTGGCGCGGGCATCGGCGGCGGTCGTGAGGGCGCAGGCGGCACCATTACCATTGACGGCGGTCATGTCACCGCAAACAGCAGTCAAAAATATCAATATTATTATAGCGCTGGTATTGGTGGAGGCTATCATGGGGCAGGCGGTTCCATCACGATCAATGGCGGCGTCGTGAACGCACACAGCGGGTGGACAGGAATCGGCAGTGGAGAACAGGCATCAACAGAGTCTACTTGCGAGGTCAAGGTCAATGGCGGCGTCGTGACGGCCATAGGAGAACATGATGCGGGCATTGGCGGTACTTTCTCCACCGGCGATAACGGCAACGCGGTTATTATCGCTGACGGAAAAGACGACAACGAAATCAGCGACAACGATGATGCAACCGGCTGGAGTGGCGTCATCTTCCAAGGCACCACCGGTCAGGTCTACGGCTCAAATGTCACCCCCACCGAGGACTTTACCATTCCTGCGGACTACACCCTCACGATTGAGGATGGCAAATCCCTCACCATCGACAATGACGTAACCCTGACCGTAAACGGCACATTGACGGTCAACGGCACCCTGACCGTAAACGGAACCATCGAAGGCAACGGCACGATTACGCCGGAAAGTAACAGGTTGAGCCAAAACGAAACTCCATCCGCCCCATCCAAGAGCGTGGCCACGGCCAACAGCATCACGCTGAACGCCATGTCTGGCGGTGTCGCTGGCGTGGAGTACGGCTATGTAGAGGGCACCAGCGGCGGTACGCCCACCAACTGGCAGGGCAGCGCCACATTCAGCGGCCTGTCCGCAAACGCGGCCTATACGTTTTACGCCCGGTATCAGGGTAACGGTATCTACAAGTCGTCTGGGGCCAGCAGCGGGGCTACCATCTACACTGCTTACGCTACCCCCGGTGAGGGCGTGGGCTACTCCATCGACTACGGCGGGGAGACGATTTCCATTACAGACGGCTACGAGGTCAACACGGCGGAGGACTTTAACGGGACGGCGATTGCCAGTGGCAGTTCTCTGGTGGCCTACATCGGCCAGACCCTCTATATCCGCCACACGGCCACAACGGGCGGCGCTCCAGCCAGCGCAGCCGTTGCCATCTCCATCCCAGCCCGGCCCGCCGCTCCCACGCTTACCATTGACACCAAAGCCGAGGGCGTGGAACTTTCCAACGAATATTACTACAATACCACCAGCGAAACGGCAACCGAATGGACGCTGGGTGACGGTTCCCTCGTCCCCGTCCAGCCGGGCAGCTCCATCTACATCTACAAGGCGGCTACGGACAGCGCCTTTAAGAGCGCCGTCCAGACCCTTACCGCCCCGGAGCGGGCCAGCACGCCAACTTTACCCACAATCAACTATAAGAACGAGACCCTGTCCGGCACTACCACGGCTATGGAGTATGCTTTGGGACAAGATGTCCCAAACCAGTGGGAGGACTGCTCCGACAATATGTCCCTGACTTCTTTCGGCTGGGACGGCTCGGAGGCGGTGACGGTTCAGTTCCGCACAGCGGCCACGGAGAATAACTACGCCAGCGACCCCACGGCGGGCCTGACCATCCTGGCCCGGCCTGCGGCCCCCGCTGCTCCCTCGGTTGATGACAAGACGGATACCAGCATCACGATTACCGCACTTGACGGCGTGGAGTATCGGCTGGGCACCGATGGCTCTTGGCAGACGGGTACGGGCAGCATTACCTTTGATGGCCTGACCGCCGGAACGGAGTACACCATCTATGCCCGCTATCCCGCGGTGACGGAGGGCGAAAATCCCGCCTTTGCCAGCGGGTCGGCCAGCACCCAAGTCACCACCAAATCCAACCAGACTGCTGCCCCCACAGCCCCCACTATGTCCAGCCGCACAACCACCAGTGTTACACTGAACTATATTGAAAGCCCCATCAGGCAAGGCGCTGTCCAGTATGGCTATACTACGGCTGGAGAGTCTTCAGACTATCACTGGCAGGAAAACACGGAATTCAGTGGTCTGCAGCCCGGCACGGCCTATACCTTCTACGCCCGCTATGCTGAAACCGATGACTATGAGGCATCCCCGGCCAGCGACGGTACAAGCATCGTTACGCTGGGCGCAGCCGGCGGCGATACCCTCGCCGATGGCGAGACCATTACCACGGAGGACGGCACCGGCACTAAAATCACTAAGGACGAGGGTAAAATAACCATCACCCCGGGCGATGGCGGTTCAGTAACGGTCATCACACCTGACGACAATGTAACCGTCAACACCGACGAGGGTACTGTAAATGTCTCCGACGGCTCCACCGTGACCACCGGCGATGGTCCGAGCATCATTGTTGGTGAGGGCGGCGCCACCGTCGGCACGGACGGCGGCGTAACCCTGCCAGATGGTGGCAGCGCCACCATCGGCAACGGCGACGATACCACGACAATCACAACCCCTGGCGGCGGCACGCTTCAGCCCAACGACGACGGCTCCATCACCGTCCCCGACGGCTCCACCGTCCAAACCGGCGACTGCCCTGAAATGACCCTGCCCGGCGGCGGCACAATCGACCCCGACACCGGCGCGGTTACGCCGGATGAAGGCGGCAGCGTTGTCATAGACACCGGCGACGGCACGACTACCATCACCCCGCCCAGCGGTCAGCCCGTCACGCCCAACGAGGACGGCTCCGTCACCATTCCCGGCGGCTCCACCGTGACCGGCAGCGACGGGGAGAGCGTCACCATCCCGCCCGAGGGCGGCACCCTCCAGCCCGGCGGGGACGTGGAGTACACCGTGACCGTCACCTTCGACAGCCAGGGCGGCAGCCAGGTGCCCAGCCAGGACATCACGGTGGGCGAGCCTGCCTCCCAGCCGGACGACCCCACCCGCACCGGCTACCGCTTCCTGGGCTGGTATACGGCGGCCACCGGCGGGGCACACTGGGACTTTACCCAGCCAGTGACGGGGGACCAGACCCTCTATGCCCAGTGGGCCTACCTTCCCCCCGCCAACCCCAACTATAAAATCACCATCGGAGACACAGAGAACGGCACCGTGACGGTGAACCCCACCGCCGCCAAGGAGGGCACCACCGTGACCATCACCCCCGTCCCCGATGCGGGGTACCAGGTGGGCACCGTGTTGGTCACCGACCGCTTCGGCCAGGCCGTGGCCGTGGACCAGCAGGCCGACGGCACCTACACCTTCGTCATGCCCGACGGCCAGGTGATGGTGGAGGTCACCTTCCTCCAGGGCGAGGCCCCGGACCTCCCCTTCTCCGACGTGACCGAGAGCGATTGGTTCTATGACGCAGTGACCTACGCCTATGAGAACGGCCTCATGGACGGGGTTGGGATGGGCCTGTTCGCCCCCAACAGTGAGACCACCCGGGCCCAGCTGGTGACCATCCTCCACCGCCTGGCCGGCCAGCCGGCGCCCAGCGGGGACAGCGGATTCTCGGATGTGGAAACCGGCACCTGGTACACCGACGCGGTGGCCTGGGCCGCCCAGAACGGCATCGTCAACGGCGTCAGCGACACCCAGTTTGCCCCCGGGGATGACATCACCCGGGAGCAGCTGGCGGTGATCCTGTACCGGTATGCGACCTACCAGGGCTACGACGTCAGCCAGCGGGCCGACCTGTCCGGCTTTGTGGATGCCGGCACCATCAGCACCTATGCCCAGGAGGCCCTGTCCTGGGCCAGCGCCCAGGGCCTGGTGCTGGGCTTTGAGGACGACAGTCTGCGGCCCCAGGGAAATGCCTCCCGGGCCCAGATCGCCGCGGTACTCATGCGGTTCTGCCAGACCGTGGCGGAGTAACCCCCACCCAGGAAAACGAAACGGAGAGAGCCATAGGCTCTCTCCGTTTCGTTTTGCGCCGTTGGGGGTGGGGTTACAGGAACAGCTCCGGCGTTTTCCGGGGCCAGGAGTACAGGTCCTCCAGCTCGCTCTTGTGGTAGAGGTAGTTGGGGTCGTCAAAGTACTTGGCGCCCACGGGGCAGTGCTTCACGCAGCGGTTGCACTTCATGCACTTGCCGGGGACCTGGTGGGCATCCTCCGCATCGATGGCCCCCAGGGGACATTGCTGGGCGCACAGGCCGCACTGGGTGCAGGCGTCGCTGGTCTTGGGCTTGACCGGGAGGATGTTGATGGGGTTGCCGTGGCGGTCCCGGGGGGTGTAGTAGGGGCCCACGGGGTCGTTGCCGGGCACGGCCACGGGGACGGCGGCGGCGGGGTCAGTGAGGCCCTCCACCTTCTGGAATACGTCGTAGGCGAAGCCTGCGGCGATGGTCAGGTCGCTGATGTCCGGCCGGCCGGCGTTCTGGCTCGGGGAGAAGGCGTGCTGGCAGGAGAAGGCCGCCCCGGCCACGGGATGGAACCCCCCGTCCCGGAGGGTGTTGCGCAGCTCCATCAGGGCATCGTCATAGTGGCGGTTGCCATAACACACCACCGGCACCGCCAGGGCGCCGTTGCCCTGGACCGAGGCCACATACTTGATCAGCAGGTTGGGCACCCGGCCGGCGTACACCGGGGTGCCGAAGACCACCAGGTCCCCGGGGCCGAAGGCCTTGGGGGTCTTGCGGGTCTGGGGCAGGGTGAAGTCGAAGGTCTCCAGGGGCCGGCCGGTGTGGCGGGCCAGCTCCTTGGCGATCTGGGTGACCACGGTTTTGGTGGTGTCGGTGGCGCTGAAATAGGCCGCCCACACGGTGTTGATCTTCATTTGGGAAGGTCCCCCTTTCAAAAAAATGACGCGGGAATGGGATACCTTCATTATAAAGCTTTCCCGAAAAAAGTAAATATGGGAACGAAAAAAGGGCGGGAGGAAATAACCCGCCGTCCCGTGTTGATTTTTCCGAGGGAATTCCATATAATATAACCTAACCATATCCCTGTCGAAGGCTGCCGGTTTTTCGGACAGCCCCGCCCGGCGACGGCTGTTGGGCGGCGCGGCAGCATGATGAAAATACCGAACCACGGCCCACCAGGGCCGGAAAGGGGCGTTCCCATGGAACCCATGGAAAAGAAAGACCAACGGACACCCAACCAGGGCGAGGGCGCAGTGCCCTCCTCTCCCCGGAAGAAACGGATCCTCTTGTGCTGCCTGGCAGCGGCGGTGCTGGTGATCGGCTATACCGCCCTGTGCGCCGGGGCAGGGCGGGAGACCATCTATCCCAACGTCACCGTCAACGGCGTGAACCTAGGCGGCCTGACCCAGGAGGCGGCGCAGACCGCCTTGGAGGAGGCCGGCGGCCCAGGCCGTCCCGCCGGGGACGCGGAGAACCAAGGCGTGGTGTTCACCGCCCAGACGGTGGAAGGGGAGTCCAAGACCTACCAGGTCCCCCTGGCCAGCGTCACACCGGACAGTGTGGCCTCCACCCAGCGGGCCTGGCAGGTGGGGCATGCCGATCCCTTCCCCCTGCGGGGAGGGATCTACCTCCGCTGCCTGCTCAGCGGGGAGGAGGTTCTGCCCGCCTACCAGGGCGGGGAGAGCCTGGACAGCATCCTGGACCAGGTGGAAGCCGACCTGGCCCGGGACCCGGTGGAGCCCACCTGGGAGACCGACGACACCACCCTCCACCTCACCCGGGGCACCCCGGGCAGCCGGCTGGACCGGGAGGCCCTCCAGGGACAGATTTTGGACACCCTGGGCCGCAGCGACATGGTGGAACTGACGGCGGAGGCCCAACCCCAGTTTACCGTCACCCTCCAGCAGACCCTCCCTGGGGAGCTGGACCTGGCTGACATCCTGTCCCAGGTGGAGACCCCGGTGCAGAATGCCGCCTTTGACAAGGCTGCTAAGATCTTCCAGACCGACCACCCCGGCATCTCCTTCGATGCCGCCGCCGCTCAGACGGCCTATGACGGCCTGGACTGGGGGGCCACCCAGGACTTCCCCCTGGACATCACCCAGCCCACCACCACCGTGGATGACCTCACCCCCAAGCTCTACCAGGATGTGCTGGGCAGCTGCTCCACCAACATCTCCGGCAGCACCAACCGGGTGGAGAACATCCGCCTGGCTGCCCGGTACTTTAACGGCACCGTCCTGATGCCGGGGGAGACCTTCTCCTACAACGGCATCGTGGGCAGCCGGTCGGCGGCCCGGGGCTTCCTGCCCGCCCCCGCCTACGTGGGGGGCGAGACCGTCCAGGAGACCGGCGGCGGGGTGTGCCAAGGCTCCTCCACCGTGTACCTGGCCGCCCTGCGGGCCAACCTGAAGATTGTGGAGCGGTACCCCCACGGGTACATTACCCGCTACGTTCCCGACGGGATGGACGCTACGGTGTACTACGGCGCCAAGGACTTCCGGTTCCAGAACGACACCCCCTTCCCCTTGAAGGTGGTGGCCTCGGTCTCCGGCCGGACCCTGACGGTGAATATCCTGGGCACCAAGAGCGACAACATCACCGTGGAGATGACCAACCAAGTTGTGGGCACCACCCCTTACAAAACCGTCTACCAGGTGGATGAGAGCCTTCCCGCCGGCACCACCAAGGTGAAGACCACCCCCTACACCGGCTACACCGTGAAGGTCTACCGCAACCTCTACGAGAACGGCGCCTTGAAAGACACCAAGCTGGAGAGCACCAGCGTCTACCGCCCCCGGGACCAGGTGATCCTGGTGAGCCCCGACGACGCGGCCCAATACGGCCTGTAACCCATGCAGAAAGGACCCTGACATGCGCAAACAACGACTTGCCTTCTCCCGCCGGGAGCTGAAGATGCTGGCCAAACGCCTGATGTTCCACCCCATCTGTATGCGGGTCACCCTGCTGCTGGTAGGCCTTCAGGTGGCCTTCGTGGGCCTGCGGTACCTCTTGGGGGCCACGCTGACTTACGGCGTGGCCAGCCTAGCCCAGTATGGGGACACGGTGAGCGGCATTTACTTCAACAGCGAAGGCTTCAGCATCCTCTTCCGGATGGACTTGACCCAGATGGTGCTGGCCATCCCCGTGACCTATGCCCAGCTGATCCGCTTTGTGGTGTTCAGCGTGGTGGTTCTGCTCATTCTGGCCCCCATCCGCCTGGGGGTGATGGAGCAGTACTGGAGCATGCTCCGGGGCAGCGGCGAGGCCGGGGTGCGCCCGGTGCTGCGGTGGTTCCGCCAGGGCGGCAAGTTCGGCAAAGCTGTTGTGGTGGAGCTGCTCCTGGGCGCCGGGGTGCGCCTGGCGGGTATCCTGGCCACCGTACCCAGCCTGTACCTCTTCTACCTGTTCTACACCACCACCCCCTCCATGGCGGCCTATACCACCACCAGCTCTCTCCTCCAGATAGGGGCCACGGTGCTGGCCATTGCCGCCCTGGTGTTCACCTTCTGGCTGCACAGCATCTTTTTGCCGGTGCGGTACTGCCTGTGCGCCCACCCGGAATACTCCCTGGGCCAGGTCTTCCGCCGGGGGCTGGACAGTGCCAAGGGCTTCCGGGGCGCCTTCTTTGGGTTCCGGCTGAGCTATATCCTGTGGTTCCTGGTCTCCCAGGTGACCTATGGGGCCATGGACATTTTCGTCACGCCCTACACCTCCCTGGGCGGGATGCTCTTCCTCCAGGAGGCCGCCCGGGCCCGGCAGGGGGAGGCCACGCCCCAGCAGGAGGAACAGGACCCGCCCCAGGGCCTGGAGTGAGGCAGGCAGGACCCAGCGATAGGCCGGAAGAAAAAATTGAAAAAATCGAAAAAATTTGCTTGACAAATCCGCCGGCCGGGGATATAATAAATCTCGCCCTGTGAGAGAAGCCGAGACAGTCACGGGGTGCCGCACCAGCGGCCCGGCCATATAGCGGGATTGTGTAAGGGTAGCACGACAGACTCTGACTCTGTTTGTGAGGGTTCGAATCCTTCTCCCGCTGCCAAAAAGACACCAGCCAACAGGCTGGTGTCTTTTTTCTATTCCCCCTATTCAAAGAGCAGTAGGCTCCCTGCCATCACGGCCATACCGCCGATCAGGCCGTAAATGGCCAGGTGGTGCTCCCCATAGGCCCGGGCGGCGGGGAGAAGCTCGTCCAGGGAGATGAACACCATGATCCCCGCCACACCAGCATAGAGCAGACCGAAGAGGGTGGGACTCATCACCGGGGCCAGCAGCAGCCAGCCCAGGAGGGCTCCCGCCGGCTCTGCCAGGCCGGAGAGGAAGGACCAGACAAAGGCCTTCCGCCGGGAGCCAGTGGCCTGGTAGAGGGGGACCGAGACGGCGATCCCCTCGGGAATGTTGTGAATGGCAATGGCCACCACGATGGGCCCGGCGATGGCGGGGTCCTGGAGGGCGGAGACGAAGGTGGCCAGCCCCTCCGGGAAATTGTGGATGGCAATGGCCAGGGCCGTCATCCCTCCCAGTCGAAGAAGGGGAGCGGGGGAGAGGGGGGCCTCCGCCTCCAGGGGTTTGGCCTCGTGGGGATTCTCCTGGGCGGGGATGCACCGGTCGATGACGGCGATGAGGAGCATGCCGCCGAAGAAACCGCCGATGGCGGCCCAGCTGCCGCTGCGCCCTCCCAAGTCCTCTTGGAGGGCGGTTCCCGCTTGGGGCAGAAGTTCCACCAGGGAGACATAGAGCATCACCCCGGCGGAAAAGCCTAGGCTCCCGGAGAGGAAGCGCCGGTTGGTGTGCCGGGTGACGAAGGCGATGACACTGCCGATGCCGGTGCTCAGCCCGGCCAGCAGGGTGAGGAGAAAGGCAAGGAGAAGGCTGTGGTCCATAGGGGTCCTCCCAATTCTTTATTTAGTTAGCCTGGGCTAACTAAATAAAGATACCACAGAGTCCCCCTTTTGTCAAAGGGGATGGTTTTCCCTGGCCGAACGTGCAGCGGGACCGCTTACAACTGCGTAGGCACCATGGTTCCCAGCATTTTGGCTAGGAGGGTTCCGGTATTGCCATCCCGGACCTCGGCCTCGGTGATCACCAGGGTGCGGCCAGCCTTGATCACCTGGCCGGTGGCCACAATCTCCTCTGCCAGCACGGGGCGGAGGAGGTCTTTGGTGTCATAGAGGGCTCCTTTCTCCTCCCCAAGCGGGGAGGGCGCACAAGGGATGGTTTCCTTAACCATAGGGTAGCATAGGCGGCTGCAGTTCGCAACGAGCAGGAAGGAAACCGGAGGAAAAAGTCCCCAGGGCGGTAGAGCCCTGGGGACCAATGCTGTCGTTATAACTTGTGGTACTGCCGCCAGAACAGGGTTCCGGTGGTGGCCACGGCGATGGCGTCTGCCACTGGCTCGGCCAGGAACACCGCCATCACCTGGTTGCCCGGCAGGAGATGGGGCAGCAGGTAGATCAGGGGGATCAGGAGGATCACCTTCCGCAGCAGGGCCAGGAAGACGGAGGTCTTGGCGTTGCCCAGGGCGATGAAGGTCTGCTGGCAAGCCACCTGAATGCCCATGAGGAAGGCCAGGGCCAGGTAGATCCGGATGGCCCACTGGGTGTACTCTGCCAAGGTGGGGTCGTTGGTGAAGATGGCGGTGAACACCTGGGGCAGGAACATGGCCACCGCCCAGATGATCCCCGCGTAGACGATGCAGCAGACCAACAGGCGTCGGAAGGTCTCCTTCACCCGGTCCTGGTTGCCGGCGCCGTAGTTGAAGCCCACGATGGGCTGGGCCCCCTGGGTGAAGCCCTGGAGGGGGAGCATGGCAAACTGCATGACGCTGGCAAGGATGGTCATGGCCCCCACCGCCAGGTCCCCGCCGTACTGGAGGAGGCTGGTGTTGAAGCAGACGTTGAGGATGCTCTCCGTAAACTGCATGATGAAGGGGGACACCCCCAGAGCCAGGCAGGGGAGGAGGATCTTCCGCCGCAGCCGCAGCGTCCGCCGCTGCAGGCGGAGGGTGGTCTGCTTTCCCCGGAGGAAGCACAGGATCCACAGGCAGGAGGCCCCTTGGGACAGCACCGTGGCCAGGGCAGCCCCCTGCACCCCCATGTCCAGGGCGAAGATGAAGATGGGGTCCAGCACAATGTTGCACCCCGCCCCCAGGGCCACGGTGAGCATCCCCGTCCGGGCAAAGCCCTGGGCGTTGATGAAGGCATTGAGCCCCAGGGCCAGCTGGACAAAGAGGGTGCCCATGGCATAGATCCTAGTGTAGTCCCAGGCATAGGGAAGGGTGGCCTGGCTGGCCCCAAAGAACAAAAGGAGGTCCGGCCCAAAGACCTGGACCACCACCGTGAGGACCAGGGCAGTGATCACCAGCATGGTGGTGCAGTTGCCCAGGACCTGCTCGGCCTGGTCCTTTTCCCCTTTCCCCAGGAGGATGGAGGCCCGGGGGGCGCCGCCCATACTCACCAGGGCGGCAAAGGCGGAGATGCACAGGATCAGCGGCATGGTGACCCCCACGCCGGTGAGGGCGGTGGCGCCCACGTCGGGGATGTGGCCGATGTACATCCGGTCCACCAAGTTGTACAGTAGGTTAATTAGCTGGGCCAGGATGGAGGGCAGGGCCAGCTGGAACAGCAGCCGGCGGACGGGATCCTTTCCCAGATCGGCCCCGTTGTGGGTATGGGCGAGTGACAAGACGAAGGACTTCCTTTCTCTGGCAAATGAAGGCGGCCTGGGAGAGCAGGCCGCCCGCTTATCATAGCACACTTTGGAGGAAAAGGGAAGGTCCCGCTTTGGGGCGTGGAGGAAGTAGAAAGCCCTCCCCCGCCCCGTTGGAAAGCGGGGCAGGGGAGGGCAGAAGGGGACCCGATGGGTCCTCCATGGGGCGTAATGGGATCAGGCGAAGTTGCCCTTGCCGTCGTTCCACTTCCAGTCGCGGATTTCCGGCAGATCCTCGCCGTACTCGGCGATATACTGCTTGTGCTCCACCAGCTTGTCCTGGAGCTGCTGGACCAGGAAGGCCCCCCGGGTGCCCAGCTTCTCGGGCAGCAGGTGGATGACGTCCATGGTCAGGTGGAACCGGTCCAGGTTGTTCAGCACCCGCATGTCGAAGGGGGTGGTGATGGTGCCCTCTTCGATGTACCCCCGGACGTGAAGGTTCTTGTTCTTCCGGCGGTAGGTGAGCTCGTGGATCAGGGAGGGGTAGCCGTGGAAGGCGAAGAGGATGGGCTTATCTTCGGTGAACAGGAGGTTGTAGTTCTGGTCCGACAGGCCGTGGGGGTGCTGGCTGTCCGACTGCAGGCGCATCAGGTCCACCACGTTCACCACCCGGATCTTCAGATCGGGGAAGTAGTGGCGGAGGATGGTGACGGTGGCCAGGGTCTCCAGGGTGGGAGTCTCCCCGCAGCAGGCCAGGACGATGTCCGGCTCAGCACCTTGGTCGTTGGAGGCCCACTGCCAGATGCCGATGCCCTGGGTGCAGTGCTTCACCGCCTGCTCCATGGTCAGCCACTGGGGCCGGGGGTGCTTGGAGGTCACCAGGACGTTGACATAGTTCCGGCTGGAGATGCAGTGGTTGAAGCAGGAGAGCAGGCAGTTGGCATCCGGGGGCAGGTACATCCGCACCACGTCGGCCTTCTTGTTGGCCACATGGTCCAGGAAGCCGGGGTCCTGGTGGGTGAAGCCGTTGTGGTCCTGCTGCCAGACGTTGGAGGAGAGGATATAGTTCAGGGAGGCGATGTCCTGCCGCCAGGGCAGCTCGTTGCAGGTTTTCAGCCACTTGGCGTGCTGGGCGAACATGGAGTCCACAATGCGGATGAAGGCCTCATAGCTGTTGAAGAAGCCGTGGCGGCCGGTGAGGAGGTACCCCTCCAGCCAGCCCTCGCACATGTGCTCGGAGAGCATGGAGTCCATCACCCGGCCGCTGTGGGCCAGGTACTCGTCCCCGTCGGCGCTCTCGGCGTTCCACACCCGGGTGGTGGCCTCGAACATGGGGGTCAGGCGGTTGGATTTGCTCTCGTCGGGGCCGAAGACCCGGAAGTTCTTGGCATCCTCGTTCTCCCGGATCACATCCCGGATAAAGGTGCCCAGTACCAGCATGTCCTGGGCCTCCACGGCGCCGGGGGCGGGCAGGTCGATGCCGTAGTTGCGGAAGTCGGGGAGTTTCAGGTCCCGCAGCAGCTTGCCGCCGTTGGCGTGGGGGTTGGCCCCCATCCGCCGGTCCCCCTTGGGGGCCAGGGCCTGGAGTTCGGGGCGGAGCTTGCCCTCCTCGGTGAAGAGCTCCTCGGGGTGGTAGCTGCGCAGCCAGTCCTCCACCAGCTTCAGGTGGTGGGGCTGGGACATGTCGATGGGCACCTGGTGGGCCCGGAAGGAGCCCTCAATGGTCTGCCCGTCCACCTCCTTGGGGCCGGTCCAGCCCTTGGGGGTGCGAAGGACGATCATGGGCCAGGCGGGGCGGCTGTCGTCCCCGGTGGTGCGGGCGTGGGCCTGGATGCGCTGGATCTCCCGAATGGCCCAGTCCAGGGCGGCGGCCATGGTCTGGTGCATCTGCTCCGGGTCGCTGCCCTCCACGAAGCGGGGTTCCCAGCCGCAGCCCCGGAAGAAACTCTCCAACTCGCTGTGGGGGATGCGGGAGAGGATGGTGGGGTTGTGGATCTTAAACCCATTGAGGTGGAGGATGGGGAGCACGGCCCCGTCCCCGATGGGGTTTAAGAACTTGTTGCCCTGCCAGGCGGTGGCCAGGGGGCCGGTTTCGGCTTCCCCGTCCCCCACCACGCAGGCGGCGATAAGGTCGGGGTTGTCCAGCACCGCGCCGAAGGCGTGGGCCAGGGAGTAGCCCAGCTCGCCCCCCTCGTGGATGGAGCCGGGGGTCTCCGGGGCCACGTGGCTGGGGATGCCGCCGGGGAAGGAGAACTGCTTAAAGAGCTTCTTCAGCCCCGCCTCGTCCTGGCTGATGTTGGGGTAGACCTCGCTGTAGGTCCCCTCCAGGTAGGTCTGGGCTACCATAGCGTTGCCCCCGTGGCCGGGGCCGGAGAGGTAGATCATGTTCAGGTCGTACCGGTTGATGACGCGGTTGAGGTGTGTATAAATGAAGTTCTGGCCAGGGACGGTACCCCAGTGGCCGACGATTTTCTTTTTGATGTGGGCCGGTTCCAGAGGCTCCTTGAGCAGGGGGTTGTCCAGCAGGTACAGCTGGCAGGCGGCCAAATAGTTGGAGGCCCGCCAGTAGGCGTCCAGCTTTTTCAGCTGATCGGGGGTCAGGGCAGCTCTCCGGGACATCCGGGCAGCCGTTTTTGCAATGGGTTTGGGTGATCCCTTCGGTCTTCTCGGCATGGAAAAAACCTCCTTTTCGTAATCTAAATTCTATTATAAACACTTTTGCAAAATAATCAACATGGCGGGGAAAGAAAACGCCAGAGAAATCCCCGGGAAGGGGGACGTCCTCTGGCGTTAGGAAACGGATGGGAGGGGAACCCTTAGAACCGGGCGTGGCCGGTCCGCCGGGCCTCGGCGGCCACGGCGTTGGCCACAGCGTCTGCCGCGGCCCGGTTCAGGGGAGAGGGCAGGATGCAGGTGGGGGAGAGGTCCTCCGGGGCCACCATGTCCGCCAGGGCCTGGGCGGCGGCGTACTTCATGCCCTCGGTGATCTGCACGGCCCCGCAGGACAGGGCGCCCTTGAACAGGCCGGGAAAGACCAGCACGTTGTTGATCTGGTTGGGGAAGTCCGACCGGCCGGTGCCCACCACGGCGGCCCCATGGGCCAGGGCCTCGTCGGGCATGATCTCCGGCACCGGGTTGGCCATGGCCAGGATCACGGGGTCCTTGGCCATGGCCTCCACCATGGCCCCGGTGACCAGGCCAGGGCGGGAGACCCCGATGAACACGTCTGCCCCCACCAAAGCCTCGGCCAGGGTGCCGGTGCGTTTTTCCGGGTTGGTCCGGGCGGCCAGTTCCTCGTGGTGGCTGGGCTGGCCGGGGGTGCCGGGGACCAGGATGCCGTCCTTGTCGCACAGGGTGAGGTGGCGGTACCCCAGATCCAGCAACAGCTTGGCGGCGGCCCCGCCGGCGGCCCCGATGCCGTTGAGGACGATCTTCACGTCCTCTTTCTTCTTGCCCACCACCTTCAGGGCGTTGGTGAGGGCGGCGGTGATCACCACGGCGGTGCCGTGCTGGTCGTCGTGAAAGACGGGGATGTCGCAGACCTCTTTCAGCCGGCGCTCCACCTCGAAGCACCGGGGGGCGGAGATGTCCTCCAGGTTGATGCCCCCGAAGCTTTTGGAGATCCGGGCGATGGTTTCCACCATCTCGTCCACATCCTGGGTGTCCACGCACAGGGGGAAGGCGTCCACCCCGGCGAACTCCTTGAAGAGGACGCACTTGCCCTCCATCACCGGCATCCCCGCCAGGGGGCCGATGTTCCCCAGGCCCAGCACCGCCGAGCCGTCGGTGATGACAGCCACCAGGTTCTGCCGCCGGGTGAGCTGGAAGGACTTGGCGGGGTCCTTCTGGATCTCCAGGCAGGGGGCGGCCACCCCGGGGGTGTAGGCCAGGGAGAGGTCCTTCTGGGTCTGGATGGGATAGCGGGAGACCACCTCCAGCTTTCCCCGGAGCTTGTAGTGCAGGGCCAAAGATTCTTCGCTGATGTCCATGGGAAGTCAGATCCTTTCTGGGTAAAAAGTGAGGGGTGGGTCAGGCCATCTCCTCGGGGTGGAAGGCCGCGTCAAAGGCCTCGGGGGTGAAGAGGCCCAGGGCCACAGCGGCTTCCTTCAGGGAGATGTTCTCCCGGTGGGCCTTTTTGGCGATCTTGGCCCCGTTTTCATACCCCACGATGGGGGTGAGGGCGGTGACGGTCATCAGGGAGCGATGGAGGTTTTCCGCCATCTTCTCCCGGTTGGGGGTCAGGCCCTTGAGGCACCGGCGGGTGAAGCTGGCCATGGCGTCGGCCAGCAGCCGCACCGACTGGAGGAAGTTGTGGGCCAGCACGGGCATGTAGACGTTGAGTTCGAAGTTGCCTTGGGAGGCGGCGATGCCCATCACTGTGTCGTTCCCCATCACCTGGACGGCCACCATGGTGAGGGCCTCGCACTGGGTGGGGTTGACCTTGCCAGGCATGATGGAGGAGCCGGGCTCGTTCTCCGGGATGAAGATCTCCCCCAACCCACACCGGGGGCCGGAGGCCAGCCAGCGCACGTCGTTGGCGATCTTCATCAGGTTGGCGGCCAGGGCCTTCAAGGCCCCATGGGCAAAGACCAGGGCGTCCTTGGCGGTGAGGGCGTGGAACTTGTTGGGGGCGGTGCGGAAGGGCAGGCCGGTGCGCTGGGCCACCTCCTGGGCGGCGGCCGTGTCAAACCCCGGAGGGGCGTTGAGCCCCGTGCCCACGGCGGTGCCCCCCAGGGCCAGCTCGTAGAGCCCGTCCAGGGAGGCAGTGACCATGTCCCGGCTGTGCTCCAGCATGGAGCGCCAGCCGCTGATCTCCTGGCCGAAGGTGATGGGCACCGCATCCTGGAGATGGGTGCGGCCGGTTTTCACCACGTCCCCGTTGGCGTTCTCCAGGTCTTGAAGGCAGACCAGCATCTCCTCCAGGGCGGGGAAGAGCCGCCGGTGGAGGGCAGTAGCCGCGGCGATGTGCAGGGCGGTGGGGAAGGTGTCGTTGGAGCTCTGGGACAGGTTCACGTGGTCGTTGGGGTGGAGCAGGTCCTCCCCCGCCTGGAGGTTGCCCCACCGGGCGATGACCTCGTTGCAGTTCATGTTGGTCTGGGTGCCGCTGCCGGTCTGCCAGACAGCCAGGGGAAAGTTCCCCGCCAGCTCCCCGGCCAGGATGGCCTGGCAGGCCCCCTGGATCAGGGCGAAGCGCCGGTCGTCCAGCTTGCCCAGCCGGTGGTTGGCGGCGGCGCAGGCTTCCTTCAAAATGGCGAAGGCCTGGATGAGGTCGGGGGGCATCTTCTCCTCCCCGATGGGGAAGTTTTCCAGGCTCCGCTGGGTCTGGGCGCCCCAGAGCTTGTCCGCCGGGACGGCCACTTGGCCCATGGTGTCGTGTTCCATGCGATATTCCATGGTGGATTCCTCGCTTCTCGCTGAGATTTGTTGGTGGTCCCGTCTGGGACCAGCGCTTAGGGGGCCCACTGTCATCGGTAGGTGGCTCCGTTGGAACCATTGCAGGGTGGACCCTGCAACGTGGGTTCCCCGCCGACTCCGGCGGGGGAGCCCGACTTTCTTTG
>ERZ827471.1028-NODE-1028-length-19111-cov-7.932410_pt1 | contig 19111 bp, 20 predicted proteins | sample MGYA00519772_ERZ827471 | MGnify/ENA primary metagenome ERZ827471 (study PRJEB31778, sample SAMEA3449315) | human gut metagenome | biome: human gut; feature: human-associated habitat; material: faeces | place: United Kingdom | collected 2010/2012 ...
TCGCTTCTGTCAGTTCCGGATGCTTATATCCATGAATCATACACCACCAGGAAGACATACCCTTTCTGGATCCCAGAAACAGTCCGGCAAGCATAGTGAACAGGTACTGCAGTGTAAACGGAACCACAGGTACAGGGATTTTAATAAATGCCCCCGCTGCAATCAACGCCGTAAAAAGACCACAATAAATCATACTTTTCGTTTTGGTCATTTGTAAACCTCCATATGTTTTATGGTTTACTATTCTAAAACATCGGGGATTGATTGTCAACTTTTTATTTAGAATGTTGGGAATGTATTGACTGTAAATTGCAGAATCGCAAATCAAATCAAACAATCTGAGGAAAAGTATGGAGCGATGCGCAATAGAAATTAGTGATGGTTTTTAGCTTTACGATAAAATGGTTTCATGATATTATTAAATCAGTACTGTGGAACTATTTTTATGAGGTGAGAATCTATGGAACTATATCACGCAAGTAAAGAAATTGTTCAATATCCAGAAATAAGAAAAACAAAATATACAAAAGATTTTTCATGGGGATTTTATTGTACAAATAATATGAATCAGGCTATACGCTGGGCAAATCGTGGAATCGGTGAACCAATTATCAATTATTATAAGTATGTGCCAACTGAAAATTTAAAAATACTGAGATTTCCTGAGATATCTGATGAGTGGTTGGATTTTATTGCAGAATGTAGAAGCGGAAAAACGCATACATATGATATTGTAGAGGGACCGATGGCAAATGATACCGTATGGAATTATGTGAATGATTTTCTTACCGGGCGAATTACAAGAAGACAGTTCTGGGTATTAGCTGAGTTTAAATATCCAACTCATCAGATCAGTTTCCATACCCTTTCGGCAATTGATTGTCTGATATTTATGAAAAGTGAGGTAGTGCATGACAGAACAAGAAAGAAATGATTATTTTTATGTGTGTGCATTGATAGAATACATTGCCAGAGAGACTAAGAACCATAGAGGTGATATCGTTAAGGCAATTGGTGAGGAAGGGATAAAAAAGCTTTTATATGATGCGGAAGTAAACCATTGTCTCAGTTTTGAACAGGTAAGTGATGAAGTAATTAGTTATTATCAGATAAAGCAGGGGACCTTCGATACTATATCTGACTGTAAATATTCCATTCCGAGTTATCTTGATATTGGAAGGCTTTATAGTATTATGATAGAAGATTGTGCGGAAGCAGGGGCGGAAGTACAGGAACTGATAAAAATCTTTTCTTCCTTTATCAGTGATAAAATATCTGATTTTAAAACAGACTTATATTACCAGAATCCAGATTATCTTGAATGGTCTTACAGAGAGGGAAAATTGTTGGATTAATAAAAAAACCTCTCCCTTTTGAGACTACGTGAAATTCCAAAGGGAGAGGACTTTAAACTCCCCGTCATACATCCTTATTTTGGTATATCCGGCTCAAATTGTTCCGGATAAATATCACTTCCTTCATAGCCACAAACTCCCATTCTTGGGGAATTCGTGATTGGAAGAAAACATACGTCATTCTCATACGCTTCAAGTTCACCCTCTTCCAGTTTATTCACGCACTCTTCGCACCAGAATAGATCTTCATCATAAATACGAAATGCATTGATCCATGTTGCTTTCTGATTTCCACAAATAGAACATGCAAACTGTGGCGGATTATTTCTGGATAAAATCACAACTTTTTCGTTCTGCTTTTGGGCACTGTAATGATCCAACACTTTGACCATAATTTCTGTTGTAGAACCAAAATCATATTCATAATTAAAAATCATTCCCGTTGTAAGCACTTGTTTTAATGTATGATTCGTACTCTTTGCCGGCTCACCCCAACCAAAATCATCATCAGGTTCCCTTTCATAGCTTACACCATCAATCTCAAATGCACTTAAATGTCCGCAACACTCTACCCAAATATCACGGATAAATCGATCCAGATCATCCAATGTTGCATTCTCTTTGATTTGAATAATCAGCCAATAGTCTTTATTATATGCTCCATATAACAATAATTCAAAAAATTTTTCTGTTTTTTCCGCTTTTTCACACAAATCAACTCTTTTCTTACACGTTTGTAAATGCTTTGCTATCCCCGTTCTTGTGTATTCTTTTCCGCAATATTTGCAAAATCCTCTTGTACTCTTTGCCATTTGATTATCTCCTATTTAATTTTATAGTCTATTTTAACTCGTCCAAATGATATTCAAAAATCAATCTGTCCACGTTTTGTTCTATAGAATCTTTGCTTATATATTCCTGTATAAATTCCTGTTTGCATCTTTTTCAAAAAGATGTATGATATAGAAAAAACACAGGAGGTATTAAGATGAAATCTCATAAATATTGGTCACTCGGTGCATTGGCAACCATGATCGGAACTTTTTACACTGGTTATAAAGATATGAAATCTGCACATAAATATTTTGCTTGCAGCTCTCTTCTCTGCATGATTATGTCTATCTATTCCGGTCACAAAATGATTTCTGGAAAGTCCCGAAAAAAGAACGACTCTACTGCTGAATAATCAGAAAAAGGAGATTTTCCATGTGTGAAGAAATAGAAAAGATGCTGTTGGAAAGTTCACATGAAACAGCTGTAAAAACCACAATGCGTATGCTATCTTCCGGCAAACTAACCATTGAAGAAATTGCTCATTTTACTGACTTGTCCATTTATGAACTTGAAAATCTAAATACATAAAAATAACTCCCCATGAAACGTATTTGATATATGTATCATGGGGAATCTTCGGCATACTGCATTGTATTAATATCAAATAGTTCTTCTGCATTTAATGATTGAAGAACGCCGTGCTAAAAGGAACCAACTATCCGGATGGTGCAACAATGAAGGAAAGAAATCAGCAGATAAGCAGCCATAAGGCTAAGTAAGGAGGGAAAACATGGATTACAGGAACACACCGGAAGGCAGAGCCGTCCAAAATAAGTATAGCAAAATACTCCATGCTTCCCGCCCGGAGCCACCACATAATCATCCCCGAATGCCGATGTCAAATCGCGCTATCTGTCTCTTTCTATTCTATGCTATTTTCTACTCATGAATTTCCAATGGAAGTCCATCTGGATCATGGAAAAATGTCATTTTCTTTCCGGTATAATCATCCAGGCGTACCGGCTCTGTTTCAATTCCTTTCCCATTCAATTCTTTTACTGTATCATCTACACTCTCAACTTTAAATGCCAGATGGCGTAATCCCAATGCTTCTGGATAATTTACACGAGCTGGAGCATTTTTTATGATAAAAAGTTCTATTTCCTGTGGTCCACATGCCAGATCAATCTTGTAATCATCACGTTCTTTTCGATAATTTTCTCTGATTACTTTAAATCCAAGCAGATCCACATAAAAATGTTTTGACTTTTCATAATCGCTTCCAATAATTGCAATATGATGAATGGTATCGAACATAACTCTCTCGCCTCCGTTTTTCATATGTTGATATATATTTTCTCACATTTTATCACAGTAACGATATATGTGGAATAGTCATTTCATATCCACTTACATTTTATTTTTTGTTGGCATCGGAACAAATTCCAGCTTTAATTGCATCCCTAATCCCTGTGCAAGTTTTTTCACCATACTCAGGCTGGGATTTCTTGTTCCATTCTCGATCCGGCTTATATCTGCCTGCGTAATTCCGATTTTAGCTGATAAATCTTTCTGTGTCATATTCTGCTGCACTCTTGCATCAATCATCGCCTGGATAATATCATATTCCGGTTGCAATGCATCATATTCTGCCTTTACCTCCGGATTCTGCAATGCTCTTTTTTTATAATCTTTATAGCTACCCATTGCTATAGTGATTTAACAATACCTTATTTAGGACTCATTTACCACTGTTATTTTTATAATGAAAATTTTGAGCTATAGCGTAACTTCAATCAGCCATCGCGCAGCGATTTTGTTCAAATGGGATTATCCTCACGATATTTTTATCCTCATCTTTTTGATGGAGCATTAATTTTAGCCATTTTTCCAATAGAAATATAAGGATAAAAATTTATATGCGATAATGAAATCACAATAAAACCGGAAGGATGTGATTTCATGAATTACAATGAAACTGTAGAAAAAGTAATGATGCTGCTGAAAGAAAAGGAGGTGTGTTCCAGCAGTCAGAAGTCGCATAGAGATTGCTATGAATCCCTTGGGCTTTTTATAAAGCAAAGAGATGGAAATTATTCAGAGTCGATCCGTGAAAGCTGGATTGCAGAGATCAAGAATGAATTGCCACAGCAAAGGTATGCTGTATGGGTACAATATGCATATCAGTTAGAGGAAATGGACTTTACCGGAACTATTTCTGACCGCCGGCTTTATCTGAACCGTTCAAACTATGACAAGCTGCCTGCACTATGGAAAAAGGATCTTGATGTGTATCTTGCTAATTGTAGCAGCTACTATACAGCCCGGACATTGAAACTGCCCCGGATTTACTGTTCAGAGGGATTACTCTTTCTAGATGATATGGGGGTGCATACCATTGCTGATATCACTTATGACACAGTCATAAAGCTGATAGGAGCAAAAATGTACTGTTCTGATGATACAAAGGCCATGATTTTGAACAACACTGCTCGTATGATCAGATTCTATGGAGAAAAAGGTATTTGCCCTATGAACTGCAGCCTTGTCTTGAAATGCCAGATATATCCTCATATCGGGGCATTATCTGAGTTCTCAGCTGAGAGCCGGAGAGTTCTGGATAAGATAGCTGACGTAACTTTGTCGGCAGATGAATTCTATAAAACGATCACGCCTTTTATTGAGCTTTTGGAAACTCATGGATATGTTGGTACGACCCTAAACCTTGCCAGACATGCCTGATGTCAAGAACTGCTCCGCAGGACAAGATTGAGGAAGAATTAAAAAAATGCCGATATAATTATAAGGGGAAAGATACCTATGCGTTTGTGTTGTCTGATAAGTATATCATGGCTTTATATACATATTGTTTGGTAGCAAGAAAAGAGATGGCTTTGGAAAATATAGAGCTGGAGAGACTTTCGGAAGAGGAGCTTTCTATGGTAAAATTAGAGAGTGTCAGGGAAGTGTTATTTCAGGCATTGTTACTTGATGATGTGAAATTTGAAGATGGAAAGATGTATGCGGATTTAGATACCATTATTTTATTTGATAAAGTATCACAAAGAAAAGAGGGATAATTTTGGAAATATTACTTTTTGATGAAGTAAAGGGATTACCAGATAAAAGAAAACATAAGAAGTTTAAAATTCTTAGGGACGAGGTTCAACTATTAGCAGAGAAAAGCTTACTTTGTAGTTATACGAATGGATTAGTGGATAGAGATCATAAAATGGTCCGTCAGTTTCAAGAAACATTTCATTCTACTTATTGGGAGATTATTATTTATCAGTTATGTTTGGAAGCTGGATTTTTTTTGGATCAGTCACATCCGTTTCCAGATTTTATAATAAAAAAACCTAGTGAGTTTTATATAGAAGCTGTAGTTGCAAATATAAAACAAACCGGAATACCAGAATGTAAACGAACTATAGAAGATCAATTGTCTATGCTTACACCGCCACATTTACAAAAAGATTTTGCAGATGTGCTCAATGAAAGTATCATTAGAAGTTCTAATGCAATATTTTCTAAAATAAAGAAATATGAGGATTATAAAAAAGAGCAATGGTTTGATGAAAAAAAGCCTTTTATGATTGCATTAAGTTCATGTGATCAAATAAATTATGGAAGAGAATTTATATATTCTATGATGGCATTATTATATGGAAGATATTATATTCCACATGAAAATGGCTGTATTATAAAAAAATATATAAAGAAGGGTGAAACTGGTGCTGAATTGCCTCTTGGCATTTTCTTAAATTCAGACTATAGTCAAATATCTGCTATTATGTATACTTGTACAAACACCATAGGAAAACTCACAGCCTTAGCTTTATCAAAAGGTTTATATACATTTAACAGTGTTCTAGATGTAATAAGAGATGAAGAAGATGAGGAATTACTATTCAAATTTAGAATTGTTAGTAATGATTCTCCTGAAAGTATATCTGATGGGATCTTCATATTTCACAACCCACATGCAAAACAACCTATTAATCCAAGACTTTTTGAAAATACTAATGTTACCCATGTATTTTTGGAAAACAATAGATTGGTGCAGATGGGAGTTACCACTCCATTATATACAAGATTTAGCATTAATTCATTTATGGCTCAACCATTATTCAATGAAATTATTGCCAGTTCAGCAGTAAAGTGGAATAATATAACGCCAGATATCATAAATCAAATGTTTAATGAAAAATTATAGAGTTACCGCATTAGGAAATATTATAAAGTAAAAATATGAATCGGAGGGAATGTAATGAGTTATGACATAAATATTTGCTATCATTCAAGGGTTTATAAATATTTGAAGAAACTTAATAAGAATGAGCAAAATAAAATGATGTTAATAATCAATCAGAAGGTAAGAGGGTATATAGAAAATGGAGACCAGAGATATATTTTCCAAGAAAAAATTTTCTCAAAATTAGGTCAGTTTGATTCAACTGTATATTGTCTGAAAGTGACTCCCAAAATAAGAGCTATTCTTTCTATTGATGAAGATCCGATTTTTGAGAAAGTTGTAGTAAATATTTTTGCATTATGTAATCCAGAAAAAATGAATATAGAGATGCAGGGGATTATGGAAGCTCTTTATCAAAAGATGATAAATGAAGAATCGTATGATGAGGAAGAAGAATAATGGCTGAAATAAAAGGTTTAATAGATGATAATGGAGTAATCCATGAATGTAATAAGATTTTACCAGAAGAATATAAAATAAAATTAGTGGAGGTGTTAGCAGAACTTGAAGACAATGAAAGTCATAAGTGTCAAGAATTTCCCAAATCCAAACTACATAAAGTAATAGGAGCCAATAAAGTATATAGAGCTTACATAGATAAAATTTCTGGATGGAGATTACATGTTCAATATGGTGAAGATAAAAGGATTCATTTGTGTGAAGTTTTAAAACCTGTTGAACATGACAGAGGGACAAAGAAAAAAGTTTTAAAAAATAAAAAGGAAAAGTATTTATAATTAATCCTGAATTATTCACGGGGTAGTGTAAAATAGTTTGTGTTTCTGGTAAAAAATGGCTCCTGAATATTCTTGTGCGGTAACACCGCAAGTCCGGCAGACGGGAAACCGTCTGTCCGGGCTAGCGGGAACCGCTTATGCGAGTTTACTCGCGTAATGTTTTGTCTAAGCCATAAACTTCACGCATTGAGATGTCATGTTCGGCATCAATACTTGTGATATTGATGCGATAGCTGTCATGGGCAATGCGGTCAATGATTGCATCTGCTAGAGGACTGTCATCACCACCCAGTTGGTCGTACCACTCCTCGAACTCATACGGGGAGCAGAAGATCGTTGAAGATTTTTTGCGTCTTCGATGGAGTAGTTCGAAGATATCTCTTTGTTCTGATTCCGTTGGTTTCAATAGAAGCCATTCATCCAAAATCAGAACAACAGGATTGGCATACTTAGCCATTACCTTTTTGTAGTTGCCATCTGTCCGTGCCATCTCCAGATCAATAAGCAGATCAGGCAGACGGACATATTTGGTATTGTAATACTGCTTACAGGCTTCCATGCCAAACGCACAGGCCATGTAAGTTTTACCGCAGCCTGTAGCACCAGTAATAAAAAGATTCCGGTGTTCAGATATATATTCGCACGTAGCAAGTCTACGAATCAGTTCCTTGTTTAACTTGCGCCCGGAAGTATAGTTGATATCCATGATATTCGCTTCTGGCTGGTCGAATCCGGCATTCTTGATCAGTCTTTTGAGACGGTTGTTTTTGCGACTGCTGTATTCGATATCCACCAGCATACCGAATTGATCCTCAAAGGGAATCTCCTTGAATTTTGGGTCATCGAGCTGGTTGCGGAATGCATCTGCCATTGCGGTAAGACGCATTTCTATTAATTTATCTATTGTACTCTGATTGGTCATATGTGTTTACCTTCGATAGTAATCGGCACCTCGTGTGATGCCATGTGTTTTATGTGTGGTCTTGGTATCGATTGTTTCCGATGCCAGTTTTTCTGAACTGGTTACAAGGATGTTTTTAATGCTCTTGTAACTTGGGGATGCCGTATAGGATAAGGCCTTTCTACAGGCAGCTTCCAGTAACGCATCTGAGTATTTCTCAGCAAGCTTAAGAAGCCCCATACAGCTTCGGTAGGTTTGTTGTTCCACACTTTTGGAGGTCAATATCCCATTAACTGCAGTGTACGTATTTATGCCAATCCGCTCAGCCCATTTACGGAAACGGTCACCATTCCATTCCAGATATTTCTGGTGGTCTGCCGGCATATGTTCAGTAATGGTGCTGTACTGCCCAGGGCGTCCTTTCAGACGACGATGGGAAGCAATGCGGTTATGGTTGTAGAAAATTTCAATCGTGGTGTCTGTTGCCCTTACATCAACTTTCTTTTTGATGTATTCATACGGAACGGAGTATAGCATTCCGTCCACAGATATGTGATAATTGAACTGGACAGTGGCTGTTTTCCAGTCACTCAGTTCAAAACGGGTAGCAGGTAATGGTGCCAGCAATGGTTTTTCTTCCCCAAGAAATAAGCTTCGCCGACTACCCTCTTTCTTCTGAAAGAGCCTTTGGTTGAACAGTTCCAGCTTATCTCTGATTGCCAAATTCAATTCAGCAAGGGAGAAGAACTGTTCATCCCGAAGAGCTGCGGTGATCCAGGTAGAAATATTTCCTACTGTCCCTTCAGCATTCGGCTTATCTTTTGGAGCTCTGACACGCGCCGGGATAATAGCGGTGCCGTAGTATTCAGCCATTTCTTGATAGGTTTCATTGATCTGCTGGTCTTTAAAGCCACCATTGTGGACAACTGCTGTTTTACAGTTATCCGGTACGAGAATTCTGGCAACACCGTCAAAATATTCGTACATATGAACATGGGCATTAATCCACGATTTCTGCTTCATATCCAGAAATGCTTCCACATATGCGTACTGGCTATAAGTCATCACGCCGACAAATATATAGGCTTTGGTGATCTCACCAGTATCCGGATCAATGATTGTTGCAGGATCTCCTGCCCAATCTTATGAGAAGAGAAAAGTTATGAGAAGAGATGGCGCTAATTCACGATTTTCAATCTATTTCTTCGTATTTTACTTCTCATAACTTTTAAATCAAATATACCTGCTATACTGAATGTACTTGGCAAATGAAAGGAGAAAATTATGAACAGCGCTAAGTACATCGAAATATTTAAAAATGGACAGAAAGAAGGAATCAGGGATGTGACTGTCAAACGAAAACTCCAGACCGTGAGAAAATTCCTAAGTTATCTTGAAGACGCTCAGACAGATGATCTGCAGAACATTGATAGAAAGAATGTTTATGAGTTTGTGAACAGTCTGGATTACAGATCTCAAACCATCAGCGGGGTTCAGTTTACTCTCAGGCAATTCTTTAATATCATGTATGAACAGAGGCTGTCGTCTTTTGATGGATACCAACTGTTTCCAATGATCACTACTGACAAAAGAGATTCTATCCTATCCTACTATTCGCCAGAAGAGATTAAAATTCTGGTCGAAAGTATTGACACTGCAAAAAAATGTGGCATCAGGGACAAATGCATGATCCTTATCGCTGCGGAATGCGGTCTGAGGTCAAGTGATATCATATGGCTGAGATTTGATGAAATCAACTGGGATAAAAAACTCATCAGCAAAACCCAACATAAAACCGGCATCCATGTGAATGTCCCGTTTACGGAACAAGTACAGTTTCTCCTCCTGGACTATCTGAAGAATCACAGGCCTGATGTGAGATCGGAATACATCTTTATAAATACTGTCACTAACTCTGCTTTTACTTCAGCCAAGATACTCACACAGATTGTTTATAAAAATTTTGAGAAAGCAGGTATCGAACGGAGATGCCGGAAACGTGGTGCCCATACATTAAGGCATTCCCTGGCGACTACGATGCTCGCAAATAATACTCCTGTGCCCGTTATTACCGGGGTGTTAGGGCATGCCAGTTCCAGGACAACACAGAAATATCTTTCCATTGACGTAGACGGACTCAGGAAAGTATCACTGGAGGTGCCGGAATGAAAGAAATCACAAAGAAGGAATTCACCGGCATATTTAAAGAAGAGTTTGAAAACTTCCTGCGATATAAAAACGCTTTGGGATACTATAAGAAAATAGAGGGAAACCTTCTCTACGACTATCTGGCATTAAACCGGTTCCTTGACAGCTACAAGCTGGAAGAAATTGCCCTTACGGAAGAAATGACATTCGCATATGTGAAAACAGCTGAACATCTTTCACAGTCGACAAGACATCACCGTGAATGCAATATCAGGCAGTTTGCGAAATTCCTGAAAAGCCAGGGCTATGAAAATATCTATATCCAGTATGACTGTACAGTAAAAATGCCAAGAGATTATATTCCATATGTTTTTTCTAATGCTGAGATGAAGAGAATCTTTTCAGTCATAGATTCCAGGGAAAGCGCCTATGACCGCTATGACTCACGGCTTTTTTATCAGACGCTTATCAGGCTGCTGTACTGTACAGGGCTGAGACTGGGGGAGGCATTGGAACTTAAAATCAGTGACATTGACTTTACAGATAACATTATCATTGTCAACAGCGGAAAAGGAAACGTATCCAGACTGGTTCCATTCAAGGCTTCCCTTAGCAAATGGCTCATAAATTATAATAGGAAAAAATCAAAGCCTGGCGATACATATTTTTTTGAATCTCCGTCAGGGGGCCGGAGATGCAACCACAGCATAACAACAACATTCAGAAAAAACATCCTTCCTAAGGCAGGGGTCAGCCTTGCTTCTGTCAATGGACATAGCAGAGGTCCATGTATCCATTCATTGCGCCATACGTTTGCATGCAACGCCCTGGATCAGATGATAAAAGAAGGAAAAGACCCTTATTGCGCTTTGCCATATCTGAGTGTATACCTTGGGCATACGGATATAACAAATACAGAAATATATCTCAGGCTTACCATGGAGAGGTATGACGAGATTATAAATGTCGGGCATTATATTTACGAGAGAGTGTTGGGAGGAGGCAGTGATGACTGATTTTGCGAGACTTATGAGTGATTACTTTGTTAAATACCTTGCAGGACAGAAAGGCTCCGGAAGCAACACTATGAAAACATATCGTGATACTTTCGTGCAGTTGTTGGAATTTATGGATGAGAAGAAACATATCAGGGCTGACTGTATCGAAGTGGACAGTTTCAGCTACGACATTATTAATGAGTTTCTGGAGTATCTTGAAAAAGAGAAAAGAGTATCCATATCTACCAGAAATAACCGTCTTGCTGCGATAAGATCATTTTTCAAGTATACGGGCTACCATGAACCAAAGTACCTGAATATTTCGACTTCCATCCGTGAAATATCCAAGAAGAAAACAGAGGGCCGACAGATGAACTATTTGTCAGTCAATGCAATGGAACATTTTCTGAACAGTTTTGATAAAACTGACCATAAGGAGCTGCGATGCTTCGTAAGTAGGTAATCATCTGTATATTGACATTTTATAAAAGCCATCTGATACTGTTCCTGGCTGTCTGCCAGATTCTCTATCAGATGGCTTGGTATTATTTTTTTAGTTTAGTCCGGCAGTATTCCGGAAGATCCTCTGACCATGGAAGCAGTTTCTTTAATTCTTCCTCTTTAGGAAAAACCCCCATTTTTCTGAGTTCATCCAATATATAGGTCAGATATGCGTATGGTTTCAGATGGTTCAGAAGTGCTGTTTCTGTAATGCTGTAAACAAGAGCACTGGCATCAGCTCCTCGTACACTTTTGGCAAACAGCCAGTTGCGGCGTCCCACTGCAAAGTTTTTCAATGCACGTTCTGCACTGTTGTTGTCTATGCTGAGATGACCATCTTCCAGATACCGTCTCAGATATACTTCCTGATTAAGTGTATACAAAATGGCATCACCAATAAGGGAAGACCTGTCTACAGAATCTTCCATCGTATGCAGCCATTCAAACATGGCATCCATAACCGGACGGGACTGTTTCTGGCGCTCCTCATATTTTTCTTCCGGTGTTTTGTCATGGAGCATCTCCTCAATCTTATAGAGAATCCCGATCCTTGACATTGCCTGATATGCAACTGTCTCTTTCAGCTGTTCTTTTGTGAAGTCTTTTTTCAATGCTGTGAGGGCTGCATCAAAGCGCCGTCTTGCATGGGTAAGGCATCCGCTTATTATGATACCTTCTCCTAAACTGTGATAAGCCTGATATCCATCACAGGTCAGATACCCACGAAACCTGTTCCCTAAAAAGTTTACAGGATGATATCCCGCACGGGTCCTTTCATAATCGAAGAGTACCATCTGCGGGGAACCACTGGATTCATCCGTGAGATATACCCACATCCAGTTCTGGGTCGTCCCTTCCTGATCCGGTTCTCCGAGTACCTGGATACGGCTTTCGTCACAATGGATATATCTGCTTTCCAGAAGTTCTTCTTTCATCAGCTGATACAGCGGTTTCAGGTATCTGTCTGCACAGTTTATGATCCAGTTTGCCATAGTCTTTGTGGAAAGATCAAGATCATATCTGGCAAACTCTCTTTCCTGGCGTGCCAGAGGCATCCCATTTACATATTTAGCGTTCATGATACCGGCGACAAGGGAAGGCGTAGCGATACTTCCACGGATCAGGGAAGGTTCTTTTTCCGGACGTTTCATGGCCCCGCATTTCGGACAGCTGTATACATAAGTGATCTCTTCTTCAACCTCAAACTTTGCAGGTACAAAACGCAGGCGTTTTACGGTCTCCTTTGTTACTACGCTGTATTTTTTTCCGCATTCCGGACAGTAACGGGCTTCCCCTTCCAGTTTATAGGTCCTGGTCTCAACAGTCTCAAAATTGGAAAGATCTTCTTCCTTCTTTCCTTTTCTTTTTTTACGTTTATAAGAGGATGGCCGGATCTCTTCAAAAAGTTCTTCTGTTTCCGCATCCGCACTGGCTTCTGCCTCATTGAACAGGTTCATCTGTTCATAGCCTTCGGCATACTTTTCGCTGGATGCACCAAACTGTTTCCTCTGTGCAAGGGTAAGACGGTCAGAGAGCATGGCATTTAAGAATTCGAGTTCCTTCTGTTTATCCTTCAGCAGCTGGATCTCCGTATCCTTCTTCTTTGTCTGTTCCTGTACTATCTTCATCAATGAGATCAGATCTTCACGGCTCATGTTATTCAGCTGTTTATCTGTAAAGATCGGTTCCATGTCCTGTCCTCCCTGCTTTATCATTATCAAAAGTATACCATAATCCCAGCTGCTTTCCTATGGAAAACTACGTTTCCGGATATAGGAAATATGCAGGAAGATATCGTATTTTTCATGATTTTTACGGGATTGACAGCTCAGCTGTCTTATGTTTACAGAATGATCTTTGGATGGTGTTCCTCAAATGCACCCCTGGGATTTAAGGAAAGTCCGTCACACAGCCAGTGGATCTCTTTCAGAGTCACCTGACGGAGTTCGTCCGGAGTATCCGGCCAGTGGAAGGCATTACGGTCGAGCCGTTTCATCAGGATCCAGAATCCGGATCCGTCCCATTGGAGGATCTTTATAGAAGTACGCCGACGGTTGCAGAACGCAAACATGCAGCGTGAGTATGGGTCGAGGTGAAATTTTAATTTAATGATGGCGGCCAGATCATTGTAACTTTTTCTCAGATCAGTGACTCCGCAGGAAAGATATACCGTTGTTCCTCCTGCCAGGTCAAGCATGGCGCTGCAGGAATCCCAGTATAGATTCCATTAGTTCCGGTCTGCAGGAATCAGATATTTCAATACGGATACTGTCTGAGATAAAAATACGCACCGGTGAAGCTTCCTCAGAGAGAAGCCTTCTGGCAGCTTCCTGTTCAGACGGAAGTCTGACAAAGACCATATCCTGTTCAGATTCGGATGCCGGCTCTTCTTTTGCGAGTCTACGGATCCAGTATCCCATCGTAGATAAAGGGATACCGTTTTCTGCACACCATTGTTTACATGTTTTTCCACTGGCTTGGCATTGTTGGATACGGTCAGACCAGAGTTTTGCTTTTTCTTCTTTATTCATAGTGTATAGAATACCTCCTGAGTTTTAAGGAGATTGTAGCAGAATAAAAAATGAAAAAACAGATACGGATGATTACCTGCTTACGCTACTTTTAATTCTCTCTGCCCAGCTAATGTTTTAAGCAATCTGTTCCTCTGCCCGAATACATAAACATAGCCTTTTTCAGGCAATTATCTGCCCAAAATAGGCATACTATATTCCCGGTCCTCTGCACCGAAAAGACACAGAAAACCAGGATTTTTTTACGATTTGATTTTGTTCTTTTTTCTTTAGACTGAAAAATCACTGGAAATTCACAATAAACAACGTAGAAACATTTTTTATTTACGTTTATTCCAAATAACTCAACAATTCCTGTAAAACTTTCGCCGCATTTAATGCTGCTAAATAATGATATTTATTATCACTGGGTTTATCCGGATCTGCATAATCAGAAATTCCTCTAATAACAATCGCATTTTCACATTTAGCATCAAGGCACGCCATATATGCTCCATACATGACACCTGCACTTTCCATCTCCACAGCAACTATTTTTCTAGTGATATGAGTTTTAGCATTCGTAATAAATTTGGATTCCGGGCTTCCTATTAAGTGATTGTTATCTCCGATTGGCTCATATAAACATTTAAATTTATCTGTTGGAGCACCTTCTGCACTCTCAAACTCATCAGACATAACTAAAAAATCATTAATTCCATTATTTACTATCGCATTTGGACTATATACACTTGTTTCAGGAGAGAATTCATTTTCCCCTGTTTCTTTTCCAAGTTGTCCATCTACAATTTCTCTGGCAATTACAACATCACATACTTTAAGCTTTTCTTTATTAACAGAACCAGCTACACCTAATAACACAACATAATCTAAATCAAAATCTTGATTAATCGAATAATATGTAGACATTGCTGCCTGATTTCCCTGTTTTGGGCATTGTGTCATTATTAAATCATACGATCTTGTTTTGTCAGAATACGCACCTCTATAATATGTTCTTTGTGTTTGCTGTTTAGTTTTCGATTTATCCATTTTTTCCATAGAAAAAAACTTAAGTACTGCTCTAACTTCCTCTGGAATAACAGTTATTATACCAATTTTTTTAATCTCTTCTCTAAATTCCATCAAAACAAATTCCCTTTCACATTGTTGAATTTTAGCAATTTTATATGAATCATTTTTGTAATTAGGAAGACTCTTATTGACATAGTTTATATCATCTACCAAAATTGAATATATACTTTGTTCATTCGGACTTACAAACATTATTTCCGAAGCCACAGATTCTTTTAATGCCAGATATTCAAAAAATGGATTCACTGTATATTTTATAAATTGCTGTTGATTCTCTGTACTATTTTCTTTTATATTCTGCCTGTATGCCTTCTCACGTGGTAATCCTAAAATTACAATTGTTTTTAAATTAATATTATCTTTTCCTAAATTAGCATGTAATTCAACGGATGCCTCTACCAGTTTACTCTTAATATCACTCACATTCTCTTTTACAACTAATATAAAATTTGTCTTTGCTTCATTTTCTAACTCAAACCATGTAGAATTCGATTTGTTTTTTCCAAAATATTTGTCTTGCAAAGCAGGCAAAAGGTTACGAATTCTTTCAGCAATATTTTTTCTCACTGAAATCATTAGCGAAGCTGTATACACTTCAATATAAGAATTTCTATTTTTCACAGTAGCCCGTTCTATTTCCCGCATTTGTTGCAAAACAACACTATTTAATCGTTCTGCAACACTTATCGCCATGTTCACGCTATTTAAATTAAATAAATCATTTCTTATATTACTATCCAGAAAATGCATTTCTAATTCATCTTTTAACTCTTCAATTTCTCGTTCATTTTTTCCTCTTATTTGGGGATTAAATAGAATCTCCATTTTTCTATATAAAATGTTATACGCCCAAATATATTCAACTGCTTCTAAAATGTGAACATCCAATTCATCTTGACTTGGTATTAATTTAGTATATTCACTCCAATAGCCATTCCAGATAAGTTCTGCATATTTATTCTGTTCCTCTTCAAAAAGGCGAGATACATTCTCTATTGCAATATCCATTCTATTTTGATTATTAGCGTTTTTCTTATACCATTGATATTTTTTTCTTCCACTATTCATTGCTAAGAAGGCATTACCTTTTCGGAGTTTTTTTATAAAATATTCTTTTACTGAATTATCTGAATAGTTTTCTAATTTTTCAAGAATGGTTTCTTTAACATCCAATTGACAAACATATAATTCTGCAAGCATTGCCGCCGCAAAACATGTTGTATCGTAACAAGTTGTTAAAATAGTAATGTCCTCTGTAAATACACTTTTCTTTTGCATTTTAACGCAGATTTCAAACCATTCTGATATAACCATCGCAAGAAGTTCTGAATCTGTTAACGCAGATTTTGCAATTTTTTCTCTATTAACAGATATTTTACTGGAATCAATCACAAATTGATCAAGTGTTTCCGATTTTAGAATTTCCTTACGCTGAAATTCATCAGAAAGCCATATATTATAATCGTTATACACAATATATGGATGCATGTTTTCAGGATCAATACCTCCTTTAACTATAACTGGAACTGCACCCTGTAATGTATATTCAGCTGTTAATAAATCCGAATAATTAAAATTACAAAATTCATTAAACAAATGTTTCCTTGTTCCTAATTGCATATAAAGAACAATTATTTTATGGAATTGTTTTAATGAAAAAGTATTTTTTACTCGTGTAGCTAATTCATTAATAAAAAACAATATAAGATTTTTATCAACATTACAATACGGCAAATCTTCTCCATGCCTAAAGGCCCTGCATATATACTTTTTATTTCTATTAAAATATACTATAGGAACCAAAATTCCAAAGTCTATAGCTCTATCAATAAATATTGATACTACATCTTTTGAATTATAATATTTTTCCAGACCTTCAGCAATTTTGCACAAAGCATTAAAAGAATACCCTTCTTCTAGTCTTGTAAGACCTTGAAACCTTCTCGCATCATCTAATGTGATACTCTCATCTGCCAAGTTATCTCTAACACTGATTTCTTTAGTTTTATACCAATATCTAAATGGTTCAAGTAAAACTTCGTTAATATCATATGCTCCCCTTTTAATATACATAGCCATTGTCTCGGGATTATAGCCTAACAAATCAGGCTGTATATTTTCAGCTTCAAGCTTTTCTAAAACTGGTATTGATATTTTCAAATAATTAAACTCATTAGAAAATCTTTCTATATCTTTTTGTAATATTAGTTCTATTTCATCTTCAAAATCATATCCCAAAAGATAACGTATAGAATATTTACGTAAACCAGGCCTTTTAATGTTTGTTACACTGATAAATGCCTGTAAAAATAATTCTGCTAAATAATATTGAATAAATCGAAATTTTGCAGTTTCATTTTCAAGCTTTTTTAAAAATTCTAAACTTGATTCATTATCAATCAGCTTGTTCAAATGCTTCTCTACGATTTCAAAAATTTTATTTAAACGCCCTATTGATAATTCATTAATTATAACCATAGGTAATAATTTCAATTTATATTCTAATTCATTTACTTTATAAGTATATGCTCTGATTTTACATTCGCATACTTCTTCCAAATTACATTTTAAATATCTCCACACAATGGAAGCAAATGGCTCTAGTGGAATGATTGTATATGCATCTATTTCTACTTGTTTTTGGTATGTATTAGAAACATTAAACCATTTAAAATATTGAAGATAATTAGTCCAAGGTAATTCATTCAGCTTACAATACACATTATGATGTGCCGGAAAATCCACATCATACGGTTTTCCTATCAACGATAAGACACGAGAAATATCACTACACAGCTTGGTGCATTCTGCATCATTTAATCTTGCACAATGTTCTCTATTAATCATTTCTTTTGCATCTCTTGAATGCTTAAATTTCATTTTAAATGATTCGTTATTGATAGCCAAAACAATCACTTCTATTGACAACGGGCTAAACTTTTCAATATAATTTATCATTTTTGCAATAGTTGTTCCTGAAAATATAACATCATCAATAATTGCAACTTTTTTATCTTTTATATACTTTATTGAAAAATCTACTGCTCTATCAGTTATTATCATTTTTTTCAATACAGAAGTCCTTATATATCCATTCTCAACAAGCACCTGAAAAAAACACGGAGCTTTTCTTGCCATCATAATCAACACATCTGCATCCGTATTATTAATCCTATCGCAAAACTTTAATATTTCTTGTTGCATCATCTTACTAAAATACCCAATAATATTTGCATCTCTTAAAATCATAAGTAACCTCTGTATTATACATTATCTTTCGTTCACTTTTTGTCAAAATTTCTGTTTAATCTAGATTTTGTATTATTTTCTGTTCAAATAATTTCAAATTTCACTCTTTACATAATTTATATTTCCATAGCATATCACAACTCAAAAGTCAAGACTTGACTTTAATTAATACATATAATACCACAAGGTTCCTTTCAAAAAAAGACTTGACTTTAATTATAATTGTCTCTTCGATATGTAAAGTGTTACTGTTCAAGAGCAATGTCATTTACTTTAAGAAAGTCATAATAAAATATAGGCAGAAAACATCCAAGTTTTAGTATATTGTAAGCGATTACCTACTTACCGTTATAAAGTAAGCGCTTAATTCTTGGGTAACTATACATGGATCGTATATCGTATGATTCCTATAAGATCGATATTGAAAGTGTTGCCCCATCTAAAGACCTCTCTATGAGAGAAGTATATGGACTGGATCCTGCAATGGCAAAGTAACTTAATAAATAAAATGGGGTGGCTCCGTTAGTCCGGACGGTAGTGTAAAATAGTTTGTGTTTTTGGTAAAAAATAACTCCTTTTTGGTAAGAA
>ERZ827471.1032-NODE-1032-length-19026-cov-6.089189_pt1 | contig 19026 bp, 18 predicted proteins | sample MGYA00519772_ERZ827471 | MGnify/ENA primary metagenome ERZ827471 (study PRJEB31778, sample SAMEA3449315) | human gut metagenome | biome: human gut; feature: human-associated habitat; material: faeces | place: United Kingdom | collected 2010/2012 ...
AGAGGTATCCTCTGAATTTTCTTCATCCAGAATACCATCCGATTCTTCCTCATTTGCACCATAACTGAAAATGGTTGCGACACGCAATTTCTTGGTCGGGTCTGCTGCCATCTGCTTTTTAAATTCCTGATAATATAGTTTTGCCATCGGAACACTCGATACTGCAAAAATAGAATTAAAACCGCTGATACGCTGTTTTTGCTTAATCTCCTCTACCTCATCCCGTTTGGCAGAAGCCACCTCGGCGATATTAGTCAGTGTATTATATATGTATGTTTTATCCCCACGATAGGTCTTCTGGTCAAAATGCTCCAGTATATACTGTGTCACAATTTGAATTCGTTCAGGAGCCATCATAACCTTTTCACGGTTGATGTCCCAGACCATCTCGTCTGTGATTTCTTCTTCCACATCCATCGTTTTAATATAATCCACCCGGAATGGGAGAACATTTTTATCATTAATAGCATCCACAATCGTGTAGCTGTGGAGCTGGTCTCCAAAGGTCTGACCTGTAGTAAAGAATTCTGGATTTTTTGCTCTGCCGGAATTAACAGAAAAAATCGGTGTTCCTGTAAATCCAAACAGATGGTATTTCTTGAAATTCTTCACAATCGCAGTGTGCATATCCCCAAACTGACTGCGGTGGCACTCATCAAAAATAATAACGATATGTTTCGTATAAACTTCATGTCCCGGATTCTTTTTTATAAAGGTAGCCAGTTTCTGAATTGTAGTAATGATGATGTGTGCATCCGGGTCTTCCAACTGCCGTTTTAATATGGTTGTCGAGGTATTGCTGTTGGCCGCACCTTTTTCAAAACGGTCATATTCTTTCATGGTCTGGTAGTCCAGATCCTTACGGTCAACCACAAACAGCACCTTATCAATATAAGGCAGCTTCGATGCCAGTCTTGCCGTCTTGAACGAAGTCAGCGTCTTGCCGGAACCTGTGGTATGCCAGATGTAACCACCACCCTCGACACTGCCGTACTTCTTATAATTATTGGCAATTTCGATACGATTGAGAATTCGCTCCGTAGCCGTAATCTGGTACGGCCGCATGACCATCAGCATATCCTCAGATGTAAAAATACAGTACTTCGTAAGGATATTCAGAATCGTATGCTTTGCGAAAAAAGTCTTTGTAAAATCAATCAGATCAGGAATCACCCGGTTGTTGGCATCTGCCCAGAAGCAGGTAAACTCAAAACTGTTACTGGTCTTGGTTTTACTTGCTCCCCGTTTCTCATGCTCCTTTTCCGCATTCCGTCTGGTGCTGTTAGAATAATACTTTGTATTTGTACCATTGGAAATGACAAAAATCTGAATGTACTCATACAGTCCGCATCCTGCCCAGAAAGAATCCCTCTGGTAACGGTTAATCTGATTGAACGCCTCACGGATGGCTACACCTCTGCGTTTCAGTTCAATATGCACAAGAGGCAGACCGTTTACCAATACTGTAACATCATAGCGGTTGTCATGCTTTGCACCATTTTCCGTGCCAATCACATACTGATTGATGACCTGCAGCCTGTTGTTATGGATGTTCTTTTTATCTATGAGTGTAATATTCTTGGAAGAACCATCATCACGAGTCAGGACTTGAACATTATCCTCCTGCATCTTCCTGGTCTTTTCCACGATATGCTCATTTGGATTGGCAACAGCATTTTTGAAAAAGTCATCCCACTCTGTGTCTGAAAACTGATAGTTATTCAGTTCCTCTAATTTCTTACGTAGATTGGCAATCAGGTCTTTCTCCGTGTGAATAGGCAGATATTCATATCCCTGTTCACAGAGCAGACGGATAAACTCCTGCTCCAGTGCTGCTTCGCTCTGGTAACTGTCAGAACGCTTCTTGACTGGCTCATATTCTGTGACAACAGTATTCTCCGATGTCTCCGCTACAATATTAAAGTACGGCACATCCTCGCCTCCTTACTTTGGTAATTCTTTAAAGGATAATAGCTTATCCCTGTAATATTCATACTGCTTCTGGCGTGCTTCGATTTCTGCCGGAAGTCCTGCGGACAGGTCATTGCAAATACTATGAAATTTATTCAACACCTTCACAATTTCCCATTGTTTTTCTATGCTCGGAATAGCAAGCTGATACTCAGCAATCGTTTTTCCTGTTAAGGATGCTCTTGTTGTAAATGCGCAATGGCTTGTAACATACTTTCGGAAATCTTCCGTAGAAAAACAAAATGCACAATATTCCGGCAACAGATAATTTGTTTTTGGAGTTGCTTTAATGGTAAATCCATTAAATACACAATCGCCAATATCATCAAGCATTACCGATGACCAACCAACATCTTCTGCTGTCTCTGACGTTCTGGTAAAAAACACATCTCCACGGTGAACTCCCAACTTTTCAATTTCTGCAGGAGTGCATTCAACCAGTGCGGTAATATCCTCTCCGTTAAGAAATCTGTTATTATAAACATCCGTATATCGGATAAAAGGAATACCTGAACCAAAGAAATCTTTTCCTTTACTCAATCCATTACGGAAATCAAATAAACTTCCCATTGGCAGTGTAACATAACCAAACACATATTGAATGAGCTTAATTGCACTCAGCTCTGTCTGTCTGTCCGTCTGTCTGTCTGTCTGTCTGTCTGTCTGTCTGTCTGTCTGTCTGTCATGAGCGTGCTGCCTGTTTCAGCAAATGTCAAGAGCAAATCTCGATAATATTCATATTGCTTCTGGCGTGCTTCGATTTCGCCTGGCAAGCCAATATTCAAGTCAGTACAAATAACATCAAAATGTTCGATTACCTGTACCAACCTTTTTTGCGTATCAAGCGGTGGAACAGAAATAAGCACTCTTCCAATATCATCCTTATTTATTTTTGTAGGTGTTGCATCCCACAAAATCCATTTACTTAATTCTCTTCTGCCCCAAACACTTTCCAAATAATACTTCAAATATTTGCTATCAAGAATATCTGCATTTGGACGCAACAATGCCAGCGAAACATAATAAGCTAAATCATCATTTCGCTCTACTACTGTACATTTTCCAATAATCCCTGCAGTAATCCTTGTCATAAAAACATCACCTATGCGGGGTTTAATTTTATATTTCGCATAAGCCTCTGTCGAAATGAATTTTTGTGTTCCATACAAATCATCAATGTTTTCTACACTCACAAATGGTATTCCACCGTTAGTATATTTTGGTGTTTGATGTGTTCCGTCATAAATTTCACAAACAGTATTCAGCTTAACTTTTTCAGATTTACACTCTTTTTGTATTAAAGTGTCTCTGTAATAACTATACTGTTTCTTCCGAGCTGTAAGCTCGGCTGTAAGCTCGGCTGTAAGCTCGGCTGTAAGTAACGTGAAAGAGTCCAAAATATGGACTATTTCACGTTGTACCTCCAGAGGAGGTACAGGGAGCATAAACTCCTCTATCATAGGCTTTCTTATAGATTTCACGGTCGCACTTACGGCCTTACGCATAATAAAATTCTTAAAAAAAGCGCGAAAATAATGATAAGCGAACTTAACATCAACTGAATTATCAGTAAAATGTATACGATACACCCTTTGATGAATAGCATATTTGCCATTCACATAATGGTATATTTCTCCAATCCCACCTTCTCCAGGTATAATAATTGCTTCTTCATCATATTCCCATTCATTTTTTCTTTTCACGGTTTGTGAACGTATAAAAAATGGATACTTTCCATCTTCCTGTGCTTCATTGCCATTACTGCTTCCAGTTCCAACTTCTGCCAATTTTTTTATTGGTTTATATTCAACTCCGTCAGGACAGAATTCTTGAATCAAATCATCAATTTTACTCATTTTTCTGTCCTCCACTTAATTTATGATATTGTTTTTTCCATGCACGAGACGGCTTTCTACAAATACCATCTTCAGATGTAAAAGCACAAATATTTGTAATGGAATTATTAGCACATATATCTGGGTTATTTGCTCTGCATCCATATGTCTGCACTTCCGTGTCAAGTTCATTTAACGGGGCATTAAAAGACACTTTTAATTCTTTTGTACTCATGAGTTCACCTCGATTTCTGCGATGATTTTATCAATCTCATCACGGAGCACTTGCTCACGGGCAACAATTTCTTTGATTTCCGCATTAAGTTTCACAATGTCAATTTTCTCTCTTGTATCTTCTGCTTCAACATACGTAGATACAGACAAATTATAATCATTGCCAGAGACTTCTTCATAGCTTGCCAAATGTGCAAAATGTTCCATTTCTTCACGCTTAGCAAACACATCTACAATCCGATCAATGTTCTCTGGTGTCAGCTTATTATTGTTAGTCACCTTCACGCATTCACTTGTGGCATCAATAAACAGGGTCTTGTTGTCTGTCTTATTCTTTTTCATTACCATGATACAAGTCGCAATCGAAGTTCCAAAGAACAGGTTACTCGGCAACTGAATAATACAGTCGATATAGTTATTGTCTACCAGATATTTACGGATTTTCTGCTCTGCACCGCCACGGTACATAATTCCTGGAAAACATACAATGGCAGCAGTTCCATTAGAAGCAAGCCATGATAAACTGTGCATAATAAACGCCATATCCGCTTTACTCTTAGGTGCCAGAACTCCAGCCGGAGCAAAGCGAGGATCATTGATGAGCAATGGATTTTCGTCTCCCGCCCATTTGATAGAATAAGGCGGATTAGACACGATCAGCTCAAATGGCTCATCATCCCAATGTTGCGGACTGAGCAGTGTATCTTCACAGGCAATATCAAATTTATCAAATCCCACATCATGCAGAAACATATTAATACGGCACAAATTGTAGGTTGTGATATTGATTTCCTGCCCATAAAAGCCATTACGGATAGCATCTTTTCCCAGAATTTTCTCAGCCTTCAAAAGCAATGAACCCGAACCACAAGCAGGATCATATACCTTATTGATTTCTGTTTTACCTACAGTTCCAAGCCGTGTAAGCAATTCGGATACATCTGCCGGAGTAAAGAATTCCCCACCAGATTTTCCGGCATTTGATGCATACATAGTCATAAGATACTCATACGCATCTCCGAAGGCATCAATGGAATGATCCTTCACATCTCCTAGATTCATCTCTCCTACACCATTCAACAGTTTAACAAGTTTTTCATTTCGCTTTGCAACTGTAGACCCCAGTTTATTGCTGTTTACATCATAGTCATCGAACAATCCGGCAAAGTCACTCTCTGCCTCACTGCCTTTTGCTGATTCTTCGATGTGACGGAACACGCGCTCCAGTGTTTCATTTAAATTTTCATCATTTACAGCCTTGGCACGGACATTACAGAAAAGCTCACTTGGAAGGATAAAAAAACCTTTTTCTTCTACCAATCCCGCTCTTGCTTCTTCTGCATCCTCATCCGGCATTTTTGCAAAATCAAAATCCGTGTTGCCCGCATCAATTTCACCATTGTTTATGTAATTACACAAGTTTTCGGAAATATAACGATAAAACATCGTTCCAAGAACATAATTTTTGAAATCCCAGCCATCAACTGCTCCACGCAGTTCATCTGCAATCGCCCATATTGCACGATGAAGTTCCTCTCGTTCTTGTTCCTTTTTGGTATCAACCATTCTCTTTTCCTCCGTCATTTATAATATCAGACAGATCTTCCTCTTTATTCATTATACGTCTTGGATCTATCGGTTTTTCTGCATCCTTTGGTATCATCCACATTCGCCCGATAAGAACAGCGCCTTTAACTCTGCCTTCCTTGCAAAATACTGCAACTCTTCTTTGCGAAACATTCCATTTTTTTGCTATTTCCGCTGATGATAAATAATCCATTCGTTTTCCTCCATCAATTCCAACAAATGATATTAAGATTATTATATTCGAGATTGCGAATAGTTGCAAGCTAATTTATGCCCCATATTTCATTTGCTTTAGTTATAATCAAACGGCCATCCTCGCACTTCACTTCAATCTGCTCTCCGATGTCAAATCCCAACTCCGACAGCCACTGTCCCTTAAGTACAATGCTTGGTGTCCTTTTGTACTGGTATCCGCTTGCTTCGTAAACTTTCATTTCTCTATATTTTTTATATGCCATAGGCTTCTTCTCCTTTTGCTGATTTATTAGGCTTTTGCGGTAAGATTAACTTCCGCTAAATTATTGCTTCTTTTGCCAATTTATATGTTTTTTGTGATACCCCCTTGAACAAGGGAAACGACAACGGGGAATAATTTCCTCGTCTAAGCACAGTTTTAGAATGTAAATTATAGCGATATGTAGAGGCACAAACGCCCATTTTATGCGGGTTTCAGGCACTAGGGGGATATCCAACTTTAGAGTCTTAACACCCGAAATTGCCAGAACATGCACAATACCAGCCATCTGGTAGCGAAGCTTTACTTCCTCATCCAGACTGCTTTTATCCCCGAGAACAATTGCCTGAAAAACCCCGGCTTCTTTTCCACCAATTCCATTCAGAACTTTACTGAGATATTTCCTTAGATCATTCATACCTTGTCGATAAGCAGAATAATTTTCCGATTTTTTTAACAATTCCGCCTTTTTCATAAAATAGAAAATATGCTGGCTGGCATAATACTGTCTGGCATCAAATTCTCCTGGATTTCGCATCTCACCTACTCTCTCCAGATTTCCAGACACCAAAACAACAGTTCCTGCCGGAACATCTTCTTTTTTCTTTAAAAATACTTTTACATTTTCAATAGATATTTTCTTCGGTTGATTTTCCTTTGATTGATTCTTCTTTGGTTGATAAATCAGATATGTATTGCTAAGATAAACAGATTGTGAAAATTCATTTTCTGTGGTCTGTGTCACTTCTCCGCAGATTGTGACCTTGGGATGTTCCCGGATCCAGGAGTCCACATTTTCCGGCACAGGATTTCCTCGGATCAGTGGAAATCCTGCCCGGTCGGCCACACACATAAGGAGCATCAAGACCAGACACACCATGCAAAGCGGTCTTTTCGTCATTTATAAACTCCTTTAGTATTTCATTTTATAAGCGTTATTGATTGATTTTTTCAAACACGCTCTAATTCTCTTTCAGGATCAGATCTGTATTTTTACTGAAAAGACTGTACAAAGATGTTCCATCACTTAACTTAGCCTCTGTATCACCTTCGATTGAAATCTGCACTTTATCAGCAGATGTCGTATCCAGAAGAGAATTTACCACGGAATAGATCATGGTGTTCACCGGGATATCAATTCCTGAATCTGAAAAAGCGGAACTAAAATCCACATAGCACACATTATCAGACACCTCTATTCCCAGAATATCCGTATTCTGCGGAATTGTTGGATAATGCCCTTTCACCATCGGTCCTTTGGCAAGCTGTTCCAGTATTACTCTCTCTCTTGGCAGAATTCTCTTATAATATACATTTCTCTGTTCTGCCACAAGATGCTCTCCTGTCTTGTCTGTAAAATACAGAGTAAAAGTATCATACCGATACGCATCTTTATCAGAGCCCCACATTTCTACAAAAGTGTTGCCATCAAGCAAGCCTACAGCCTGTCCCTTGGAATCGGTAAGCTCCTGATTTCCTATAAAAATCTTTATGCCGGTGATTCCTGGGATCTGAAGAAATGTTCTTGCCACACCTGCGCGCACCAGAATCTCCCTGGTTCGGGAAATATTACTGTAATCAGCATTAAACTCCAATTCCAGAAGGGATTCATTTAAGCGGTAAGTCACCAGCTGAACTCCTGCTGGAAGCAAAGGCAGGTTCTCGCCGCTGCTCTCCTGTCCATTCAGGATTCCCATTAAATCCTGGAGCATAAATTCTGCACTTTCCTGCTCCGGATAATATCTTGTCTTTGTTACTTTCGTTTCATCTTTGTTCAAGTAATATAGATAGTACTGATTGCTGACACTTTCAGTCTTCTCTCCCTGGCTTTCCACCGAGCATCCGGTAAGAAGGCCAATGATCAGAACCAGAGCCATCGCTGTACTCAACAATTTCTTCATCTGGCACCTCCTACGGAATATATGATAAAGGAATGCGGACAGTAAAGGTAGTTCCCTCGCCTTCCTTACTTGCCACCTGAATAGTTCCATGATGCATGGTCACAGCACTTCTGGTAATCGCAAGTCCAAGACCTGTGCCGCCAATTTCTTTGGAATGGGATTTGTCCACACGGTAAAAACGTTCAAAAATTCTTCCGATGGACTCCTCCGGAATGCCCATTCCGGAATCTGCAACCTTCACATAGAAATATTTATGGTCAGCGTCAAGGGTTACACGAACCCAGCCATCATCCACATTGTATTTAATACCATTCTCAACCAGATTGCTCACGGCAAGAGTAAACTTTACCTCATCCACATCTGCTTCAACAGGGCGGAAACTGTCCAGGATCAGATCAATGTGCCTCTTATCTGCAATTGGACGGAGTCTCTTCAGGATATCCTCCAGAAGCTGATTGATATTCAGGTGCTCCACATTCAGATCAGCTGCTTTCTTATCCATTTTTACAAGAGAAAGCAGGTCTGTGATGATCTTATTCTCCCGATCAATCTCTGCAGTGATATCGCCCATAAACTCCTGATACAGCTCCTCCGGCACCCCTTCCTGGCCCACCAGTGAATCGGCAAGTACCTTCATGGAGGTAAGCGGTGTCTTCAGCTCATGGGACACATTGGAAACAAACTCATTTCTGGACTCATCCAGAATCTTCATTCTGGAAAGCATTTTGTTGAACGCATCCGTAATAAGTGCTGTCTCTGTATAATCCGGGACAGAAATCTCCTCATTCTGGTATCCATCCGTCAAATCCTCAATGGACTTGGTAACTCTGGCAAACGGCTTTACAAGAACCGTAGAAAGCACATATCCAAGAAGGACCGCCAGCACAATAATGATTCCTGTGATCAGAAGACTCTTCTGTTCCAGCTCCAGAATATTCTCTGCAATTTCATTGGAGGAAAAGCTGATCAGCATAGCACCCTGAAGCTGCTTCACCTCCGGGCTTTTCACAGGGAGAGCCATCTCAATCTTCTGTGTCTTACTATTATAGCGGCTGGCTTCCTCACCTTTGAAGCATTTGATCACCATAGTGGAGATCAAAGTTTTTCCCTCATCTACGCCATAGGTATCCTTGATAATCCTGTAATCCCTGTCAACTAACAGAATTCTGCCGTCATACACATTAGACAACAACTCCAGCTTGCTGTTTACATCCTGCGAGCTGGAGTCATTCATATAATTCTCTTTAATTAACAGGTTACACAGAATGTCACACTGCTTCTCAACAGTCTGCTTACGGACAGCCACAGCCTTGCTCTCATAGGCCGCCACCATCACATGAGCAACAATGACACTTGGTACGATTCCCAGAATGACCAGAATGATCAGAATACGAAAACGCAGACTTTTTAAAAAGCTTGGTTTCTTTTTCTCTGGCATGGCTTATGCCTGAAAATAATATCCCACACCCCATTTGGTGTGTACATATTTGGGCTCACTGGGATTCGCCTCAATTTTTTCACGTAAACGACGGATATGTACATCCACTGTACGAACATCACCAGGATATTCATATCCCCATACAATATTCAGCAGGTTCTCACGGCTGTACACTTTATTGGGATTAAACACCAGAAGTTCCAGCACATCAAATTCTTTGGCAGTCAGATTGATTTCCTTACCAGAAATAAACACGCGACGGCTCTCACAATCCATCTTCAGGTCACCAGCCTCTATTGTCTTCGCCTTGTCTTTTTCTTCCTGATTGCTGCCTGCACGGCGCATAATGGCCTTGATTCTTGCCTTTACTTCAAGAATATTAAATGGTTTGGTGATATAGTCGTCCGCGCCATACTCAAGACCGAGGATCTTATCCATATCCTCACCTTTCGCTGTAAGCATTACAATAGGAACATTTGAAAATTCCCTGATCTGCTGGCATACTTCAAAGCCATCCATCTTGGGAAGCATAAGATCCAGGAGAATAATGTCATATTTCTTCTCTTTGGCCATCTCCAGGGCTTCTTCTCCATCGTAGGCACAATCCACATCCATTCCATCCTGTTCCAGACTGAAACGGATACCCTTTACTATCAGTTTCTCATCATCTACTACCAAAACTTTCCTGCTCATTTAAGAATCTCCCTTATCCAGTTGATATCTTGTCTTTTATCTTTGAAAAGGTACCTTCCTTGATACCTTCTACATTCATAATCTCTTCTATAGAAGCAAAGTCTCCATGCTCCTCTCTGTATGCAATAATGGCTTCTGCCTTTGACTGCCCGATTCCGCTTAATGTGGAAAGCTGCCCGGCATCTGCAGTATTCAGATTAATTCGCGGATCATCGCCTGCGCCATCTCCGAAACTTCCTGTATCTCTTTCAACAGTTCCCGATGGATTTTCCACTGAGCTGCCTTGAATTTCTTCCAATCCTGAACTTCCAGACTTGTCACCATCGTTCAATGCCTCTGGCACTTTCGCCATAGCGAGTTCCAGCTCCTCAGACACTTCTTTCTCAGTAGGCACATAAATCTGCTGCCCATCTCCAATGCTTCTGGCTCTGTTCAGATAATTTATGGCTGCCTCTGGCAAATATCCTCCAGCTGCATCAACAGCCTGGAAAATACGCGCTCCTTCATCCAGCTCATAAACGCCTGGATTTACAACGGCTCCACATACATCAACGAATATTTTCTGTGGAATTGGCGTTTCTGGTGGCGAATCCAAAGCTGAATTTTCTGTATTTCCCTCTGATCCAGCATCTGAAACAGCAGACTGTTTTTCGGGATTTTCCCCTGCCGCCACGTTACTCTCATACGCAGTGCTCTCTTCTCCGGCTTTTCTATTCGAGTTCTCTTCATCTGAATCCAACTCTTCCAGAAAAACCTCTTCCCGACGTGCGCAGCCTGTCATTGCAGACGCCGTCCAGAGAAAGAACAAAACTGTCCAGATTCCACATCTGTATTTCATTTTTCTTCCCATGCAGGTTCCCCTTTCGCTTTATGCGCAGGTTCCCCTCCACTCATGCTTTACCTAATCTATTTTAACGAAACTTTACATTTTTTACAATACCATTTCTAAATTTTATCAGTCTTTTATCTATTTACCTTATTTCTCCCATTTAAATATGACAATTCCTACAATAGCCACAGCCATACCGATCAGTTTCCGCCATTGAAAATCCACTTTTTCTACACCAAACAGACCAAATAATTCAATTACATAGGCAACTGCAAGCTGGGAAATTACAATCAGCATAGCAGCCTTTGCAGGACCTAAACTTCCCATGCTTTGAATGACAGTTATGGTAATAAATGCTCCGATAATACCGCCAAGTAAAGTATATTTATTCTCCACCTGCCACAACGCGCCAATACTATCCCTCCCGGTAAAAATCCACGCCAACACACAGACCAAAAACGCAGAAAACTGTACCCAGCCGGTGGATACCCACAAGCTGGTCTGCTTAGTCATCTCTGTGTTAAAAACGCCCTGAATACTCATCAATGCACCAGATATCAACGCTACAAGAAATCCCCACATACAATACCTCCATAAACTATCCTATACTTCCAGATTCTTTCTCTAATCCAATCGATGTTCTGACAGCCTCCAAAAGGATACTCCCTTTCCCGGGAAGAAAAGGAGGTGCACTTGCAGCAGGCACCTCCATAATAGTATTATATGTATTTTTCAAAGATTCATTCACTTCGCAAGTTTTTCGCTTTTTTTCGTAACACAGCACCGGCAGAAATTAAACGCCGATAAGATCCAGAGAAAAGCAGGAATGATAATAGCAAGAACGCCCGTATTCCATACCATATGAAGCAGCATGGCTACCAATGTGCAAAAAGGAAGTACCTTTCCAGTCAACAGGTAAGTCTTATAACTTGCTTCGTAGATTTCTTCCTTCTCTGCTTCGTCACAGCTTGCAAGCCACTGCTCCTGGAATTTCATAGAAGCAGGATCGCCTTTCTTCTCAGGATAAATTCTTTGGACCATCTTTACATAACGAACCTGCCACATACCAAAATATACAACCATTCCCATAAACACAACTAGTCCTGCTAAGAACCTCCCGGTCTCACCGTCACTCTGGCTCTCAATATATTTCATAGAATATCCTGGTGAAATGATCAGCATCATAAGAACAGTTCCCACTGTACTTGCGATCATCCCCCAGCTGGAGGACACTTCAATATGATATTGCAATTCATGATATTCTTCATCCTCTGCATCCTGTATCTGGCTTCCCATTCTCTTCATCTTTCCAAAATGGATCTCACAGATCATAATACAGATTGCACCGCAGATACATTCCAACAGCACTGTATGATCACGTACAGCCAAAAGAAATGCATTCATCCCATGCCCAATAACTGCTATAGAATTCTCCCCGCTGTATGATGTAACAAAACCAAAAATTCCTCCAACAACACCACCAGCCAGCATAATCAGTACCATTTTTAAATAGGAATTCATTTTCTTCTTAGATTTTCCCTTATTCATCTTCTCCATCCTCCGTATAAGTAAAAATATCTTCCACTGTCACCTGACAGATCTTCGCCAGCTTCAAAGCCAGCGTCACTGAAGGTGAATAGTCTCCCCTCTCAATCAGGCTGATCGTCTGTCTGGACACACCAGCCAGTTTCCCCATGTCCGCCTGATTGATTCCAAGCCTGGCACGATATTCCTTCAATCGATTCTCCAGCGCCATTTCAAAGGCTCCTTTCTCATTCGTAGTGTATTCAATTATTTTTTCTGAAATGACTTATTTCATTGTCATTATGACAAGTTTGTTTGTCATTTCCTGTATTTGAATAGTATCATTGACAACTTTATTTGTCAACATGTTTTTTATATTTTCCCAAAACAACCTTGCAATCCTGTTACATCTCTACTGAAAACCGCTTTTCCAGTCTTTCTTCTGACATTATGCAAAAACATTTTCGAAATTTTCTATATTTTCCATCTATTCAACAGCTCTCACAATTGATATAATATTTTCAACAAATATGACAGCCGGGCTGGCATGTCAACTTGAAAGGAGAATCACAATGGCAAACGAAAAGAACATTGGTACCCCAGCAGAAGAGGAAATCGAGATCATCACTCTCACAGACGAAAACGGCGAAGACATGGATTTTGAGTTCCTGGACCTTGTTGAATATGAAGGAAAGCGTTACGCAGTTCTTCTCCCACCTGTAGAGGACGTGGAAGGTGAGGACGAGAACGAAGATGAAGAAGTACTGATTCTTCAGGTTGAGGACGACGGAAATGAAGAAAACGAGAGCTATGTTTTCGTTGATGACGATGACATTCTCACCGCTGTTTTTGACATTTTCAAAGAGAAATTTAAAGACGAATTCGACTTCTCAGAAGAGTAAATTTACAAAAAGCTTTTAAGCAGCTGTACTCCATACAGTGTAAAAAGTTCCATCCCCCAACTTTTGACAAGATGTATGTCAGGATTTATGGGAGATTTCCGGAATAATTTTTTAAAACAGAATCTTGAGCGATAGAAAAAAGGTACCTGAAAACCATTTCAAAGTACCTTTTTTTCTGTCGTTTTATTCTCATTTATGGCTTAAACTCAACCTACGCTGCTTTTTTAGCGAATCTTTTTTAATTTTCACCTGTTTTTTCACAAAAACTCCAGTCCTGATTTACGCCAGGCATTCATCCAAAATCTCCGCCATTTCATCGATATCCGCCTTGGTAATCACAAGCGGAGGCACAATACGAAGCACGTCGCTTCCTGCAGAAATAACCAGCAGTTTCTTCTCCAGAGCCTTCTTAACAATCTCTCCTACAGGTCGTCCCGCAATGACGATTCCCTGCATGAATCCCATACCTCTTCTTACTGCAGCACACTCATGTTTTTCCACAAGTTCATCCAGTTTTTTCTCAAGATATGGAGTTAATTCCTGTACGTGAGTAAGAATCATATCCTTCTCATAAATATCAAAAACCTTGCTTACAGCAGCACATACAAACGGATTTCCTCCGTAGGTTGTACCATGATCTCCCGGCTTCAGGGAAGCCTGTGCAACCTTCTTACTCAGTACAAATGCACCTACCGGAACACCGCATCCAAGCGCTTTTGCACAGGTCATAATATCCGGCTGTACACCATATGCCTGCCATGCAAAATAATATCCGGAACGTCCCATTCCGCACTGAATTTCATCCAGAATAAGGAGAATATCTTTCTCATTACACAGTGTGCGAACACCCTCCAGAAACTCTCTTTCCGCTGGATAAATACCGCCTTCTCCCTGTACAGTCTCCATAATAATTGCACATGTTTTATCTGTAATCTGGGCCTTTACACTCTCAAGATCATTGAAATCAGCAAATTTCACACCACCCATGAGAGGCTCAAAAGGCTCACGATAATGGGCATTTCCAGTGACAGAAAGTGCTCCGATAGATCTTCCATGGAAAGAATGATTCATAGCAATGATCTCATGATTTGCATGTCCGTCACGCTCATAAGCGTACTTTTTCGCAGCTTTTAATGCACCCTCAATTGCTTCTGTACCGCTGTTTGTAAAGAAAGCCTTATCCATGCGGCTTGCATTTACCAGCTTTGCACCAGCTTCAATAATCGGCTCATTGTAATACAAATTGGAAATATGAGTCAGCTTATTAATCTGTTCTTTCAGCGCTTCATCATATCCAGGATAATGATATCCAAGCGAATTTACAGCAATTCCTGCTGCGAAATCCAGATATTTGGAGCCTTCAGAATCAAAAAGATGCACACCCTCTCCACGTTCAAAAACAACTGGAAAACGATTATATGTATGAAGAATACTGAACTCCGCTTCTTCCATCTGATTATTCATGTTCATGGTAATATTTCTCTCCATCCTCTCTTAAAATAGCAGTTCCGATACCCTTGTTTGTAAAGATTTCCAACAGTAAACTATGAGGAATTCTTCCATCAAGAATATGAACCCGGTTAACACCATGCTCAATTGCTTCAATGCAGTTATTCAGCTTCGGAATCATTCCGCCGCCAACATATCCATCCTCGATCAGCTTTCTGGCATCCTGAATATGAAGCTCCGAAATCAGGGATGACGGATCATCTTTATCTTTATAAACGCCCTCAATGTCAGAAAGAAATGCAAGCTTCTCGGCATGTACAGCCTCTGCAATTGCGCAGGCTGCATCATCTGCATTGATGTTATAGCTGTCATAATTATCATCAAATCCGATTGGAAAAACAATCGGAAGAAAATCCTTTTCTAACAGGTCATAAAGGATTTTCGGGTTTACTTCTGTAATATCCCCTACAAATCCAATATCCTCTCCATTGGAATATTTCTTCTTACATTTCAGCAATCCACCGTCTTTTCCACTGATACCAACAGCCTGTACGCCAAGAGATTCCACATAGGAAACAAGTTCTTTGTTTACTTTGGCAAGGACCATTTCTGCTATTTCCATTGTCTGGGAATCTGTTACCCGAAGACCATTGATAAACTTAGCCTCCATACCTACTTTTCCAACCCATTTGCTGATTTCCTTGCCGCCACCGTGTACGATAATTGGCTTAAATCCAACCAGTTTCAGGAGAACTGCATCCTTAATTACATTCGCCTTCAATTTTTCATCCAGCATAGCACTTCCGCCATACTTTATTACAACAATTTTACGGTTAAAACGCTGTATGTAAGGAAGCGCCTCAATCAGTACCTCTGCCTTATCAAGATATTTCTGATTTACCATTTTTTCTCTTAACCTTTCTTTCCTATATCTTTATGTTACAAAAGTCCTACAACTGCATGCCTTTCAGTCTTCCTCTGGCATCTAATTTACACACTCTCAGGCTTTAATATCAAGAACGATAATCTGCATTAATTTTCACATAATCATAAGTAAGATCACAGCCCCATGCAGTTGCTTTCGCGTCACCCATCTTCACATCTGCAATAGCCGTCACCTCGTCCTCAGACAGGATTCTGGTTGCTTCTGCTTCATCATATCCTGTTGAAACACCGTTCTCAATAATCTTTAATTTTCCCGCACGGCTCTCAAAATAAAGGTCAACTTTTTCCGGATCAAACTGCACTCCTGAATATCCCATAGCACACAAAATCCTTCCCCAGTTTGCATCGTGGCCATAAATTGCAGCCTTTGTAAGAGAAGAAGTTACTACGGATTTGCTAAGCGTAACTGCATCTTCTTTTGTCTTAGCGCCCACAATTTTCACTTCAAAAAGTGCAGTCGCGCCCTCTCCGTCACCTGCAATTTTCTTTGACAAACAGGTATTAATATAATTCAAAGCCTCCATAAATTTATCAAAATCAGCACCCTCTTCTGTGATCTCAAAATTGCCTGCCATGCCATTTGCAAGGAGAAGAACAGTGTCATTTGTGGAAGTATCACCATCTACAGAAACCATATTAAAAGTATCTTTAATATTAGCACTTAGTGCTTTTTGAAGCATTTCTTTGGAAATTGCAGCATCTGTTGTGACAAATCCAAGCATGGTACACATATTAGGATGGATCATTCCGGATCCCTTGCACATACCGCCAACTGTTACTGTTTTTCCACCAATTTCGATCTGTACAGCAACCTCTTTTTTTACGGTATCTGTAGTCATAATAGCCTTGGCTGCCTCTGTTCCGGCCTCTAAAGAACCGTCAAGCTTCGGAGCCATAGCCTTTACACCATTTACAATTCTGTCAATCGGAATCTGCATTCCAATCACGCCTGTAGATGCAACCAGCACGCTATCTGCCGGGATTCCAAGTATCTCAGACGCTGCATCAGCAGTCGCCTTACAATAGCCATATCCTTCTGCTCCGGTACATGCATTTGCAATACCGCTGTTGCAGATCACAGCCTGTGCAGATGGGTGATTATAGATCACATTCTGATCCCATTTTACCGGAGCTGCCTTCACCACATTTGTTGTAAAAGTACCAGCCGCAACACATGGAACTTCACTGTAAACCATGGCCATATCTGTACGGCCTTTGTATTTAATTTCTGCTGCTGCCGCTGCTGCTTTAAACCCCTTTGCTGCGGTAACACCACCTGTAATTATTTCCATATTGATACTCCTCCTTTGCCCGATCAGGCAAATTATATGTTTATTTTTTGATGTAACTCAGTCCTGAAACCATGCCCGGAGCCTGTCTCCAATTTCACTTTTACGGATACATCGGAACCTGTAATAATCCTTCCGCTTCATCAAACCCAAACATCAGATTCATATTCTGAACTGCCTGTCCGGCAGCACCTTTTACCAGGTTGTCAATAGCTCCCATCATGATGATTCTGTGGGTTCTCGGATCGATCTTGAAGTTCACATCCACGTAATTACTGCCCTCTACCCACTTTGTCTGCGGACACACATCCTTATCCAGAACCCTCACAAATGTCTCATTCTCATAACATGCATCATAAGCAGCTTTTACTTCTTCGTAGGTCACATCCTTTGTCAGGGAAGCGTATGCTGTAACCAGAATGCCTCTGTTCATTGGAACAAGATGCGGGGTAAAATTAATGGTCACTTCCTGTCCGCAGGCATATCCTAACTGGTCTTCGATCTCTGGTGTATGTCTGTGTGTAGCAACACCGTAAGCCTTGATATTTTCATTTACTTCACAATAAAGATTATCAACCTTAGCCCCTCTTCCAGCACCCGTTGTTCCGGATTTAGCATCAATAATAATCGTGTTCGGATCAATCATTCCGGCCTTTAACAATGGGTAAATAGAAAGTGTAGAACAAGTTGGATAGCATCCCGGATTCGCGATCAGACGGGCTTTTTTGATGTCCTCGCGGTTAATCTCACATAATCCGTACACAGCTTCATCAATAAACTGAGGGGATTTGTGCTCAATTCCGTACCATTTTTCATATTTCTTCACATCTTTAATACGGAAGTCTGCACTTAAATCAATTACTTTCGCTCTGGAAAGGATTCCCTCATTTACAAGAGAAGCACACAGCCCCTGCGGTGTTGCAGTGAAAATCACATCAACCTCATCTGCCAGAGCTTCCATGTTATCGTCCATACATTTTGCATCTACCAGCTTAAAAAAGTTCTGATAAATTCCTGCATATTTTTTATCAATGTAGCTTCTTGATCCATACCATGCTACTTCCACATTTTTATGTCCCAGAAGGAGACGTACAATTTCATTTCCCGCATAACCGGTTGCTCCAATAATTCCAGCTTTTATCATTTTAGTGTCCTCCATTATTATGGTGTCAAAAGCATGCTTTTTCAAACAGGCTCTAGAACTCATACTTGTTACTCTGTTCACTGGCAACAATGTCCGTTTTGTGAACGGAGTGAACAGTAACATGTGCTTTATAAACAATGATGAATGAATTATACATCTTCTTTGCATATTATGCAATAGTCATTTTTTCCTTATTTTCCATTCAATCTATCTTTTTTTGTGCATTTCAACGCGTATTTACCTATTATATGATGCATTTTTATGCAAAGTTTTTATAAATTTTTTTCAAATTTACTATTGCATATTTATGAGTATTGTTGTATATTATTCTTTGTGAATAACGTACAGAACGTAAGAGCCGTTATCGCGATGAATATTTATTCAAAATTTAATATGCTTTATAACCCTATCTGTTTCAGAGGGATAAAAGAAAAGAGGTAAATATTATGAAAGAAAAAGTTGTACTTGCATATTCAGGCGGACTTGATACCACAGCACTGATTCCGTGGCTGAAAGAAACATTTGATTATGATGTAGTTTGCTGCTGCGTAAACTGCGGACAGGGAAATGAGCTGGACGGTCTTGAAGAGAGAGCCAAACTTTCCGGCGCTTCCAAATTATATATTGAAGACATCGTAGATGATTTCTGCGACAACTATATTATGCCATGCGTAGAGGCAGGCGCTGTATACGAGCACAAATATCTTCTTGGAACATCCATGGCTCGTCCGGCTATCGCTAAGAAGCTGGTTGAGATTGCAAGAAAAGAGAACGCAGTTGCCATCTGCCACGGCGCTACCGGTAAAGGAAATGACCAGATCCGTTTCGAGC
>ERZ827471.1033-NODE-1033-length-19005-cov-4.286332_pt1 | contig 19005 bp, 14 predicted proteins | sample MGYA00519772_ERZ827471 | MGnify/ENA primary metagenome ERZ827471 (study PRJEB31778, sample SAMEA3449315) | human gut metagenome | biome: human gut; feature: human-associated habitat; material: faeces | place: United Kingdom | collected 2010/2012 ...
ATACTCGCTTACACACGCTCGTATCCAACCCTTGCTCCGAGGCCACAAATATAGGGGATAGGCTCTCTTTTCTGGCTGACTGTGGATGCTGGTACAAAATTATTATTTACTCATCAAAATCTGTTTGGAAGACACCCTCTGGTGCTCTCATTGTCAAAACTCCGAGATTAAATCCCTCATCCTGAATCGTAATGTGGTACTCAAAAGTCACGTCATCTTCAAATTTGGATAACACTAGATAGGTTCCATTTTCTTTATCTTCAATCTGATCACAGATATCATTATATACGTCTCTTCCAGAAATCTCTCTTGGGTAGCCGGATGCTTTTATTTTTTCTTCGAGTGCTTTATAAAATTTATTCATGGTTTCCTCGCTTTCGTGGTTATGTTGTTTTAATATGATAATTTAAAATAGATGGTTTGAAAAGGGTTTTGTGCCATGCTATAATAATAGTAGTATAGAATATTTGTTTTGCTAAGACAATACCATTTTGATGTAAAAGTTTTAATAAAATAGTGTCATGCAAAAATAATAGAAATTCGAAGGACAGAATTGAGGGAATATTTTATTTATCATAGTCTTCTTACAATTCAGCATAAAATTTTATTTCAGCGGCTGTCTGGTTTTGATAACAAATAGCAAATTAATGATTTTTGTTGGAAAGAGAAGGGGATTCCCCATTCTTGCCAACTTTGGATTTTAGAATAGTCAGAAAAAAGAAACACTACCATATCCCAGATGCGACTACAGAGCAGATGGGATATGGTAGTGTTTCTTTTTTCGTCTATACCAAATCTACAAATCAATCACTGGCAGATAAAGATATGCTTCTTCTCCCTGATAGCATTCAAAACACATCCCCTGATGTGATATTTTATACTCTTTTTGCGTACAGAGCCATTCGGTAAAGACGTAACGCCAGCCATTCCGTACAGCATCCGCCATTTTTTCAGGAGTTTCCTGTGATTTAATTGTAAAAACTGCGTATCGTCCGGCAGGAATATCCACCTTGTGGAAGCCTTCCGGAATTTCTGTAGAGTCAGTTAAAAAGCCAAAGAAATAGTGTAATTCACCGCTGATATGGTCGGGATGGGTCCATAGTCCAACTTCGCCATAATCATGGATTCCTTCTGGATAGGCAGGGTATTCTTTAAAATTAATGTGATTCCAGTAAGCACCGGATTTGCTGTAATCACTGTCATATTCGCCGGGAATCTCGTACCCAAGTGCTGTCTGTGACTGCAATGTTTTAATTTCAACGTGTAGCATAATAAGAACCTCACTTTCTTTATTTTGTTTTAAATATTCTCGTGCGCTAATACCATATTCTTTGCGAAATGCTTTAGAAAAACCGGAACTGGTTTCAAAGCCATTATCAAATCCGGCCTGTGTGATACTCATTCCAGATAAAATATCCTTTTTTGCTTTTTCCAAACGGAGAAGGCGTATGTATTTTCCTGGTGACATATCACAGCAGATTTTAAAAATGTGGCAGAAATGATAAAGAGAGTAACCATAGCGGGAAGCCAGAGATTCTGCTGTTAATGTGTCTTGAAGGTGATTTTTTATGTATGTGGTACAATCTTTTATTACTTCTAAAGAATTATTTTTATTCACAATCTCTCCTTTCCGCAGTTTCTATGAGTGCAGTCGGTGCGACTGCTCGACTTGAATATAAATATCATACACCAATACACAGATTATGTTTTATAAATATTGTATCAGAGAAAAGAAAAAAGACTTTTCCAGAGTTGCGAAGTTTATCTGAAGAATAGAAATTGTCCGTAATGGGAGTTGTAAATTGACAGAATGTTAGTGGTGATTTACAATATAACTAAAAAATATGTGGATATTAAAAATAATAATAAAATAACAGAGAAAATGAAAGAAAAAGAAATAGAAATAATAGAAGGATAGAGAAAATGAACACAGTGAATGAGACAAAAACATTTTCCTCACTTCCGGAGGAAGAATCAGCTTTATGGGAACGTATGAGAGACACTCTTTTGTGCCTTCAGACAGATAACAGCATTTCGGTAAAAGATCTGGCAAGCAGACTGGCATACTCTACGCAGGAATTCCTTTATCTGGCTGACATTTTCTTTGACAATTCTCTTGATACAATCAGGGAACAGGTGCAGGGATTAAATATTGAAGAGGATTATACAAATCAAGTCCTTCCATTTGAACGGATTCCTGATAGTTCTATGATAGAATATAAAGTTGTGAGAAGAATGGCACAGACAGTAGAGGCAGATATGCTGCCTTTAGAAGGCGATATTTTTCAAAACGGAATGGAATATATTGAGAAGGATGTAAAGGAAAAGTGGAAGGAGAGGGAGCGTGCCGGAGAGTATATGCAGTTTTGGTGGCATGATGATTCATACCATTTCTTTTATATGATTGGGCAGGAAGTTCCAAAAGATGCCGGAAAGGAAAGTGAAAAGAAGAGAATTGATATTGGGGCATCGGATTATGCAGTTTTTGCGTTAAAAGAGCAATATTGGGATAAACAGGCACCGGATATGATAAAAATGTTGATAAAATATGCGTTATGTGACTGGATAAAGCAAAGTGAAATGCACTATGACAATCGGAAAATGTATTTTATTTCTTTTGAAAACGGACTGTACTCAGTATATCTTCCTCTTGAAAAAAGAATGCATTCGGATTATGTAATGAAAAATAAAAAAGAGGAGAAAAAGATTTATGGAGTTGACGAGTGGATTAGTTATATTGATGAGCATATTACGGAGAATTTAACAGCAAAAGGTCTTGCAAAGCTGTTTCATTATTCCGAGAAACATTTAAAAAATATTTTCCAGCTTTATTATGAAACGAGAATCACCGATTACATAAAACAGAGAAAGCTGTACTTTGCTGCAGAAGAATTAAAAGAAGGAAAGAATCCGGAAAAAGTATGTGCCAAATATCAATTTGCAAGTTATAGCGTTTTTTCTAATGCATTTCGCAAAGAATACGGCGTTGTTCCGGCAAAGTATTACCGAATGGAATTTCAGAATATTGCATGGATCAATTACATTGATGAGCATATTACAGAAGATATCACACCAGAGATGATGGCGGAACATTTTAACTATTCCAGAGACTATTTTCGCAAAGCCTTTCAGGATGACTTTGGAATGGGACTTAGTGCGTATATCAGTCAGAGGAAAATACAAAAAGCCGCCAGAGAATTACGTCAGGGTGTCAAGGTGGCCAGTTTAGCAAAAAAATATGGTTTTAAGTCGAGAAATGGATTTGATAAAGCCTTCCGCAAAGCCTTTTGTACCAGCCCTTCCAAATATGCCAGAGCAAACACAGAAGTTGTTGACTTAAATCAGTTTTACTCAGAATATAAAGATAAAATGAAAGTATCCTTTATGGACGTTGATGATATCAAAATGGTTGGCTGGACGATCATCCCAAATCGTGGACGGGAAGTAGATATACCGGCACAGGTAGCATTCTGGCTCGATGAGGACTCACCATACTTTAAGAAAATGAACTCTGTAGCCGGAAGTGCGAATGGAAATGATAAGATTGCCATGTGGTATCATGACCCGGAATGTATCAATATTCAATATGTTCTTGGACCGGTTGTAAACAACTTCACGAATGTGCCGGACGATGCTGTGAAAATAGAGATAACCGCCGGACGATTTGCCGTATTTGAAACAGACCGCGAAAGCGATGTGGATAATCTCGCAGATACCATCCGTATGTTTTCCCGGTGTGTTTTTTATGGCTGGATAAAAGAACACCGCGATATGGTCTCTTTACAGAACTTTACTTTTGAAAGATACATCAATAAAAAAGTATACATATATGTTCCGATAAGCGTAAAATAATAAAAATAAAACAAAAGTTGTGTTATCTATAATAAGCCAAAAAAGAAAAATGCCCCGTCAGATTATTCAGTCTGACGGGATTTTTTCTGCAAAAAATGTCAAGCATTTTTTTAAAAAATCTAAAAAAGGTTCCAAAATGACGAAAAGACATCCGTCTGGTTGGAATACTTTTTAGAAAAGCCATGTTATAATAAATGTACAAAAAAATACATTCTATTTTAAGAAAGTTGGTACAAACCACACAGGCTTACCCCTACTGTGAAAGCGGATGCCCTCACAAATACCACTGGATCTTCCGGGAAGGTGTGAAAAGGCAGAAGAAGCTTAAGTCAGGATATTTAAAATAGAATTCTAATGAACAGGACTTTGGGTGGGAGTGCTGAGTACATTCATTCGATATGTTTAGAGAAATCTTTACAGAAGTCGAAAAGCAAGTCTCAGTTTCTTTGTTTTTATCTAATGATTTCTATCCGAAAGTCCCACACATAAAATCCTGACACAGCGTTTGGAAATTATAAATATCTGTAATTTTCAAACAGGTAATATCAAAGGAGGTAAAACAACAATATACAGTTATTTCATATGCAGATAATAATGTGAGAGTAGTTGAGACCACAATAAAAAAAGGTTCAGTAGAGAAAGCATATAAGAAGATAAATCGTATAGAAGTTGTTTTAAATCAATATATTGCTAAAGGAGCTATCCGTTGGCAATGGGAGTCGCGACCCCTTAGTAACATGTAGACAAAATCAAAGAATGCTATCTAAATAGCGGAGTTTCTAAAGGAGGAAAACTTATGAAGACTTTAAAAAGAATGCTCGCAGTGATGCTCGCAGTAGTTATGATGATGGGACTTGGTGTAACATCAATGGCAAGGGAAACAACGTATACTGTAAAAATTTATTTACAGACAGCAACGAGAAATGCTAGTGGAGTAGTGACCGGAACGGATAAATTGAATTCAGGTAATCCAGTAACTGTGACAGTAAATGCAGGGACAACTTATGCGGATGCAATTGATCAGGCTTGTGCAACTAGTGGAAGTGGTATTTCAAATGCTGTATGGACTGGAACAACAGATAAATACCTTGATTCTCTTAAAGTAGGTGATAAAACTTATACAAATAAGGGAAGCTATCCAAATACAAATACATATATTGGAAATTCATGGATGTACTTTAATGGTGAGCCATCTACAATTCCAGCAGATATAAATAGCTATCCAGATGTAGTACTTTCTAAAGCAACTGTTAATGGAAACGTAACTTTTACATTAAGTTATGAATCAATGATTTATACATGGTAATATTGGAGGAAAATATGAATAAAATTAGAAAAATTCTTTCTGTTATTCCTATTTTATCATGTATATGTGTCCTTTCATTAACGACACATGCAGCTGAGAATCAAAATAAAAACTATTTATCAGATTTAAGGGCGTATGCAGGAGTTGAAAGTAAAGAAAATATAATTAAAGATTTTAAGCCTGATAAACTTGAATATTCAATTGTTGTTCCAAATGAAAAGGTAAGCGTTGGAGCAAAAATGTCCGAAAATGTGCCTGAAAATAGTAAGATTGTTGCATATTATACATGTCATATGTTTGGATATAGTTGGCCTGACAATGTAAAACTTGAAAATTCAGATTCTGCTAGTACAGATATATCTGCAATGTTATCAGACGAAACAGTTGAAGGTTCCACTGTTGAGATAAAAGTTGGTGTAGAAGGCAATGTAGATGAAGATATTCAAGAAGATATTCAGACTTATATGATCTATGTTCACAGAGAGGGTACAAAGTCTGCATTATTAACTACGAAATTAGAGGATTTACCAGGAGTGAGTGCATTAACATTAGCAGATAAAAATGCAGTAGTAGAGGCGAGAGTAACATATAATGAATTAACAGATGCACAAAAAGAATTAATGGCTCCATCTTTAGTTCGGAAATTGACCGACTCAGAAGCTAAAATTGCTGAACTTACAAAGTCAGAAGATGATAAAAAACAGGAAACGCCTACAACAGAAGCTAAACCTACAACAAAGCCATCCAATCCACAAGTTAATACCGTTGCAGTCAAAAAAGGTACAACCTTTACTGTAAAAGGGTATAAGTATAGAGTAACAAGTAATCTTGTGAAGAATCCTACAGTTACAGTTGTTGGCTATAAAAATAAAAAGCTTGCAAAAGTAAATGTTGTTTCTGCTGTAAATTATAAGAAAGTTAATTTTAAAGTAACAGCCATTGGAAATAAAGCTTTCAAAAATCAGAAGAAAACAAAAAGTATTGTCATTGGAAAGAACGTAAAAACAATTGGAACTCAGGCATTTGCTGGTGACAGTAAGGTGAAAAAGATTAAGGTAAAATCTACTGTACTTAGTAAAGTGGGAAGCAAGGCATTTACTGGCATTGACAAAAAGGCTATAATTAAGGTTCCTGCGAAACAGTTAAAATCTTATAAAAAGATGATGAAAAATAAGGGACAGAAAAAAACGGTAAAGATTACAAAGTAAAATATCTGAAAATGATATAGCGTAGGGCAGGAAACATAAAATACAATGTGTTTCCTGCTTTGTGCTATCTAAAAATGAGGTGACAATACACGATAAGAAGTTATCAGCAGGAGGGATTAGATGAAAAATATAAGTAAACTGATAGTAAGTATAGCCTCAGTATTGATTGGAATGTTATTAATGCCGATGATGTTATTTGCGGCAGAAGGAATGCTGACTGGTACAGGAACAGAAAGTGACCCATATATTATTAACACAGTAAATGATTTTGGGATAATACAGGATGGGATTAAAAGTGGAAAGTCCTACAAGAATAAATATTTTCGCCTGGAGTCAGATATAAAACTTCCTACTGACTGGAAACCATTAGGTATGTTAAAAGAAGGAGTAACTGATGCAGGAAACGGACGCAATATATTACCGTTTTCTGGGATATTAGACGGAAATGGTCATACACTAACTTTTTCTAAAGGAAGCAAACCATTATTTGGTTATGTGCGTGATGCTAAAGTAGAGAATCTCAATATTTATGGTGAATATATTGACGGATATGGTCTTGTAGAAAATTATGTTGTTGACTATGGAAAAGATGCGAAAAATTGGACAGATGATGACCCAAAAGTAACGATTACCGCAGAAAATGTTACAATTAAAAGTGGGACAAAGATTTATCAGTCAGGTTTTATCGGAGGCTATGCATCCGGAATTGACCATGCAGATTTTACAAATTGTACGATTGAACAGGGAGTAACTATTGGTTGCAATATTGATGGGACTTCTGCAGGATTATCTAATATTGGATCATTTGGGGGAGCTTTAAACGGAACAATTAAAAATTGCGTCAGTTATGCTACGGTATATGGAGATTCCAATGTTGGTGGAATTGCCGGTATTCGTGGACAGAGTACAGACATATTTAGCATTGAAAATTGTGCATTTCATGGAATAATTAATGCAACAGGAAATAATATTGGCGGTATTTTAGGTTCTGGTTATTATATGTATAATGCACCAAATGCCTTTGGAGCTGTAATTAAAAACTGTACAGTAGATGGTAATATATCGGGACGAAATAATATAGGTGGAATTTTTGGTGCAGAGGCAGGAATTGATCAGGCATGGGATAATGGAATAGGGGAGATTGTATCAAATACTTTTTTAGGAAAAGTATCTGGAAACACTAATGTAGGTGCGATTATTGGCTATATAAGAGCATTAAATGTTAATAATGTGATTAAGGATAATGTATATGCAAGTCAGTGTGGTGCCAATAAAGGTTTAGGAAAAGTAGTACATGTAGATACAAATGCTGTACCATTTGGTATGAACAATGGAGTATTTTATTATAATACTGCTAATTATTCAACTTATACGCAAGAGGATTGGGATCAAATTTATAAAGTAGTAGATGGAGATTGGAAAGATACGGGAAGATATCCAGGTAAGGCAATTGCTATGCCAAACTACAATCGTTCTGATGATCCTCTGGGAAAAGATTTAAAAACGTTAGTGAAATGTTCTGATGATGCGATTGAGCCAGTTTGTCACGAACTAACTATTTCAGGAAATTACAAAAAGACATATTATATTGGAGAAAAATTAGATTTAACAGGATTGACATTCACTGCACATTGGACTCAGGGAAAGGCAGATACAATTGTCAATATAGACGATATTACTGTTGGGCAGTTTGATAATGAGACAAGAGGAACAAAGATTGTTCGTTTATATTATGGAAGTGCAATGGCAACTATTTCTGTTAATGTAATTAAAGATTCCTCACAACAAATATCTGTAACATTTTCTCTTTTAGGAGACGAGATTCACAATTCGGAAAAAGATAAGAATACACATGTTTTAAGTATGGGAACTTTGCAGACTTGGATAGCACCGAAAAAATATACAATTAGTGCGAATGCAAATGTAAAAGATTTACTAAATATGGTTCTTAAAAATAATAGTATGACCTGTTCCAATCCGACTGGAAATTATGTGGAAAGTATTACGCGAAGGGGAGTAACGTTAGGAGAATTTGATAACGGAAAAGGCTCTGGATGGATGTATACGCTAAACGGTATTCATCCTAACTTTGGAGTTAATCAACAATATTTAGAAGATGGGGATGTAGTTGTATTCCACTATACAGATAATTATTACTATGAAGAAAGCAGTCCTGATTATGAAAAAGTAAAAGCAGCACAGGATGCGGTAGCGAAGATTAATAATATAGGGGCAGTTGTATTGAATGATTCCTGTAAAAAGAAAATTGATGCTGCACGAACAGCATACAATGTATTAAATGCAGAACAGAAAACGTTAGTAGTTTATTCACAGCTTAAAATTCTTACAGACGCAGAAGCCCAATATGACAAATTAAAAACTACGGCAGATAATATTGCGAAACAAAAAGCTCAGCAGGAAGCCCTGAAAAAGAAATACACCCCATCTAAAACATCTATAAAATCCATTAAGAAGCTGAAAAAGAATCAGGCGAAGCTTACATGGAAGAAAGTAAAAAATGCAACTGGCTACGAAGTATACCAGTCCATGAAGAAAAGCAGCGGCTATAAGAAAGTGAAGACAATTACCAAGAATAAGAAAGTGACTTATAAAGCCGGAAAGCTAAAGAAAAAGAAAACTTATTACTTCAAGATCCGTACTTATCGTAAAGCAGGAGGAACAACTTATTACGGTAATTACTCAAATGTAAAGAAAATGAAGGTGAAATAATTGTAGGACAATTTCACCCGCTTAATTTCCTAAAATGAAGCAAATACACCCGTCTGGTTGGCATATTTTTTTAAAAGTCTATGTTATAATATGTACATGGCTTGCTTCTCAGACTCACTTAGGGGACTCTCCTTATTTTCATTCTGAATTGCCAGCCATTTGATTTTAGAATGAAAACAAATATCTGGGCTAGAGAATGTAACAGTTTTATAAAAGTATTTGGCCTGTGCACCTAATGCATGGGCCTTTCTTTTCTACGGAAAACTCTCAATTTCTCTTGGATATTTTGTAAAATGAGTGAAGGAGAGGGTAGAATGAACAAGATGTATCAAAGGTTAAAAAGAAAATGTATATCGCTTGTACTTTTTGCTCTGCTTGTGGCATTTATAGTTCCATACTATGCATATGCGGCAGATAATGGGGCAGAACCGGCCGCGGCAGCTTCTGCTGCAGAGAGTACAGGCGATTTTTCTATGTCAGAAAGTGAGACGTCAGAAAGGGAGGAGACGGAGTCTTCGGAAGAGGAGGAGCAGCAGACCAGGGAAGATGCAGATGCATCAACAAATACAGAGGCAGATGTACAGGAAAGTACACAAGAGCAGACATTAACAAAAAAAGAGAGAAAGATTGTCCGTAAGAATTTGCAGCTTGGAAGAAGTTATGGTTTTTATGCTTGGGGTGCAGAGGAAGATGCGGCACAGGGACAGTCTGATGAATCAGGAGTGGCAGTGCAGACGGAAGCAGAGGCGGAAGTCTTAAGCCCGGATATTGATACGGTTTTATCTAAGGTAAGAAGCTATATCTTAAGTAAAGATACGAAGCCGGATTACAGTAGCATATGGAATGTTATTGGTTTAAAAAGGAGTGGGCTGTATGTGCCGGAATCTTATATAAATCTTTTTTACAGTAATGTGATCGCATACTGTGAGAGTAAGGACTGGAAGATTACAAGAGCAAAGTATTCGGATTATTCAAAGCTTATTCTTGCATTAACAGCGATTGGTGTCGATGCAAGAAATGTGATGGGACATAATCTGTTAGCGTATCTGTCAGATTATGAGAATGTAAGCAGACAGGGGAATAACGGCACGATTTGGGCTTTGATCGCATTAAAGAGTAATCCAGCATATGAGATTCCAGAAGACCCTTCTGCAGTGCAGCAAAACTCAGAGGAGTTACTTGTTAAGAAGGTTGTAGGGATGCAGTGTCAGGATGGTGGCTGGACATTGATGGGGACAACCGGAGATTCCGATATGACGGGAATGGCGATGCAGGCACTGGCTTCTTATTATAATAAAGATGGATATGAGGATGTTACAGCGGCAATTGACAAGGGACTTGCATGGATAGAAAAGAATCAGCTTTCCAGTGGTGGTTTTGGCACGATGAATACAGAAACTTCGGAAAGTGTGGCACAGATTATCACAGCTCTTTGCGGCGTGGGAATAGATTGTGGAGAAGATGCCCGTTTTATTAAGAATGGGAAATGGCCGATGACAGGATTATTCCAGTATTATATGCCAGAAGGGGGATTTATGCATGTAGCTGCTGATGCCGGGAATAATGGTGGCGGTGCCGGTGGCATTATCGATGGAATGGCAACGGAACAGGGATTGTATGCAACAGTTGCTTACCGTAGATTTTTGGATGGAGAGACATTTCTTTATGATATGAGTGATGTGGCTATTTCGGCAGGAACGAAGCCGGTAGTCAGTCCGACGATTGATACGGGGAGTATTAGTGGAGGAAATTCTTCTTCAACGACAGCAAAAAAGACAGAAACAAAACCGGCAGCTTCTAAAGTAAAGGTAATAAAAGTGGGATTAAATTATAGTACGATTTATCTTACAAAAGGAAAGAGTAAGACGTTAAAAGCGACGGTTTCTCCGTCAAATGCCACGAAGAAGTCAGTGAAATGGTCTTCTTCCAATAAAAAGATTGCAACAGTAAATGCAAAGGGAAAGGTGACAGGGAAGAAAGCTGGAAGTGCAATGATTACGGTAAAAGCGAAGGATGGAAGTGGAAAAAAGGCAATTTGTAAAGTTGTGGTAACTGCACCGGCAACAACAGCAAAGAAAAATCCTACAACAGCAACAACAAGAAGTCAGACGAAGCGGGTTACAGCACCGGTCACTTCCGGAAACAGCACCGTAAGTTCGTCTGTTCCGGCTGCATCAGGGACTACAAAGAAGCTTCCTTCCGGAAATAGCGGAAATTCTGCGAAGGCAGCAACGGGAACAACAGCAAAGAAAAAGAAGACTGCGGCAGAAGAAACGACGGGTGGCTGGAGTTTTAGCGGAGATAATTATGTGCCGGATACGAATTCGGCAGAAAGCGAAGATGAGGTGGCACAAGAGGATACGGAGACATCGGATACAGGCTCGAAAAAAGAAGGTATCAAATGGATGGTAATATTTTATATAATCGGGGGAGTTGTAGTAGGGGTACTTGTCTTTGTATTGTATAAAAAGCGTCATGCTATCGCAGGAGTGCTAAAGAAGTTTGGCAGAGGTGGAGATACAGAGTAGCGTTGGTGAAAAAGCATCGTGTAGAATATAAGAATGCTGAGTTATTTCACAGCGGATATAAAGAAGCTTTCGTATAAAAATTTATAATAATAGAAAGGAAAAAGGGTACTATTATGAAAAAGGAAAAAGGTCTGGTATATGTCGTTTTGGCATTGCTTATGAGTATGTTGCTGATTGTTTCAACGGGCTGTGGAAAGTCCGGGAGTGGAGACAGTTCTTCAGATAAAAAGATGGATAAGACAGAGACACTTGCAGATGTGAATACCATTCCGGAAGATGGGGTTATTACAAAGGAACAGTTTAAGACGGTTGCCGGAGAAAATAAAAAGGTACAGTTTAAGGGGACAACAGATGATGGAATTACATATATCTGGACGTATGACTGTTCAAAGATTCAGAATCCGGCAGATCAGAATTTAAAGATTGATTTTTCAGAAAAAGATCTTGATGATTTAAAGAAGCAGGCGAACAATGCCAATGATGCATTGAAGATGACAATGTACGGGAAAGGGCTGATCTGTGTACCGGATCTTGAGGTACAGCTTCCGGAAGCGTGGCAGTCCAATTCTGCATATCTTGTAAAAGAGCAGTCTGGAAAGCTTGCAAGGATGAGCGATGTTGTGGTAACAGCACAGGTGAAGGAAGAGAATGCAAAGAAACAGGATAAAAAGACGCAGGATACAAAGACAGAAGAGGAAGATTCTTCGGACAAAACCGCAGAAAGTACAACACAGGCAAAGAAAGATACGAAGCCAAAAGAAGGAACGACATCTTTAAAAATGAGTGTTACTTCACTGGATGGAGATTGTTATATTATTGGAGGAATTACGGAGCAGCAGAATAAAGGTGCGGCATCGGCGAATAAGGCGGAAAACGGAACAACGAATAGTGAAGCAGAAGGAAGTGATGAATCGGGGAATTCAGGAGAGAATTCTTATAACGAAGAAGGAAGTTCAGGAAGTGGAGATGTTTCTGATGGAGGAGCTTCTTCTGGTTCTTCTGGCAAGCAGGATGTTGCAAATGATGAAGAAGTTTCAGGTTCTTCCCATACGTGTACGATTTCAATCAGCTGCGCGACGATTCTTAATAACATGAGTGATTTAAAAAGTGGCAAGGAAGAATTTGTTCCTTCTGATGGATGGATTCTGGCAGCTTCCGAGGTAGAATTTACGGAAGGAGAGTCTGTACATGACGTATTACAGCGTGTATGTAAGGATGCAGGAATCCAGATGGAGTCTTCTTTTACGCCGGCTTATAATTCAGCTTATGTGGAAGGAATTAATAATCTGTATGAATTCGACTGCGGACAGCTTTCCGGATGGATGTATAACGTAAATGGCTGGTTTCCTAACTACGGATGCAGTAAGTATACGGTACAGGACGGTGATGTGATCAACTGGGTTTATACATGTAATCTTGGTAAGGATGTTGGAGATAATTCGATGTATTAAGGATGTATGAAATAGAGATTTGATATAATAAAGATTTAATGTAATAGAAATTTGATGTAATGGAGATTTAATTTAGATGAAAGATACATTTTCGACATATCATCCTGTTTTAAATATGCTGTATTTTTGCGGAACGATCGGGGTGACGATGTTTGTTGTTCATCCTGTGATTCTGGCAATTTCATTTATATGCGCTGTTGCGTATTCCGTTGTTTTAAAAGGATGGAAAAAGACAGTAAAGTTTAATCTGCTCTTCTCATTACCGATGATGATCATTGTTGCCCTGATCAATCCGATGTTTAATCATTATGGAGTAACGATTATAGGATATCTTCATAATGGAAATCCGTTTACATTAGAAAGTTGTGTGTACGGTCTTGTGATGGCAGTGATGCTGGTATGTACTCTTGTATGGTTTTCCTGCTACACAGTTGTTATGACATCAGATAAGTTTATTTATCTTTTTGGAAGGATCATCCCGGCACTTTCTTTAGTACTTTCCATGTGCCTTCGCTTTGTACCGAAGTTTATCAAAGAAGCATCTGTTATTTCTGATGGGCAAAAGTGTGTCGGGCGAAGTGTAGAGAATGGGAGCCTTATTAAGAGAGTAAAGCATGGAATTACAATTTTTTCGATTCTGGTTACCTGGTCTTTGGAGAATGCGATTGAAACATCGGATTCAATGAAGTGCCGGGGATATGGAGAGAAGGGCAGAACCGCCTTTTCTTTATATCATTTCGATAAAAGGGATTTTTTGTGCCTTATTTTTATGATCATTACATTCGGAGCAGCGATATGGGGCTTTTCAAAGGGGTATGCATTTTGTTCTTATAATCCTCGGATCGTTGTAAAGGGAGTACCCTTTACAGCAGGCAGCCTGCTTGTCTTTGCCGCTTTTTTATTGTTTAGTATCATGCCAGCAGCGATGGAGATTTTAGACCGAAGGATGTGGAAGGCGAGAAGAGGACAGGTAGAAAGTGCATCACCGGCTGGGTACCGTTTGTGGGAAGTTGAATAGCCGTATATACAGGAGATAAAAAGCAAGTTTGGAGGTGCAGGGTGACAGCGAATGGTTTGTCAGAAAAGAAAAATAGTATATTAGAAATCAATGATTTGTGTTTTGCTTATCCAGAAGAAAAAAAGAGGGCGCTAAATCATGTTTCTTTGCATGTGGAGGACGGGGAATTCCTTGTTCTTTGCGGAAAGAGTGGATGTGGAAAGAGTACACTTCTGACACATTTAAAGACTCCCCTAACGCCGCATGGAAAGCGAAAAGGAGAGATTCTTTTTCAGGGAGTACCAATCGGGGAGATGAGTAACCGGGAGCAGAGTCAGAGGATTGGCTATGTATTACAGAATCCGGATAATCAGATTGTGACAGATAAAGTGTGGCATGAGCTGGCATTTGGTTTGGAAAGCCTTGGATACAGTAACGCAGATATCCGTATCCGGGTAGCGGAAATGGCAAGTTATTTTGGGATTCAGGACTGGTTTTATAAAAATGTATCGGAACTTTCCGGAGGACAGAAACAGCTTTTGAATCTGGCATCTATCATGGCCATGCATCCGGATATGCTGATTCTTGATGAGCCGACCTCTCAGCTTGATCCGATTGCAGCTTCTGATTTTTTGGAAACAGTAAAGAAGATTAATCGTGATCTTGGAACGACAATTATTCTTACGGAACATCGTTTAGAGGAAGTATTTCCTTCTGCTGACAGGGTAGTGGTCATGGATGAAGGACAGATTTTATGTGTTGGCACACCGTCAAAAATTGGAGAAGAATTAAAGAAGCGTAATCATGAGATGTTTTTAGCTATGCCGGTACCGATGCAGGTTTATGCCAAAGTAGAGTCAGAGCAGCCCTGCCCGATTACTGTTCGTGACGGGCGGAAGTGGTTGGACACAGTTTGTAAGAAAAAAGGCATTTCACCAGCAAATGCATCTTCTTCATATAGAAAAGAGAGTGATTCCCAAAAAGGAAAATCTTCTTTTTCTAAGATTACAGAAAAGTTTAAAGAGAAAAAAGAAGCTATCATCTTAGCGTGTGATGATCTGTGGTTCCGCTATGATAAAGAATTGCCGGATGTCGTAAAGGGACTAAGCTTTTCCTTAAAGAGAGGAGAATTCTTTGCGTTGCTTGGAGGAAATGGAACCGGGAAGTCAACAACACTTTCACTTTTGAGCCGTTTGAGAAAGCCATATCGTGGAAAAGTACTTTTAGAAGGTAAGGATATCCGTCGTTACAGCGATAAAGATCTGTTCCGCAATTTTCTTGGAGTGCTGCCGCAAAACCCGCAGTCCCTTTTTGTAAAGAAAAGTGTGGAATTAGAACTGTTTGAAATGGTAGGCGGTGTAAAAGAGAAAAAGGATGAAGAATATCAGCTTGCCATGGATAAAAAGGATGCGGTGGAAGGAATCATTAAAGTAACACATTTGGAAGAATTACTGCATCGTCATCCGTATGACTTAAGCGGGGGAGAGCAGCAGAGGCTTGCCCTGGCTAAGATTTTGTTATTGCGGCCAAAGCTTTTGTTGATGGATGAACCGACCAAAGGACTTGACAGCTATTTTAAAAAAGAATTTGCCGGAATACTGGCATTACTCAAAGAGCAGGGCGTAACTGTTTTTATGATTTCTCATGATATTGAGTTCTGCGCTTCTTATGCAGACCGATGTGGTTTATTTTTTGATGGAAATATTGTGGCATGTGGAACTCCGGGAGAATTCTTTGCCGGAAATAATTTTTATACAACAGCGGCAAACCGAATGGCTAGAAGGTATTTTCCCATGGCGGTTACCGGGGAGGACGTTGTGAAATGTCTTAAAAAAGGAGTGTGAACAATGGCAGACTGGAAATCAAGTCAGGAGTTCTTGAAAGAATTTTACGCTTCTCCAATCGTGAATGAAGATACGATTTCTGCAAAGATAAAGCGTATCTTTTTACCAAAAAGCAGGAAAGCTTCTGCTTTAAAAGAATTAGCAGGAGATTTGTCAGGAGAAGGCAGGGCGGGAGATGTCATTTTAGATAATGATATGTTTGAGATGGATACCGAAATCTGGAAAAAACAGGAAAAACGCAGGCTTTCTGTTCGTACCAGAGTAAGTCTCTTTCTCTTGCTTGTAGCGATTCCCCTCACAATTGCTGTCGGATTTTATGTTATGGATGTTGCCGCCGTTGGCACAGTATTTGAAAAGATTTTTGGTCCAAGAAAGTATTATTTTATTAGCCTGGTAATCATTATATACTCGTTATTACCGTTTTTTATGGTATTTGAGGGACGAAAACCTCAGGTGAGAGAGCTAGTTGTTCTTGCAACAATGGTAGCATTGGCAACCGCCGGCCGGGCAGCATTTTTTATGATACCGAGCTTTAAGCCGATTATAGCAATCGTGATCATCAGTGCAATCGCATTTGGCGGCGAGGCAGGATTCTTAGTTGGTGCCATGACGATGGTAGTCAGCAATTTCTTATTTGGGCAGGGACCATGGACCCCATGGCAGATGTTTGCGATGGGTTTTATCGGATTTTTGTCAGGAATCCTTTACCGAATAGGACTGCTTCCGACCAAACGGCTCAGCCTTTGTATATATGGATTCCTTGTGACGGTGTTCATTTATGGAGGAATCATGAATCCAGCGGCTCTCTTTATGAGTGTGTATGATTTTACATGGGAAGGACTGCTTGCAATCTATATTTCAGGTATTCCGGTAGATCTTGTTCATGCCAGTTCTACATTTATTTTTCTGTGGATTGGAGCAAAGCCATTGTTGGAAAAGCTGCAGCGGATAAAAATAAAATATGATCTGATGAGATGAATAGCCGGGGCGTTTTTGAACTTCAGAAAGATTGCCAGAATGATGGGGCATTTTTGAAATAAGTATGGATGATAAGTATAGATAAAATGTATTCTTAGAAAGATTCTGAGAGTATACGAGATTGAAGGGGGAAACTATGCAGAAAATACCAGAATGTCGTTCCATGAATTTTTCAATTTATGAAGGGATGCTAAATCGTTATAAAGATAGTGAAGATATTAGAAAGTCTTATGAGTCACGAGGATTAAATGGACTGGAAGTGATTCGGGCAGGCGAGCCAGATGAAGGAAAGATTCTGCCGGATATGGTGAATGGGGTACATCTGTATTTTCATATTTTCTGGATGGACTGGTGGAAGGGGAATTATGAACGCCTAGATCAGGAATTTGATTCAAGAGAGCAGTGGCTGGAATACTTTGGAGGAATGAGCAGGGAATCTTATCTGAACAGTTTGCGGGACGATCTTGCCTATGCAGAACAAGTTGGAGCAAAGTATGTAGTTTTCCATGTTTCAGAAGTGACACTCCGGGAGAGCTATATTTATAAATACCGCTATACAGATAAAGAAGTGATTGATGCAAGCTTAGAGGTCATCAATACCCTCCTTGATGAAAAAGAATATCCATTCGACTTTCTTGTAGAGAATCTCTGGTGGAGCGGGCTTACCTTGAAAAATGTCCGCCTTACCCGCCGGCTTATAGAAGGAATGCATACACAAAAAAAGGGAATCATGCTCGATACCGGACATTATATGAATACAACAACACAGCTAAAGACTCCAGAAGATGCCGTAGCATATCTGAATAAAATGATAGACAAATACGAAAAAGCACAGATGCTCCACTGGTTTAAAGGAATGCACCTGCAGCTGTCACTTGGAGGGGATTATGTAAGAAAACAGCGAAAAGAATGGAGAGAACATCCGATAGACTTTGATAAGATTCCATTTTATGAACTATTTCGCCTTGCATATGACCATGCCTGTCATATTGATCTGCATCAGCCTTTTATCGGAGAAGGTGTCCGGGAATTTGTAGAGCGCGTAGCACCAAAGTATATCACGCTGGAATATCAGCAAAACAGCCGGGAAGAATATGAACAATTCGTAGAAACCCAAAGTAAAATTTTGAAATGGATTACGATTCATTAAGAGAAAACAGACGAAAAAAGAAACCATACCATATCCCATCTGCTCTGTAGTCGCTGTGTTTAAGATGCTCATCCGCATCTTAAACTCGCTCCGAAGCCACATCTGGGATATGGTATGGTTTCTTTTTTTGTCTATACGAAATCTACAAATTAGTAGTTATAGTAATTCGGAATATCCATGTCCGTTTACCAAAGCATCGATTTTCTGACCACTCTTACAATATGGGCAGTCATGCTTACTATATGTATGGTAAGTAGGAATATCATTTGGAGTAAACAGCGAATTAACAGGAAGATTACCATATTCAGAAAGCGTACTAAATATTGCTGAAATTCCCTGCAGTTTGCCACCATAGTACTCGATACATTCCCAGCTTCGGTTGATTGTGATTCCAGTTGTGACAGATGCCATTAAAATAATGATATTTCTATCTTTAATCATTGGCTGGATATTTTTGCGGAAGAACATTTGACCATCTGAATCTATTTCTGGAGTAACAATATAGATAGATTTATGCTGGTTGTAAGAGAAGAATCCGCTCTCTGTAAGCTTTTCTGCTAAAAATGCACCGATTACTTCTGTTCCGTCAAGACATACGATGGTATCGACGACGGTATTATGTTTATAAAGTGGAACTAACGCTCTTGCAGCTTCTTCTGCATTAGACTGACGTACTTTTAATGTTGTCATATCTAAAAAGTAGTTGACATGAGAATGCTTTGTTGCGAAATGTCCCGGATAGGCAGAAAGATGTAGATTACAGGCTTTTGAACGAAATTGAATTTTGCGGTTTTCCATAAGATGTCCTCCTCCTTTATTGTGAAAGAATTGTTTATTTTGTTTATTATACCTTTTTTGTGTGAAAAAATAAAGGAGTATTTGTGCAAAATTACAGGCTTTTCTTGACAGTTTATAATTTCTTTCTGATTTTTTGAAAATACTTCGTGGTATGCATATACAG
>ERZ827471.1061-NODE-1061-length-18502-cov-5.787662_pt1 | contig 18502 bp, 15 predicted proteins | sample MGYA00519772_ERZ827471 | MGnify/ENA primary metagenome ERZ827471 (study PRJEB31778, sample SAMEA3449315) | human gut metagenome | biome: human gut; feature: human-associated habitat; material: faeces | place: United Kingdom | collected 2010/2012 ...
CTCATTCAGGCGAAATCTCCCGCAAATTGTGATGTACATCTTGCAGAAAGCATTTTTCAAACACGCTCTAGGCATGCTGTAGAAAAAATTCATGTAAAAATTAAGAAAATATATAGTAACAATAAATGTTGAGAAAAATAGTTGCAATATGGTAATATATTCAGACAGAAACTTATTTACAGAAGTCATTTACAGAAGAAAATTACAAAGCCACTATATGATTGGTGGTAAAATATGTGATTCACAATGAGATTTCCAGATGCAGGAGGGACAAAAGTGATATATTTTGATAATGCAGCAACAACATTGCAGAAGCCCGAAACAGTAGCAAAAGCAGTAGCGGAAGCTATCAGTAATCTTGGTAATGCCGGAAGAGGAGCCTATGATGCCGCTTTACATAGTATGCGAATGGCTTATGAAACCAGAGAGATGATTAATGAATTTTTTAACGGAGATGGACCGGAACAGGTTGCATTTATGTCGAATGCCACAGAGGCACTAAATACGGCAATTGATGGGATGTTACAGCCTGGTGATCATGTGATTACAACGGCGATGGAACATAATTCTGTGTTACGTCCCTTATATTTAAAAGAACAGCAAGGTGTAGCGCTCACTATTCTTCCAGTCGGAGAAGACGGAACAATTTCAAGTGAGGCATTTGAGGAGGCGATTCGGCCAGATACAGAGGCTATCGTGTGTACACATGCTTCTAATGTAACTGGAACGGCGCTGAATCTGTACCGAATTGGCGAGGCTTGCAAGCGTCATGGGCTGCATTTTATTGTAGATGCATCACAGTCCGCAGGAATTCTCCCAATTGATATTCAGGCAATGAATATAGATGCGCTGTGTTTTACGGGACACAAAGGATTATTTGGCCCGCAGGGAACGGGCGGCCTGTGCCTTAAAAAAGGAGTGATTATTCGTCCATTAAAATCAGGAGGAAGCGGAATCCATTCCTTTGATAAAGAACAGCCACATTCTATGCCGGAACTTTTAGAAGCTGGAACGATAAATGCACATGGAATAGCAGGATTAAAGGCAGGTTTAGAGTACATACAGCAGGAAGGTTTAGAAAGGTTATATACCAGAGAGGCTCTTTTAACAAAGACGTTTTATGAGGGAGTACGCCGTATTGACGGAGTAAAAGTTTATGGAAACTTTGATCAGGAAAAAAGAGCACCGCTTGTAGCCTTGAATATTCGTAACGAAGATGCCGGAAAAGTTAGTGAAATACTTTGGGAAGACTATGGAATTGCCACAAGAGCCGGGGCACATTGTGCCCCGCTCATGCACGAAACTCTTGGGACAACTGAACAGGGAGTGGTTCGTTTCAGCTTCTCAAGCTTTAATACTATGGAAGAAATCAAGACAGCGATAGAAGCAATCCGGGAGCTGGCAGCAGAGTAAAAAGAACCTTATTTAAGAATACATTAGAATATGTATGGAAAATTGTTCCAACAATCTTCATGTCAGCAGAAGAGCCTTATATTAAAAAAGACAAAATGACGATAAAAATTTCAAAAAGGAACAAAATAATTAACAAAATGCATAAAAATGACAGGAATATAGATTGCAGTTTTGATATAATTATGCTATGCTAAATAAAGTGGAAACAAACCAAACACCACAGAAAAAAGGAGGAAATACAGTATGAAGAAAATTACAAGAATATTTGCATTAGCTCTGGCATTTGTGATGGCATTTGCACTTCAGGCACCAGTTAATGCGGCAGAGAAAGCAGCGGTGAATCAGGAAAAAGCACAGGCAACCGTACAGGCAGGCTCATTTACACACAGAGTCCAGTCATTATATTATAATTCTTCAACGAAAAAAGCATCTTTAACTATTGAAGTCAATTCTTCAGGGGTTTATAGATATCAGGTACAATTATTAAATTATAACAAAAAGAAAGTAGTTGCAACAGATGAATGTTCTCTGTATGCATTTTTCACTTTAAAGAAAAATCAGCTTTATTACTACAGAGTAAGAGCAACTTCTTATAACTATTCAACAGGTCAGTATGTTCCTGTTTCAAACTGGTCTTATGGGTATGGAATTAATACAGGAGTTTGTACAGTAAAATTATCAGGTAAGAAAGTAAGAATTAAAACTCCAAAGGTAAAAGGGGTTAAAAAATTTACTTTGTATATGTCAACGAATAGAACAAAAGGATACAAAAAGATAAAAACTGTGAAATCAGGAAAGACTATTACAGTATCTAGCTTTAAGAAGAAATCATTTAAGAAGTATAAAGACTACTATTATTATATCTCTTCTGCTAAGAAGCAGAGTAAGTTTGTTCATAGTTTTTATATAAGAACAGTGTATAGATAAGTTGTAGAGTTTGTTGCTCCGCCATACTGAAAAGATATTCAGTATGGCGGTATTTTGTCTTATGTTTCAGATTTTGTAAGAAGCAGATAGGTGAATTTGTTTTAGAAGAGTTTTTAAATATGTCTGTTTTTATATATTTATTATATGGATTGCAAATGTAGATAAGGTACAAAGAAAAGGAGTTTATAATGAAAAGTATAAGAAAACAAAACTGTATTTTAGCTATCGTAATGTTTGCTTTAATGTCAATATTAACATCTTTTCCTGTTCAGGCACAGACAATAAACCAAAAACAGGCCAAAGTAACCGTACAATATGCCAGCATACCTGCAAAAGTTGAGACATCCTCCAGTGGAGATATATTTATTACAGTAAAAAATATAAGCGATGATTACAGAGTAGATTATGATATGAGGGTGCTTAACAATAAAGGAAATGTTGTGGAAGTATCAGAGCAAAACGGTGGTATAACTTATTTTTCATATTTAAAGAAAAATCGTCTATATTATTATCAGATACGAGAGACACAGACTTCGGCTTATCCATGGGAAGAGGATTTTACAGGTGAATGGACGAAAAAAGTTCCATTTGTTATCGCTCAATATCAGCTCAGCCAAGTAGGCACTGGAAGAAAGGTACGCATTAAAATGCCGAAAATTTCAGGTGTTAAAAGTTATAAAGTATATATGTCCTATAAAAAGGATAGAGCCTGGAAAAAGCTAAAGACAGTAAAAGCCGGAAAGTCAATTGTGGTATCAAAATTCAAAGGCAAGGCACTTGCACGCAATAAAAAATATTACTATAAAATTGTGCCAAGTAAGGGAGTCAATGCAACAATTGGAGTAATTCGCTTTTCTAAGAAGAAATAATTATTTGTTTACGACTATTCGGGGCTATACAAAATATTTTTAAACAGTTATAATCGCTTTTAAATAGGCGCAATTACTATAACTTAAATATTTTAATGAAAAGGAAAGGACATAAGAAATGAACGAAAAAACAATGAACCTCATCAACAAAATACTTTACTACGTCATTGCGCCAATTCTTATATTAGAATTCATATTGACAGACTTACATATCATATCTTTCACTAAAATACTGTTTATCGCTTCTGTAGTAGTACTGCTTATATTGTGTGCCATTTCATTTTTCTATAAAAAGCAGCACCCGGATTATGAGTTCAAGGCAAACGAGATGTATACAAGAATTCTCTTTGCAATTATACTCCTTGAATGTTTCTACTCTGCCGGATTTTTCAAATGGTAGGTTTATTCAGTATCATATATTATCAGATGAAATAAAAAAGAACCATTGTATAGCAAATGATTAATAATCATTGCAAGGAAGATGTTTGATTGCATTTTCACTTGCTTTGATGAATACTTGCTATATAATGATTCTTTTTTATTTGAGACTTTGAGAAATTGTGAGACTATTCGAGGTTCTTTTTATCCTCTTACAACTGAATTATGCTAAAAATAATTTGACTTTTATGTAAAAATATGTTTATAATAATACAAGCAACTTGGAAATTTTATAAAAGAATCGGAGGTAGCGTAAGTGGTATATACAAAAAAGTTACAGTCTAAAGTCTTAGAGCGTGTTTGAAAAAAGAATTAGAAAAACGCTACGAAGGATACAAAGAAAAAATTATACGATGATGAATAGAAATGTATTTAAAAAGAAAGAATGTGAGGAAGAAAGTATGACAGTTGCCAAGTAAGAAGAAAAGAAATGGAGGTTAAAAATGTTTACGAAAGTAATGAAAGAAGAACTTATAGCAGGTTTATTAAAAATTTTCGGAAACAATATTTCAATGATAATTCTATATGGTTCAGTTGCGCGAAATGAATATACAGACGAAAGTGATATAGATATAGCTATCATATTGAAAAATGAAATAGATAACAAAACAAAAGAACAATTTATAAATTGGTCTGCGGATATGGATATTAGATATGATAGAGTTTTTTCTATTATAGATATTAAAGAATCCAATATTCAAAAGTGGGGGGATAGTTTACCTTTTTATAGGAATGTAAAAAAGGAGGGGATTGTTCTTTGGAAAGCAGCTTAAGAGAATTAGCAATGTATCGAATGGAACGTGCTTTTGAAATGTTAATAGCTGCAGAAGATAATTTAAAAATAGGACAATATAAAACTTCTTTAAATCGTTCATATTATGCAATTTTTCATGCTATGAGAGCGGCCAATATTATAAAAGGTTTTGATTCCTCCAAACATTCAGGAGTAATAGCTTTTTTTAAGTGTAGTAGAGGATTATTTAAAAACGGAAAATCACAACCTTCTGGCGAATCCTCAAATCTCCCGGCATTAAATGGTGATTCTGAATTTAGCTAAAGACAAAACCCTGTAAAATAAATAGTCCCTATTTGTGGCCTTGGAGCAAAGGCCACAAATAGGGACTATTTATTTTACAGGGTTCGTCAGTTTAGACTAAACCTACTATTTTATTAATCAGCCTTTGGTCCTGCCTCAGCAATATTCTTAGGCATATTAGGATATTTCTTAGTAAAGTTATCCTGGAACATCTTAGCAAGCTTCTTAGCCTGTGCATCGTAAGCAGCTTTATCTTCCCATGTGTCACGAGGGTTCATGATTTCAGAAGGTACGTTAGGACATGTCTGAGGAATGTCTACGTTAAATACTTCATCATGTTTGTACTCTACATCATCAAATGTTCCGTTTAATGCTGCAGTTACCATTGCACGAGTGTATTTTAACTTCATACGGCTGCCTACTCCGTAAGGGCCACCTGTCCATCCTGTGTTAACAAGATATACTTTAGTGTTGTATTTTTCAATTCTTTCTCCGAGCATGTTAGCGTATACGGATGGATCCATTGGCATGAATGGTTCACCGAATAATGTGGAGAATGTTGGCTGTGGTTCTGTGATTCCACGTTCTGTACCAGCAAGTTTGGATGTGAATCCTGTTACGAAGTGGTACATAGCTGCGTTCTCATCTAATCTGGAGATTGGAGGAAGTACACCGAATGCATCAGCAGTTAAGAAGATAACTACTTTAGGGATTCCGCCAACACCAGGAATCTGTGCGTTGGAAATATAATCAACTGGGTATCCTACACGAGTATTCTCTGTAAGAGATCCATCATCAAAGTCAAATTCGCGAGTTTCGTCATCCATGATAACGTTCTCTACAAGGCTTCCGAACTTGATAGCGTTGTAGATTTCCGGTTCGTTCTCTGCGCTTAAGTTAATACATTTAGCGTAGCATCCGCCTTCGAAGTTGAAGATACCTCTGTCAGACCAGCCGTGTTCGTCATCACCGATTAATTTACGGTTAGGGTCTGCAGAAAGAGTAGTCTTACCTGTTCCAGATAAACCGAAGAATACAGCTGTCTCATGAGTTTCTGGATCCATGTTAGCGGAGCAGTGCATTGGAAGTACACCTTCTTTTGGCATTAAGAAGTTCATTACAGAGAATACAGACTTCTTAATCTCTCCTGAGTACTGGGAACCACAGATAACTACCTGTTTCTGTTCGTAGTCAACGATGATAGCTGCTTCAGAATGAGTTCCATCGATTTCTGGAATACATTTGAATCCAGGTGCAACGAAGATAGTGAAATCAGCTTCGCCATAGTTCTCTAATTCTTCTGCTGTAGGACGAATTAAGAGTTCATGAATGAAAAGGTTCTGGCTTGCTAATTCGTTAATGATACGGAACTTTCTTGTGCAGACAGGATCAGCACCAGCCATACCATCAAAGATGAAGATTTCTCTGTTCTGAAGGTAAGCGATTACTTTAGAACGAATTGCATTGAACTTCTCCTGAGTGATAGGAACGTTAACGCTTCCCCATGCAATGTCATCATGAACAGAAGGAGTATCAACGATAAATTTATCTTTAGGAGAACGTCCTGTATATTTACCTGTAGTTACAACGAGTGCACCAGTGTTAGAAAGCTTGCCCTCGCCTCTTCTTAAAGCTGCCTCTGTTAACTGTGCAGGTGTTAAATTGCGGTAAACTGCTTTAGGATTCACAATCCCAAGTTTTTCGATACCATATGTTTCCATAGTATTACCTCCTAAGTTGTATTTAAATTAAACTGTTGTACTTTTTATCGTACGTTGTCTATTGTACACTTTTTGTGTCGATTTTCCAATGAAAAAAGAATAAAAATCCCAAATAATGAAATTCCATTATTTTTTCAAACACGCTCTAGTATAACAATGCAGGATTGAAATGTCAATTATTCAAAACAAATAAAATGACCAATTATGAGTAAAAATATTAAAAATATTTAAAAAACGCGTGTATACAAGCAATATTTTTAAGGAACCTTGCTGAGAATTTCTGTTTCCTTTTCTATTTCCTGCCTTAAAATTGCAAAATTGCAAGAACCAACATTCAGAACTGCTTCATGAAAATCAGAAATTTTAAATGATTTTCCAAGAGAGGCAGCCATCTCCTTTTCTAATTTGTTTAATTCATAATATCCAATACTGTAAGAAAGATAAGTAGCCGGATTTTCAATAACGTATTGGTAAAGTTGTTTTGTAGCGGATTTATCAATTCCGTAAGTCTTTAAATAATCGGCCAGTGCATTTTCATCATAATTTTTATAATTCACATATAAATCGCTCAGAGAGGACAGGGAGAGTGAGAGCAGGTCATTATCCCGATATAGTTGGCGGAGCTGTGCCTGTGTTTTTTCATCGACATTTTTAAATTCTGTAAAATTATAGCTGTATAACTGGGCATAAGTCCCCCATCCTTCGTCATATCCGTCACAGTGAAGAAATGTACGGAGAGGGGAAGGATTCGTACTTAAAAAATAATTCGTCTGGTATAAATGTCCCGGATAGCCTTCATGGGCAAGTGTGGAAAACATTTCGTTGGACTCCACACGGTTGTTATTGATGTAAATAATATTTGCATCTTTACTGTCAATTGGAGGTACAAGATAAAATGCACAGGCGGAAGTGCCGGAAAGAGCGTTAGGAACATTTTTTAATTCATAAGAAATGTTCTTTATTTCCGGGAAATCCACAAGAGAATCGTCTTTTAACTGCTCCATGATTTCCTTTGGTTTTGAAAGTGTCGGAACCGCACTGAGATATTCTGTATACAGGTCTTTATTTTGTGTTGTCAGGGAAGAAATATCTTTTATCGTATCTTTTAACTGTGTTTCCAAAGCTGTGATACATTCTTCCGGGGACATGTCTGTTCCGACATCGGACTGGAGAAGAAAACGATAGTAGTCCTGGCCATTTTCATATTCGCAGAGTCTCTCTTTTGTGCTGTTATCAGATGTAGTATGTTTGCTGCCTGTAGAGACCTGTAAAGCAGTTTTTAAATGCTCATATGCGGGAAATACTTTATTTGTAATGAGTAATCGGTTATTTGCGGTGTAGCTTGCTTTCTGATCTTCACTTAAAGTATCAAGGGAATCCAGACGTTCCTCAAAACTTTCAACGAGAAGATTATTTTCTTCGCTTGCATTTAAAAATTGGTTAATCTGGTCGATAGTATCAGAGATTACAAAATCAGGGCTTACAATATCTGCGTTACGGCGCTCTTCCTCAAAATCAAGAACTTGCGTAAAAAGTTCTGGAATTTGATTTACAAGTGATAAATAATCTTTAATATCTTTTTCGTTGTCAAAACGATATTCGGAAAGAGTTACAGGAATATCCGAAGGTAATCCATCTGCACCGAAAGGAGAAGAATAAAGAATATATTTTTCACTCATAATAGTTTCATTTAGATAATCCTGAAAAATCTGCCAGGTAAGTTTCTGTTCTTTTGTCAGGCTGCTTGTTGGAAAAGTATAAAGTTCTTGAAGAAGTTGTTTTGAACGTTTGCAGTTTTTCTTTGCCGTATCCGAAGAAAGCTCTCCATAAGTGGGAGAGGGTTCCTTTTTAATACCGTAAGAAGACGGATCAGAGAGTTTAAAATGCAAAGTAATTGTGTTTTCGGTAGCGAATTCTTTAAAGCAGGAATCAAGAAACTGGTCAAATTTTTTCTGCTTTGAAGAATTATGTGCACTGGATTGTCCACAACCTGCTAAACTGACTCCGCAAATAAGGATAAGAAGTAGAAAAAACAAGTGGGTAAATAGTGGTTTAGACAATGGTCTGCGATGATTTTTTTTCATAGTCGCCCTCCTTTGATAGCATTTTTATATCGGAAGATAAAAAGTATTTGGTATTATACTATGAATTATACAGGAAAACTATTAGTTTTTCAGAAAAATAACCATAGACGAATATTCGGATTTATTCTATAATAATATGTACGCGCAAAATTACCCTGTAAATACAATTGCTGTATAAATCAGGGATAAAAGATTCTAAGGGTACATTAAGGAAAGTTGACGAACAGATAACAGACCTAATGACACAGGTTGCATAGGAGGTATAATAGATAAATGAGTAAGAAACCATATTACATTACAACTGCAATTGCTTACACATCCGGCAAACCTCATATTGGTAACACATATGAGATTGTTTTAGCAGATGCAATTGCAAGATTTAAGAGAAAAGAAGGCTATGATGTACGTTTCCAGACAGGAACAGATGAACATGGTCAGAAAATCGAGTTAAAGGCAGCAGAAGCTGGAATTTCTCCAAAGGAATTTGTTGATAACACAGCAGGAGAAATCAAGAGAATCTGGGATTTAATGAACACATCTTACGATAAGTTTATCCGTACAACAGATGAGGATCACGAAAAACAGGTTCAGAAGATCTTTAAGAAGCTTTACGATAAGGGTGACATTTACAAGGGACATTATGAAGGAATGTACTGTACACCATGTGAATCTTTCTTCACAGAATCTCAGTTAGTAGATGGCAAGTGTCCAGACTGTGGCCGTCCATGCCAGCCTGCAAAGGAAGAGGCTTATTTCTTCCGTATGAGCAAATACGCTGACCGTCTGATTCAGTATATTAATGATAACCCTGATTTTATTCAGCCAGAATCCCGTAAGAACGAGATGATGAACAACTTCCTTTTACCAGGACTTCAGGACTTATGTGTATCCCGTACTTCTTTCTCATGGGGTATTCCTGTAGACTTTGATCCAAAGCATGTTGTTTATGTATGGCTTGATGCATTAACAAACTATATCACAGGCCTTGGATATGACTGCGATGGTGAAAGTGGAGAATTATTTAAGAAATACTGGCCAGCAGACTTACATCTGATCGGTAAAGATATTATACGTTTCCATACAATTTACTGGCCAATCTTTTTAATGGCATTAGATCTTCCACTTCCAAAACAGGTATTTGGACATCCTTGGTTATTACAGGGTGACGGCAAGATGAGTAAATCCAAAGGTAATGTAATTTACGCAGATGACCTCGTAGATTTATTCGGTGTAGATGCTGTTCGTTACTTTGTACTTCACGAGATGCCATTTGAGAACGATGGTGTAATCACATGGGATCTCTTAGTAGAACGTATGAATTCTGACCTTGCCAATACACTTGGAAACCTTGTAAACCGTACAATTTCCATGTCTAATAAATACTTTGGCGGAGTTGTAGCTAACAGTGGAGTGACAGATGGATTTGATAAGAATCTTATGGACGTAGCATTAGATACAAAGCATAAAGTAATAAAATGTATGTCCAAGCTCAGAGTTGCAGATGCTATGACAGAAATCTTTAACTTATTTAAACGTTGTAACAAGTACATTGATGAGACAATGCCATGGGCTTTAGCAAAAGATCCTGCAAAACAGGACAGACTTGCTACAGTTCTTTACAATTTAGTAGAAAGCATTACAATCGGTGCTTCTTTACTTTCTCCATTTATGCCAGAAACGGCAGAAAGAATTTTTGCACAGCTTAATTCTTCCGAAAGAACTATGGACGAACTTGAAATGTTCGGTCTTTACGAATCTGGAAAGAAAGTAACAGACAAGCCAGAAATCCTTTTTGCAAGACTTGATGCAAAAGAAGTACAGGCAAAAGTAGACGAGATGAATGCTTCAAGACAGGCTCCAGCTGAAGAAGAGAAAAAAGATGACGAACCAGTAATCGACATCGAACCAAAAGAAGAAATCACATTTGATGATTTCGAAAAAATGCAGTTCCAGGTTGGTGAAATCATTGCCTGCGAAGAAGTAAAGAAGTCTAAAAAGCTTCTCTGCTCCCAGGTTAAGATTGGCAGCCAGGTAAAACAGATTGTTTCCGGTATTAAGAAACATTATAGCGCAGAAGAAATGGTTGGTAAGAAGGTTATGGTTCTTGTAAACTTAAAACCTGCGAAATTAGCCGGTGTACTTTCTGAAGGTATGCTCTTATGCGCAGAGGACGAAAATGGGGAATTATCCCTGATGGTACCAGAGAAGAAGATGCCAGCAGGCGCAGAGATTTGTTAATTAAATTCTGAGTTGCCGCAGGCAGGGGAGACGCTCCCGAAGAGAGGCAATACCCTATATTTGTGACTTTCGTCGCTGCAGGTTGAATGTTCGCTTAAACGCTCGCATCCAACCCTTGGTCTAAGGTCACAGCTATAGGGTATCTTCTCTCTTCGGGAGCGTCTATTTTCCCTGTGGCAAACCAGGGATTAAAGAGGTATACTATGATTTTTGATACACATTCTCATTATAATGATAAACAGTTTGATGCAGATAGAGCGGTCGTTCTCGAATCGCTAAAAGATGCTGGCGTGACACAGGTTGTCAATGTCAGTGCAAGCTGGAAAGACCTGATGGATACCTTAGAACTTATTTCGAAAGTACCTTTTATGTACGGTGCAGTCGGAATTCATCCAGACCATGTTGGTGAACTTAATGAGGAACGGATGGAGCAGCTTCGGGAATATTGTCACAGGGATAAAATCGTGGCAGTCGGAGAGATTGGTCTTGATTATCACTGGAATGTAGAGCCAAAAGAAGTACAGCAGGAGTGGCTTATCAGACAGCTTCATCTTGCAACAGAGGAAAAACTTCCTGTAATTATACATAGCAGAGACGCATCGCAGGATACATTTGACATTATGAAAAAGGAACACGCCGGAACGACAGGCGGTGTAATTCATTGCTTTTCCGGTTCTGCTGAAATGGCAAAAGAATATGTAAAAATGGGTTATTACATTGGTGTAGGAGGTGTCGTTACCTTTAAAAATTCCCGTGTGCTGAAGGAAGTTGTAAAGGCAATTCCATTAGAGTGTATTGTAGTAGAAACCGACTGCCCTTACCTTGCACCAGCACCACACAGAGGAAAGCGAAATAGCTCTGCATATCTGCCGCTGGTGATTGAAGAAATCGCAAGACTTAAGGAAATTACAGCGGAAGAAGTAGAAAATGTAACCTATGAAAATGCTCAGAGATTGTATGGGTTAATTCATTAGGAGAACAGAAGGACAGACGAACTCTGGAAGAGAAAGAATCCATATCTGTGACTTTCGTCGCGGCGTGTTGAATGCTCGCTTAGCACTCGCACCCAACACTTGCTCCCAGGCCACAGATATGGATTCTTTCTCTTTTACATATTGTCCCTTTCTTGATTTCGTCTCTTGAATGAGATATCTATTTCATGTATTATTATCTTATTATAGAGAAACTAAGTAAAAATTTAAGGGGAAGACTTCAACATTGATTCCCCAAATATAAAATTGCTTTCAAAATCTTATGACAGCCCAAGGAGGTCTTATGGCGAATTTAGGAAACCCGCAGGAAACGATTGCAGTTTTACAGCGGTATGGATTTAATTTTCAGAAAAAATATGGACAGAACTTTTTGATTGATACGCATGTACTCGATAAAATTATTGGTGCAGCAGAGATTGGAAAGGATGATTTTGTTTTAGAAATCGGACCGGGAATTGGAACGATGACGCAGTATCTTGCGGAGGCGGCAAGGGAAGTTGTTGCGGTAGAGATTGATACAAAGCTGATTCCAATTCTGGAGGATACTTTAAAGGAATATGATAATGTTACAGTATTGAACGAAGATATTTTAAAGGTAGATATTCGCAAGATTGCAGAAGAAAAGAATGGTGGAAAACCAATTAAAGTCGTTGCGAACCTGCCTTACTATATTACAACACCAATTATTATGGGGTTATTTGAGAGTGAAGTACCACTGGACTCTATTACAGTTATGGTGCAGAAAGAAGTCGCTGACCGTATGCAGGTAGGCCCGGGAACAAAGGATTATGGTGCTCTTTCTTTAGCAGTACAGTATTATGCAGAACCATATATCGTGGCAAATGTACCGCCAAACTGCTTTATTCCAAGACCTGCGGTTGGTTCTGCAGTTATCCGTTTAACTCGTTATCAGGAAAAACCAGTTAAGGTAAATGATTCCACATTTATGTTTAAGATTATTCGTGCTTCTTTTAATCAGAGAAGAAAAACGCTGCAGAACGGACTCTATAATTCAAGCGAACTTCGTATTCCAAAGGAAAAGACAGTAGCGGCGCTTGAAGAGATGGGGCTTACTCCGACAATTCGTGGAGAAAAGCTTTCTTTAGAGGAGTTTGCAAAGTTATCGGATATTCTTGGAAGATAAGAGCGTGTTTGAAAAATTATTCCTGCAATCTGCACGTCCCAATTTGCGGTATATTTTTACAGGATATTTGGTGGCATAAAAGTCATTCTGCAGAATACATTAGTGAAAAAAGGAGTATCATCATGGCAGATTATCAAAGGATACTTTCTTATTTGTATCGTTATGAAAAGGCAGAGAAAAAGGAATGCTTCGGGTTTGTTAAGGCAGAACAAAAGTCAGGCAGCCTTAAACTGACGATTCAGATAGACGATGAGCGTTTATTGCAGGGAATGGAGCTTAAATTATGTTTTTATGAGCGGCAGGGAGAAAGCTGGCAAGTCTGGCAGTTAGACACACTCATTACGCAAGAACATAAGGAAGAAATACATTTGACCTACCCTGCAGCTATGCTTCCGGCTGGTTTTCGGATAAAAGCACAGTCGGGAGTATTACTTTATTATCAGGATGCTTTTTATTACGGAAGTGTATGGATTGGAGAGGAAATTCCGACAGAAACTTTGGAGCCTCTTCGGTGGCATAAGATTGTGAATTCTGCAAAAGATAAATCTCAAATGCAGGAAAATAAATCTGGAAAAGATATTGCTGGTAAAATATCAGAAAAACAGACAGAGACAGAAAAGATTCTTCCAGATAAGATGTCAGAAAAACAAAAAGTATCAACAAGAAATATTACTGATGAAATGTTACAGGAGCAACAAGAATTAGAGGAAAATATTTTAGAAAAAAAAGGTCAGATAAACACAGAGAGTTTTGAGGAAAAGGATTTTCAAAAGAGAGCTGAGAATAAGATAGAGAACATAAAATCAGAGGAAAACTTGCCTGATTCAGAAAATGATATAGCACATAGCAATAATACAAATATAGAAGAAAGTGTTAAAATAAAAGAATTTTCAGAAGATGGTATTGAATCAAAAAATAAATCTGAACTAGAACTAAAATCAGAGTTAAAGACAGATTCTGAAATAGAATCAAAATCAGAGTTGAAGACAGATTCTGAAATAGAATCAAAATCAGAGTTAAGGACTGATGCTGAAATGGAATCAAAATCAGAGTTGAAGATTGACTCCGAAATAGAACCCCAAATAAAAATAGAAGTAGAAACTGAGCCAGAAGCCACTTCTGTTGTTGATAATTTTGAAAAAATGTGGATAAATGCAATGAAAAAGAACCCTTCTGTGGACAATATTTTTAATACCGCTTTTTATGAAGGATGCAGGATTTCAACCGCGGATTTGGCACAGTTTGGGGAAGAAGCCAGCGTACTTAAAAGCAATCAGTTCCTTTTGAAAGGATATGGGAGATATCATCATATTCTGGCAGGAAAAGTAAGGTACGCAGGAGAAGAACGCTACTGTATCGGTGTGCCGGGAATTTATGAGAATCGGGAAAAATATATGGCAGAAATTTATCAGTTTCCAGTATTTTTATCACTTACAGAGAATCGTATGAAAACTGGAAGTTTTGGATACTGGTTGTATCTGCTGAGAGACGGAATATAAATCGACAGTTTGGCAGATTATTGCAAATGTATTTTTTGATGTGATTATGGTGATTTTATTGGGGGAAGGGAAGCTCCCATCTGTAGGCAGGAGGGTATCACAAAATATTGAAATAAGTACGTCGCTATTTTACGGGACTATGAGTTTCATAAATGGGAGAATATTTTATGAGAAAATATACAGAAGACGAAAAATTTATGAAAGAGGCAATTAAGCAGGCAAAAAAAGCAGAGGCGATTGGTGATGTGCCAATTGGCTGTGTTATTGTTCATGATGGAAAAATAATTGCCAGAGGATATAATAAGCGGAATAAGGATAAGACTGTGCTTGCACATGCAGAACTTCTTGCGATGAAAAAAGCATGTAAAAAGCTTGGAGACTGGCGATTGGAAGACTGTACGATGTACATCACTTTGGAGCCTTGCCAGATGTGTGCCGGAGCAATTGTGCAGGCGAGAGTGACGAGAGTCGTTATTGGCAGCATGAATGCGAAAGCTGGTTGTGGCGGCTCAATACTTAATCTTCTTGAAATGCAGGAATTTAATCACCAGGCAGAGGTAGAAAGAGGCGTTCTTCAAGAAGAATGCTCGGAAATGCTCTCAGCATTTTTTAGAAAATTAAGAGAAATTCAAAAAGAAAAAAAGAAAAAGCGAAAGCTGATACAGGAAGAAAATCAGACTGATAATTAGAATTAAAATGCAGCACAAAGCTGGTTGCGAGACTGGCTTTGTGCTTCTTTTATAAAATTGTAAGTTTGAAACGAATAATCAGTAAAGTACTCGGCGATTAAGTGAACGAGGATTCCTGCCTGATTTCCTAAAGAGATAATAACTAGTAACATGTAAAAGTATGCTATGCATTGTATAACACAAATCTCTCAGCAAGAATGCGGAGGCATTCTTGAATAAAAAAGCGTCATAGCAATAAAGATATATAACAATCTTCATTATTATGACGCTTTCTATTATGTGAATATAAAAATCGAATTATTAAAACCGTGCGGTCAGCTTTGTATGCTTACCAACAGACGTTACCTCTACAGTTAGCTCGAACCAGGCACCCTCACGGCACACAGGAGAGACTCCTTAGTGCTGCTCCGTTCCCGACCTGACACGGTTCAGAGGTTCCTGTTGCGCGAGACCCAATTGTCAACACCACTTATAAAGGGCAGCTCCATCAATAAGACATCCGAGGCTGACCATCACTCCTGCTATAGCGGATTTCAGGTACAGGACGCCGCTAACTTCCCAGCTGCACGGTAAATATCAGTATACAGGATTTTTCCAGTTAAGTCAATGGTTTTTTGCTATTTAATTCATTGGAGAAACAACAGACGAAGCCATTTCCCCCAATAAGGCATATTTGTGATTTTAGTCGCTGCGTGTTGAATGTTCGCTCCACATGTTCGCATCCAACACTTGCTCCGAGACCACAAATATGGCTTATGAAGTTCACTGGCTTCTGTGCTGTGGCTGGAGAAGGTGAATTAAACAGGGGGGAGGGGATTTGGGGACAGAAGCTGATGTCTTCTGCCCTCTCCCCCAAATCCCCGCAACCACTATTTGTCTAATGAATTAAATAGTAACCCTATTATCTGTTGAAGATTTTCTAAGTCTTTTAATGTATCCCCTGTTTCCAGAGAATGATTTCCTTCATCTGTCAAAATAAGAGGAAGATTTAACTTTTTACATCCTTCTGTAATATCTTTTGTATCAGCCCACGGGTCTGCCGTTCCATGAAATACAATCCCATTCCCATCTGCAAATAAAAATGTCTGCTGAAGTGGTGTAAATAAAATATTCTTTGCTGAGAGTTGATGCCTTCTGGCAAATGCAGAAGATATGACTGTTCCTATACTCTTTGATACAAATAATATATCTTCATATTCTTCCCAGCAAATATCCTGCAAAATTTTTTCTGCCTGCTCTAATCCACAACGAAAAGCTTCTTCCATCTTTTCTTTATTTTCCTTTATTCCTGATGGAAAATTACCATATTCTACTTTCACAAGTTTGTATCCCCTTGCTACCGCAAGTTTACCTGTATAGTAGAGTAATGGCTTATCACAAGTATAACCAATTCCTGGAAACAGTACTGCTATTTTTTTCTTCATAATAATCTCTTTTCCTGTTATTCTGCATTGCTATATTTTCTTTAATAATCCATAATTTAATTTTTATAAATAGAGCAATTCAATGCTAATGATTCTGGATATCAATATGTGATGAAATCTATATTTTCCATAATCTACCCTTTATTTTCCATCCATGCTATCTCTCATCTTCATCATCCAAGCTGCAAATTCAACCCTTCAAATAGTTCTCCTAATCGAACCTTTAATGGCTGAGAATCTTCTTGCTCCTGCCGTTCCCTATAAATGAGCTTATAATTTGGATTCTTTTCCAATTTTTCAATAAGACGTGCTGTATTCCATGCATCATCCAGCCCATCATGCATTCTTCCATCTGGCTCAATATCACATAGCATCAAAGCCTCCTGCAAACCTACTGCCTGCTCAAAGTTATACTTTTTCCCGAATATTTCCTGATAATCTACCCAACGCTCTGGCTTCATCAATTCATCCAGTTTCTCATCATTTAACTTCTTACTTTTAATCTCATGGTCAAGCTGCCAGTAATCACTTTTACTCCATGCAAAAACTTTATATTCCCGCTCTCCAAGCCAGTCTGCCATATGAATAAGTGCATCTTTCAGCTTCGGTGCATTCTTTATCTGCCCTTTCTCAATTCCTGTAAGATTCGTTATAAAGTAATCAAGGATACCAAACTCAGGATGTACATACTGGCATAAAGTTCCTATTTCCTTATATTCTTCATCTAAGAGAACTGCTCCAACCTGAATAATCTCACTCGCATACTTATAATTTTTTCCCCGATAATTCTTTGGGACTTTGCACATTTCTAAATCAATAACCAGATAATTCAAGCACTCACCCCCTCTATATATGTTTTTTATCTGTATTTCTTGTCATCATAAAAAAATACCGCCTTTCTGATATTTATTATATCAGAAAAACGGCTCTAACAATAGCAAAAACCTATAACAGCAGGCTTTGTCCCTGCCGGAGGCTATATCGGATAGGGGGCAAATGTCCGGACGCCAGTTCTGCATAACCAATGATTGCATTCATAGGAGTTCTGATATCATGGGACATATCAAGCAGTAAAGAATGACCATCTTGTGCTTGCCGGAGATCAGCGACAATGTCATGAACGCCGCATGGGGCACCATGCAGTAGCGGGACACCGTTGTTGTGAACCTCACCGAGACACACAAGACCGTACAGAACATCAAGGCACGGGGAGCATTCACCGTCAGCATTGCCGATGCAGCCCACATAGTGGAAGCAGACTATTTCGGCGTAGAGTCCGGCAATAAAGTTACCGATAAATTTGCCCGCAGTGGTCTGACCGCCAGCAAAGCAGAAACAGTAGATCCACTCTCATCAACGAGTTTCCGATCTGCCTGGAGTGCAGGTTCATCGAGTATCAGAACAATGAATACGGATGCGGCGTTATCGGCAAGGTGGTCAATGTCACTGCCGATGAGAGCGTTATGGGGGATGGGAAAATTGATATGTCTAAGGTCAACGCCATCGCATTTGACCCCTACACCCACGGCTATTATAAAGTCACCGAGCGTGTGGGCGAAGCATTCCGAGATGGCTTAAAGCTGAAAAAGTAAGGTATGCAGAAAAGGAGCTTTCGCATAAGCGAAGGCTCCTTCTTAAAATATGTGGATTTCACAAATTCCAGTTTCTATTTTCGTTTCCATAGCATGGTGTACTCTTTTTCACCAGTAGCTTCATCCAAACCTTCACATTGAATAATGAATCCTTCTCTTTGGTAAAAAGAAATTGCTCTGGCATTCTTCTGGTATACATTTAATCGTAAGCTAACTTTTTTATCCTTAATATAATCCAATAAAAGTTTACCTATGCCACATGACTGCATTCCATCAGAGACAAAAATACCTTCGATATATTCATCATTTAGTCCTACAAATCCTTGTATCATTTTATCCACTTCAAACACATAGACTTCGGATTGTGACATCATTTCTTTCACTAATTCATAATTACTTTTCCAGTATTGATTGGAAATAAAATAATGTGCTTTCA
>ERZ827471.1081-NODE-1081-length-18234-cov-3.640409_pt1 | contig 18234 bp, 15 predicted proteins | sample MGYA00519772_ERZ827471 | MGnify/ENA primary metagenome ERZ827471 (study PRJEB31778, sample SAMEA3449315) | human gut metagenome | biome: human gut; feature: human-associated habitat; material: faeces | place: United Kingdom | collected 2010/2012 ...
AGGCGCGGCCGCTTTGAAGGATTCTTGCACGATCGATGTATTCATAGTTGCCCTATTATACGAAGATGACCCCGCTTTTCTAGACGCTTTTGCAAGCAGGCGAGAAAAAGGCGGGCTGAGGAATAAAGAGGTCCTGGTAGATTCTGGTGGCATAGCGGTCGGTCATGCCCGCGATGTAGTCGGTCACCGCGCGCACGGTATCGCCTTCGGCGACGACAAGGCATTCCGCCGGAACCGCTTCGGGATGCGATACGAAATAATCGAACAGCCCGGCAATCAGATGCTGGGCCTTGGCCACTTCGCGCAGAACAGGCTCGCTTTTATAGACGGAATCGAAGAGGAACTCGCGCAACTCCCCCATGGCCGCGAAGGCCGAATCGCTCAGTTGGATATCGCCCGCCGCCGCAGAGGCCACGACCGCATCCGTGACGAGCGTCTCGATGCGCGCCGAGTGGTCGGATCCGAGCACCGCATGGGTGCTTTCTGGCAGGTCTTTCTCTTCGAGAATGCCCGCGCGAATCGCATCGTCGATATCGTGGTTGACGTAGGCGATCCGATCGGCCACAGCCACAATGCGCCCCTCGAGCGTTTCCGCGCGCACGGGACCTGTGTGACAGACGATGCCGTCGCGAACTTCAGAGGTGAGATTGAGACCCCCGCCTTCGTTTTCCACGAACTCCACTACGCGCAGGCTTTGAACGTTGTGCCTGTACAGATCCGCCACGCGCCGATCGTCCGTCGGAATTCCCCGATGCTTTCCTATGGCCGCCGCAAGAGCCTCCTCGCCGGTATGGCCGAAGGGGGTATGTCCCAGATCATGGCCGAGGGCCACGGCTTCGGTCAAATCCTCGTTCAGGCCGAGCGCACGCGCGATCGTGCGGGCGATCTGCGCCACTTCGAGCGTATGCGTGAGGCGCGTGCGAAAATGGTCGCCCTCGGGAGCGATGAACACCTGCGTCTTGTGGGACAGGCGTCGAAAACTCTTCGCATGAATGATCTTGTCGCGGTCGCGCTGAAACTCGTTGCGCAGGAAATCAGGCTCGGCGGAACGAGCGCGCCCTTCCGTTTCGCACGAGAGCGTAGCGTCTTGAGAAAGACTGGCGCGCTCGCGCTCTACCTGGTTTTCACGTCGAATGATATGCATGCATGCCGCCTTTCCACGTGCGATGTACGCCATCGCAGTGTACCACGTTGAACCCTTCGCCCGGAAAAACATCGAAAGCAGACGAAGGCTGCTACAATCGAACGGATACGCTATCAAGGAGAAGCCTGTGCAGAATCTTCCCCGCTCGCCATAGACCTCGCCCTCATCCTCGCCGTGGCCGCCATTGCCACCATCGTATGCAGGAGGCTTAAACAGCCCCTCGTGCTCGGCTACGTGCTGGCGGGGTTTCTGGTGAGCCCCGCCATCTCATGGTTTCCCGACGTCTCCGACACCGAAAGCATCTCCGTCTGGTCAGAGATAGGCGTCATCTTCCTCATGTTCGGCCTGGGGCTGGAATTCAGTATCACAAGGCTCGCCACCGCAGGCCGCCCCGCCATTCTGACGGCACTCATCGAGATGGGGCTTATGATGGTCGCAGGATTCACGTGCGGCACCCTGCTTGGCTGGCCGCTTCTCACGAGCCTGTTTCTCGGCGGCATGATCGCCATCTCGTCGACGACGATCATCGCGAAGACGTTCGACGAACTGCACCTGAAAGACAAAGGGTTCGCAGGACTCGTTTTCGGCGTGCTTGTTATCCAGGATATCGCAGCCGTGTTTCTCATGGTGGTGCTCTCCACCCTTGCTGTGGGCACGAACATAGACGGCGCGGCCGTTTCGGTAAAGCTCGGACGCATGGCGCTCTACCTGATCGTCTGGTTCGTACTGACCGTCATCTTCGCCTCTTTGCGTATCGCTTGGAGCGCTCGTCTCCAAGCAGTCGCTGAGAACCACCGTGAAATGTTCCATGAGCATGGCCCAGGTGGGAGAATTCTCCTTCATCATCGCAGCGCTCGGCTCCTCGCTCGGCGTCACCGAGGGTTTCCTCCATCCCGTCATCGTGGCCGTTTCGGTGCTCACTACGCTCGCAACGCCTTTTTACATCAAAAGCTCCGATGCCGCATATCGGACCATCGTCCGCATGCTTCCCCAGACCGTCCTCGACTCGATTGACGAAAGAGCCCAGGCGAAGGCGAAAGAGTCCACCCCCTCTTCCAAGCTCTGGATGGGACACATCAAGCGCTGGGTGGTCAAAGTGGGCCTGATCGCGCTTGCCGCGATCGCATCCGTCGAGGCGCTCAATGCTATCGCCGGGCCCCTTCTGGCCCGATTCGCCCCCGATTTCGTCGCAGGATACGCGATCGCCGGAATATCCATTCTTGTTACCAGCGCCTTCGTATCCAACCTCTTCCACAGCGTCCGAAGCGGACGTAGAAACGAATTCAGCGTGCTTTGGATCAAAAGCAGGCGCAACCACCTCCCCCTCTTGGCGCTCGCGCTCCTCAGCACGCTCGTTTCGGTCGCCGCCATCGTCTACATCGTCCATGCGTCGAAGATCGGCCATACCGTATGGCCCTACCTCTTCGCCGTTCTGACAAGCGTGCTTCTGGCGCGCTCGAAAGCCGTCCATTCCTTCTTCCTGAGAATAGAAACGCGTTTCATCCGGAACCTGAACGAGAACATCATCGCCGAACGCCGAGAGAGCCTCAGCGACGAAGAACACGTCCACTGGGTCGAAAAGCACCTCTACGTGACGCGCATCGAAACCACCCGCATGCTGCGGGCCAAGCCGCGGCCCCTCTCCCCCGAATCCATGCTGAAGATCGTGGGGCAAAGCGCCCTTCCCGGAGAGACGGAGCATTCGACGGGCTTTCTCTTCGGCATGGCGCACGGGCTTGACCTGATAGCCATCGAACGGGACGGGCGACGGATCGCCGGAGATACCCTCGCCCGGCTTTCCAAGCCGGACCTGCTGCGCAGGATCGCAGACGCCGAAGACCCGCTTTGCGTCAGGGAAGGCGACGTGCTCACCTTCGTCGGCACGGAGGACGAGGTGGATTCGTACCTGCAGCACCTTCTGAAAGACGACGTCATCGACGAGGACAAGGCGCTCGGCGAATCCCTCGAGGACTACCTCTCCAGCTCCCCCTCCTCCCCCGACATCACCTGCTTCTCATTCGTGGTGGAGGCGAAATCGGCCTTCGTCGGGCGCACGATCGCCAATATCGACTTCAAGTCGGCGTACGGAAGCCTCGTGGTCGCGATCGAGCACAACCTTCTTCTGCGCATGAAGCCCTCGCGCAACACCCGCCTCGCCGCCGGCGACAGAATCTGGCTCATCGGGGAGTCGGGCCTTGCAAGCAACCTCATCGACGCCGCGGACGCCGAGGTCATAGACCAGGGAACGCCGGAAGATTCGTTGCGCGAACCGGCGTCCTCCTCGGACGGAACGTCCACTGGTCATTTCGCATAGAAAAAGGCGAAGGCGCCAGACGACGCCTTCGCCCTCAAAGGAGGAATGCGGGGCTAGCCCTGTCAGGGCCGCGCTCCCGGACCCTGTCTGACATCTCCCGCCATGCCAGGCCCTGCGGCCTGCCCGTCGGCGCCCAGCCCGCCCAGGCCGCTCTGAGCGCTCGTCGAAACCGCGAGCTCCGTTGCATCGGCCGTCGACAGGACGCCCGAATCCGCGTAGCCGTCCTCGTTGGCGCCTTCGACCGAATCGGCCGTCACAATGCCATAGGTCTCGCCATCTTGCATGCCCGAAACGCTTGCGACAACGGTGTCGAAGTCGTAGACCGCCGTGAACGAACCCAGGACCGAGCCTTCCCCGTCGACGATTGCAACCGTCTTCCCGGCGCTGCCGGAGACGCTTGCCATGCCGAACGCCTGCGTGCCGCTCGTGAGATTCTGCACCATCTCCCTGCCGCCGAGCGCAACGAGGGTTCCGCCGTCGATGGTGGCCTCGATGTCGTAGTCGATCACATAATCGTCGGTATCGGGCGCGCCCTGGGCAAGAACCGTTCCGCCCGTGATCGAGATGCTCCCGTTCGAATCGAGCGTGTCTCCGCCCGACGTCAAGACGTAATACCCGCCTGAAATCTCTATTACGCAGGACGAATCCCCCATACCGGCGCCTCCTTCGGCCATACCGCTCTCGGGGGTTGCACCGCGCACATCGGCCTCACCCGCAGGCGCTCCGGCAGAAGCATCGGCGGCAGGCGCAGAAGACGGATCGGCCGCCGATGGGGAGCCTTCGCCGGCGGGTTCGGAGGAAGGAGCCGCCGCTTCGGACGACGATCCGTCGGCGGAAGGCGAGGCGGCGTTGACCGCGTCGTCGTCGGCCGTTACATGCACGGTTCCGCCGCGAAGGTAGACGCACTGGGCCTCGAGCCCTTCGTAGCACGAAGCGACACGCGCCGTGCCGTCGACGACCTCGAGCGTCGTCTCTGCATGGAAGGCGTCGTCGACCGCCGAGATGTCGTACGTGCCGCCTTCGATGGATGCCGACCCGTCGCTGTGCACGGCGTCGTCTCCCGAATGGATCGAGAACTCGCCGCCCGCGAACCTTGCATGCGTGTACGCTTGGATGCCGTCGTCTTGCGCAGAGATTTCGAAAGTGCCGCCGTCTATGCTGACAAATCCGCGGGTTTCGTCTTCGTCGTTCGTCGAAACGAAGCCGTCTCCGCCCGCATCGACGGTAAACGACCCGTCGGCTATTTTCACGCAGTCCTTACCGCGGAACGCGTCTTCGACGGCGGAGACGTCATAGGTTCCGCCGGTGATAACAAGGTCGTCCTTCGAGCATACCGCATGCTGCCAATTGCCCTCGATGGAAAGCGACCCTGTCCCGTTCAGCGTCAGGTCGGCCTTGCTGTACAGCGCCGCATTCGGTTCGTCTGCCCCTTCCTCGAGCGTATAGGCAGACCCGTCTACAAGGGCATTCGTCGAGTCCTGCTCAAGCGTGACGAAGCACTTGTCCGCCGAAAGGATCGAAATCGCAGGTCCGTCCTGGGAACAGACAGAGGCGTTTGAGAGCACGATTTGCACCTTGTCCTCGTCTCCCGCCTCCACCACAATCTCCCCATCGGCGATGCTGCCGGATACGACATAGGTTCCCGCAGCGCTCACGCTCACCGTGCCGTCGGTTGCGGTAGCGCCCAAACCCTGCACTTCCGCAGAATCGTCAGACAGGCGAATGTATGTCGCACTTTGTGCATCATAGCTTGCATCCAGGTCGCGTGCGCTGTACGAGAAGTCCATGCCCGATTCGTCGGCCTCTGATTCAGACGACGTCGTCGCCTGCTCGGCTGTCGAGCCGTCGGAGGCGTCGACGCTTGAGGTCGAATCGACCCCAGAGGCACATCCTGCAAGCAAGGCAGCCGACAAAAGGAAAAACATTGCAAGGACGACCGAGCAAAAGATCCAGCAGGATGCGGCGCGTGCCGCCTTGCGGCGCAGCGCATCGTAATCGCCGCGACCGGCGGCGGAACGCATCGTCATCAGAGCACCTCCTTTTCGCTATAGAGGCCAAGCGAAACTTTGAGGTTGCCGTTGTGGCAGCGGATTTCGTCAAGGAGCCTTTTCTGTCCCGCGCCCTCTTCGAGTTTCACCTTGTACTCGAGCTGGTACAAGCTACCCATGTTCGACGTCTCCACCGAAACGAGCTCGTGGTCTTTCGTGTAGCGCGCGAGCACGCCGTCGAAGGCGTTCTCGTATTCGAAATCCTCCGGAACGGTGATGCGCAGCCTCTTCTCCTCGGCGTTGGCCCGCCCGAACGGCGAGAGAACGTAGACAACGTTGGCTGCGGCCACAATCGCGACGAACAAAACAGCTAGAAGAACGAAGCCCATTCCCGTGGCCAGGCCGACGGCCATGGCGAGAAAGACGCTGCCGATATCCTTGGCGCTGCTGGGAATCGATCGAAACCTGACCAGATTGAACACGCCCATCACGGCGATTCCCGCGCCGATGTTGCCGTTCACCAGCATGATCACCATCTGGACGATGACAGGCAGCAACGCGAGCGTTACGACGAAGTTCTTAGAATACGTATGGCGGAACATGTAAATGATCGCAACGGCGGCGCCCAGCACAAGCGAGGCGCCGCAACAGGCAAGAAACCCTTCCGCCGAAACCCCCGCAACGCTCGATTCCGTCGCAGAGAGCACCGAAGAAAACAGAAAATCAAGCACAGGCGGCCACCGCCTTTCCCTTGTTGCCGGCATGCTCCGCGCCACCTTGCATGCAGCGCTTGTACGCCTCGCCGTATTTCGAGAAAGAGCACGGGTACGCATGGCACTGCGCCAAAACGTCGGCAAGCCACTTCGGATAGAATCCGCGCACCTTGATTTCCATGATCACCTCTTCGGGCCCTATCAGGGAAAAAACGAAGACGAGCGCCTTGACGCCCGCAGATCGCAATACGCAAGCGACGAGTCGAACGTGATGCGTAATCCGTCTTCGTCCGAGCACCCGAAGCCGTCCGGGCCGATGGGTCCATATGCCGTCCGCACGCACGAAGTGACGATCGACGCGCTCAACGTGCCCCATCGCAACGCCAAGGCATCCACCTCGCGCGCCACCTGAACCTCTTCTTCGCGCAGAACACAGGCGGCATGCAACTCCTCTTTTGCAGGGAATGTCCTGCGGGCCTCCTCGTACGGCATGCCGTCAAGGTAGGCGCGCGCCGCAGCGTAAGACATGCCCATGCGGCGCTTATAGACCACCCCGTCGTATTTCTTCTTTATCTCGACGAATACCGTGTCGTCTTTAGCAACGCTTCCATAGCCGCGCACGCGGAGCTTTTCCTTGTAAAAGGGCTTCCAACGAACGGGCCACCATGTCGCGATCCTCCGTATCGAAATACGCGCTTTTAATCACGGTGCTGCCGTACGCGTCGGGAGCGAGTCTGCCCTCCAATGCGGCAAGAATCGCGCGGTACTGATCGGCATGAAGCCTGTACTTCGTTTCTTTGCGTTCGAAGACGCTCTGAACGTCGCATGCCATGAGAATCTCCTTTCCATCCTGCGGCAAGGCGGCCGCATACGCTTCGTCTGGCTCGCAAGATAGAAAGCCGACCTGAAAACAACCTGAAACGCAGCGTTCTTTTCAGGTTCATACGAGAAAAGCTTTCAGAAAGAAGACCGGGGCTTCCCGCGAAAACGAACTTCGCACACAAGCAGAGCCGAAGACAGGCAGGAAACGAAAGGCAAGAAAATCTTATAGATAGGCGTGCAAGAGGGGCTTACTTCCTTTCAGGTTTATTTCAGGCGACGAATTACAATATCGAGAAAGACATCTACCCTATGGAGGCGTGCCATGAAGGTGCTCATTGTCGAAGACGACACAAAGCTCGCCCAGGCTCTTGGGCGAATCCTCGAAGAAAGCGACTACACGGTCGATATGGTGCACGACGGTACGACCGGACGAGACTGGGCCGTCGTCGGAGATTACGACGCCATCATCCTCGACGTTATGATGCCCGGCATGGACGGCTACGAAGTCGTTCGAGAGATTCGCTATGCGAACGTCGACACGCCCGTGCTCATGCTGACGGCGCGAGGCAGCGTTTCGGACAAAATCGCAGGGCTCGACCACGGCGCTGACGACTACATGACGAAGCCCTTCTCGCCCGCAGAGCTCATGGCGCATCTTCGCGCGCTCATGCGCAGGCAAGGGTCGGTCATCTTCGAGAGCATCGATGCAGGAGACGTTTCGCTCAAGCTTGACAGCCACGAGCTCGCTCGCGACGAAAAAACCATCCATCTCAGCAAGCAGCTGGTTCAAAGTCTGCTCTCGCTCGTCATTGCCTCCGCCGTAATGGGAATCACGGCTCTTTCCAATGGCATCAATCTCATCAATAAATACGATACACGGCGCATTCTTCTTGGCTTCCTCAAAAAGATCACGGACACGGGAAGCACCTACGCCAACGAACATCTCCACAAATTCTGATCCGGAAAGGGAAAAGAACGGTACATGTGCCTCTCCTGCAACTGCCTTGGCAAGAAGGGTTTTACCTGTACCTGGAGGTCCTACAAGCAGGGCGCCCTTCGGCAGTTTGGCACCAATTTCCACGTATTTGCCTGGATTGTGAAGAAATTCCACAACCTCCTGCAAGGATTCCTTGGCCTCATCCTGTCCGGCAACATCCTTAAATGTGATTCCGGTCTCTTTCTGTACATACGCTTTGGCGCGGCTTTTCCCAACGCCCATCATACCACCGCCGCCTTTGTTCATGCGGCGCATGAAAAACATAAGAAGCACAAACAGAAGCACAGACGGTAAAAGTACGCTAAGCATCATTGCCATAAATTCTCCGAAAGCATCCGGCGGCTCAGATTTAAAAATAATACCGGTTCCTTCCAGACGTTTGGTAAGGGCAGTCTCATCTTCTGTCAGATTGGTGTAATAACTGATCTCCTGATAAGGGTTCACCTGCTTCTTCGGCACGATGGTCAGGTTATCAGACTGAAGTGTAACGGATTTCACTTCATCGTTATTCACCATATCAATAAACTTATCATACGTAATCTCACTGGAATTATCCTGCAGCATATTGGTAAACAGGCTGAAACACACCAGAGTAACCAAAAGACATATCAGAAAAGCCAGAATGGACTGATGATTTTTCTTATTGCGGTTGGGATCCTGATCTCTTCTTGGATCCCCTTTATCAGGACGTCGTCCGCCTTGATTGTTATCCAGATTATTATCCATTTCTTTCCTCCTTACTATCTTTTCTATTATAAAGATAAAACGCAGATAAATCAACCTGGATATTGTGAAAACCCTCTGAATTTTTTTGAAAAAAAGGTCAAAAAAATTCACATCAAAAAAATAAATAGATACTTTTTTTACGGCGCGAACTGTAGTATACTAGAGCGTGATTGAGAAAGATGGAGGAAAGACAGAATGAAAAAAATTGGGTTCGATAATGACAAATATCTGAAAATGCAGTCCGAGCACATTCGTGAGAGAATCAGCAAATTTGACAACAAACTTTATCTGGAATTTGGAGGCAAGTTATTTGATGACTACCACGCTTCCCGTGTTCTTCCAGGATTTGAGCCGGACAGCAAGCTACGCATGCTGATGCAGCTTTCCGACCAGGCAGAGATCGTAATCGTAATCGGTGCGCCTGATATTGAGAAGAATAAGGTCCGCGGTGACCTTGGCATCACATATGATGAGGACGTACTCCGTCTGATGAACGAATTTACAAGCAGAGGACTTTATGTAGGAAGTGTCTGCATCACACGTTACTCCGGACAGGACAGCGCAGATGCGTTCAAGAAGCGTCTGGAGAAGCTTGGAATCAAGGTTTATGTCCTTTATAATATCCCAGGTTATCCAAGCAATACTTCCCTGATCGTAAGTGACGAGGGATACGGCAAGAATGACTATATCGAAACCACACGCCCACTGGTTGTCATCACAGCACCTGGACCAGGAAGCGGAAAAATGGCTACCTGTCTTTCCCAGCTTTATCATGAATACAAGAGAGGAATCAGCGCAGGCTATGCCAAGTTCGAGACTTTCCCGATCTGGAATATCCCGCTGAAGCATCCGGTAAACCTGGCTTATGAGGCTGCTACCGCTGATCTGAATGATGTCAACATGATTGACCCATTCCATCTGGAAGCTTATGGTCAGACTACTGTCAACTATAACCGTGACGTAGAGATTTTCCCTGTTGTACAGGCTATGTTTGAGAAAATCATGGGCGAGTGCCCTTACAAATCTCCTACAGATATGGGAGTTAATATGGCTGGAAACTGTATTGTGGATGATGAGGTTTGCCAGGAGGCTTCCCGTCAGGAGATCATCCGCAGATATTACAAGAGTATGGATGCACTTATGTCCGGTACCGGCACAGAGGATGAGGTTTACAAGATCGAGCTTCTTCTGAAGCAGGCACATGCCACACTGGAGGACCGCAAGGTTGTTCCTGCTGCCCTTGAAAGAGAGAAAGAAACTGGTGCTCCGGCTGCTGCCATGGAGCTGGAGGACGGAAGGATCATCACAGGTAAGACTTCTGATCTGCTTGGTGCTTCCTCCGCCCTTCTTCTGAATGTGTTGAAGGAGCTTGCCGGAATTGATCACCAGAAGCATGTGATCTCCCCGGATGCTATTCACCCTATTCAGGAGCTGAAAACAGATTATCTTGGAAGTAAGAATCCGCGTCTTCATATGGATGAGACCATGATTGCCCTTTCCATCAGTGCTGCTACGAATCCAGAAGCACGTCTTGCCCTGGAGCAGTTTCCGAAGCTGAAAGGCTGCCAGGCACATACTTCTGTTATGCTGTCTTCTGTGGATGTTCTTTCCTTCCGTAAACTGGGCGTGGAGCTGACATGTGAGCCGAAATTCGAGCAAGGGAAGAAGCTGTAGAGTTTGTTTAAAAAAGGCTTTCTGCAAAATATACCGCAAAGTGGGGCGTGCAGATTGCGGGAATGCTTTTTCAAACACTCTCTAAGGATAAGCAGGCATAGATTTTGTTGCTGCGTAATATAAAGCTCTGGCAAATGATTATTAAAAAAATTATCATTTGTCAGAGCTTTTTCTTTCCTACTTTCTCCAAACTTCGAGTATTTTTTCATTTTTACTTCAATTATTTTTAGAGCGAGTTTGAAAAATCACCGTTCTTCTGCGGTATCACCTTCTCCTATCATTTTCTTCGCAGTCTCTTCTGGCACTTCGATCAGTCCAAATTTCCAGAACAATGGATAAATATAAGAAATACCTCTAATATCCCCTAATGCCTTGGGGCGTTTCACGATGCCGGATATCTGCCGGCAATTTTGGAATGCCATTTTTATGCTGCTCCAGGACAAGGTTTTGCTGTTTTCACGGCGGTCGATGAGAAGCTCTTTGTTGTAGGTTCCGTCTTTGCCGATTTTCAGCTTGTACTGGTATGGAAGGCCAGAGGCAGTGCGGAATGGGTAGTTTTGGAAAGCTGCAATTGCTGACCAAAGAGTCTCTTCCTCACAGTTCTGTTTAAGAGCATCAAGAACTTTCTGCTGCCCATCTGTCAGCTCCGGCTTGTCATATGCCTTTATTTTTCTACCTGTAAATCCGGCTCCGGCTTTGTCCTCATCATTTTGTTCCTTTACTTTATCCCAATTGCCGTTTTCTTTCTCCAGCATTACTTTCAACAACCTTATAATTCCTTTGATTTCCTGCACAATCTGAACACTCAATACATGAAAATCTATTTTCTTTTCCCTGGAACTGTATTTCTCTTCCAGAAACTTTGCCTTTTCCTCATCATGATCCTTGTATCTGGCTTTCCCAGACATGTAGGCATAAGAGTTGGCAGTTCCCGGATATTCAATATTTTCCTGCAGATAGAAGGGAGATGGATTCTCTTCCAGATCATGCTCCAGGCAATTCATTTTCTCTATAAACTTCCCGGTAACTTCCGGGTAATGCTCTTTTATATACACAAGATTCTTATGCAGACATACTGCACTTTTTTCCATCATCTGCCGTTCTTTTGGATTCTTCAGACAGTCATATTCATAATCCTGAACTTCATGTCCCGCCATGGAACGAATCAACTCACTGTACCAGTACCTATGCTGCGCAGAATTGTCCGGAAACATAAAGTACGTGGAAAATTCATGGTCGATCATTGGTGCCAGCCTCAGAATTTCTCCTTCTTTATTACAAACAAACGCAATATTCTCATAGTGATAATTCTGATCGCCTTTCAGCACAGAAACTAGGATCTGCATGGCAAGCTGCTCTGCCATGTCTTCGTGATTCTGGAAATAGGAAGCCTCCAGAATATCCGTATAATCATAAAACATCATACAATAATTCTCATACTGGTCTATATCCACCTTTTTATCCGGATACTTCCGAAAGAATTCCAGAAGATTCAAAAGCTGCTCATCTTCATTATAAATCCTTGGAACCACAGTCCCATAATCATAGTATTTCTGTGTCTCTTCTTCATAACCATGGCAAAAAGCCAGCTGATATAAAGGCGCCGATACAAAATATTCATTTATCACATTCGACCAGAACACTTCCGCATAAGCGAACAAAGGCGTAGAAAATGGCTTGGATTTACTCAATGGCTTAAAAATCTGATTTCCACTGTAAACCGGAAAATGTTTCTCTCCCTTTACTACGCCGACTGCTTCCGCGGTCAGATTGGATATTCTGTCTGCATAATTATATCGTATTGCACTAAAATCTATTTTGTTTTCCACCAAGTTTCACCTTCTTTTTATGAAAGAACTACTTCTTCTAATTTCTTGGTTCAATCTGTCCTATACTCATTCCATATCACGTAGTCTCTCTGACAATCAGTTTTCCCTCAAAAATCACTTTATTCTGCGTATTTTTACCTTGAAGTTTGGATATCAAAATTTCTGCTGCTGCCTGTCCCATTTTTCGAACTGGCTGAGCAATTGTTGTTAGAGGAGGTTCTATTAGGGAACTGACAAAAATGTTATCAAATCCAATAACACTGATTTCCTCTGGAACCTGGAGCCGACTCTCATTAAAACCTTTTACGCAGCCAATAGCAAGCATGTCTGTTGCAGTCAGGATTGCATCTGGCCGGTCCTTCAAAGACGCATAATATTTTGCTGCATCACGACCAAGTTTAATATAATCTGGCTCATTTTCCCATGGGACACGATATACCCACTTTTCGTTAAGCTCAAGTCCAAAGTCCTTCAATCCCTGAACAAAACCTTCAAAACGATCTTCAATAATGCTTACATCTTCCGAATTCATTACATAGCCTAATTTGTGCCGTCCCTTATCAATCAGATACTGGACTGCTTTTCGATTGCTCTTAAATCCATCAGTATAAACACATGCATAATTTTCATCATCCCCAAGTGATCTGTTCATATACACAATAGGAAGTCGTTCAGATATATGCCTGAGATATTCAGCCATCTCATCATCTGTACGATATGTATTGTAGATGATGCCGTCAATATTTCGCTTTAGTAATTGATTTGTGTATTCGATTTCCGACATTGCATGACGTTCCGTATTACAGACCATAACCATGTAGCCATATTTCAATGCAATATCTTCTACTCCACGAAACATATCCGTATAAAAAATATTACTGTATTCCGGAACCACCAATGCTATCGTATGAGTTCTTCTGGTACGAATTGCCTGTGCCATATAGCTCGGGGAATAGTTCAGCTTCTTAATGGCCGCTTCCACAGCATCTCTTGTTTCCTTTTTCACCTTTGTATCCCGATTGATCACGCGCGAGACTGTAGATTTGGATACACCCGCTTCTTTTGCAACATCAAATATTGTAACCATATCTCTTCTCCGATAATTAAATATTGTAATTTTATGTACTAATAATACCTTTTTAGTAACTATTATTCAAGAAAAATAAGACAGACATCCATTTTTACTGGAGTCTGCCTTATTTTTCAGCCTAGATCCTGTTTGAAAAATCATTTCCACAATCTGTATGACCCACTTTGTGGGAGATTTGGCAGAAAACCTTTTCAAACACTCTCTAGAATTTCTTTTATTTTCTTTTCCATTAACTCTGCCATCTGAGCATGTCCTTTTTCCGTATAATGAATGCCATCAATCTCGTTGACTTCCACTTTCCCCGCAGGATCCAAATACGCCAGATTGTATCGTTTTGCAATATCCTCATAATAATTTGATAAGGCTTTGCTTCTGTTTTCCATATCCGGAATCATCTGATCCAAGTCCATAGGGCGGTTTACGCTATGAATGGGAACTGGTGTCACCAGCAAAATCTTCGGTGGCTCAAAATCGATACCTGAATCCGACTTCAAAACGGTTTTTACCAAATTTTCCATGGATACACCAATATCAAAAGGAGTTACGGAAAATCTTGATTTCAAATCATTTGTTCCAAGCATGATTATTACAAGATCAAGAGGTTTATGACTGTCCAGACATGGAAGTAGATATTTTTTACCATTTTTGTAGTCCTCAACAGGATCATCCCATACAGTAGTTCTTCCACCAAGTACCTCTTCAATAATATAATACTCTAATCCCAGTTTTTCTTGAAGAATCCCTGTCCATCGCACATTTCTTGGGTATCTGCTGACTAAGTCAGGCCTAAGTCCGTAAGTATTGGAATCTCCATAACATAAAATTGACTTCATCTGTCATCCCCCTATGCTGCTTTCATTTTTTTCACTTTTTCTTTGTTTGCAAGAACATCAAAAGCTACTGCAAGAATCAGAACCAGACCTTTTACAACCTGCTGATAATACTCTCCAATATTCATAATAGTCAGACCATTGCTAAGCACGCCGATAATAACAGCTCCAAGGAATGCACCAAGCATGGATCCCTTTCCACCGTTTACACTGATTCCTCCGATTACGGCTGCAGTTACAACATCCATTTCAGTTCCGGTTCCAGAAGCTGGAGCACCTGAGCTGATTCGTCCTGTAAGTACAATACCAGCGATAGAAGCCAGAAAAGCACTGATTCCATACAGAGAAATTACAATCTTATTTACGGAAACGCCAGCCAGTTTTGCAGCTTCTACATTTCCACCGATAGCATATATGTAACGACCAAAATAAGAATATTTCAGAATAAGACCGGCGATAACAACAATGACCAGCATAATGATAACCGGAACCGGAATTCCTGCTACATATCCCTGACCAAGAAATACGATGGAATCCGGAATATCATAAACAGGAAGTCCGCCAGAGAAAATGTAAGCAAGTCCACGGACAACCGTCATCATTCCAAGAGTAATTACAATCGCAGATACATCCAGACCAACAATGAGTGCGCCTGTAATTATGCCAATAACGGTCATAATCAACATGGTAAGGATAATCGCAAGAGGCGCTGCCATGCCGCCGCTGATCATCTGTGCAACTGCCACTCCAGAAAGTCCCAGGTATGCACCTACTGTCAAATCCATTCCGCCAGATATGATAACATATGTCATACCAGCAGACAAAATTCCAATAACAGCGACCTGGCGAAGAACATTCAGAATATTGTTGATCCGAAGAAAGTTCGGGGATGCAACTGAAAAAATAACTACCAAGACAACTAAAATAATAAGTGTGCTGAATTTTTTTAATATCTGTTTCATGTCTTTTCTCCTTATCTGATTCCGGAGGCCAGCTCAAGAATCTTTTCCTGCGTAGCATCCTCTTTCTTTAATTCACCCATCATTTCTCCCTCATGCATAACAATGATTCTGTCGGACATTCCCAGAAGTTCCTGCATTTCAGAAGAAATCATAATAATTGCCATTCCTTTTTTCGCCAGTTCATTCATCAGAACATAGATTTCTTTTTTAGCTCCCACATCAATCCCTCTTGTTGGCTCATCAAATATAATAATATCAGAATTGGATGCCAGGGATTTCGCAAGTACTACCTTTTGCTGGTTTCCACCTGAAAGATTTCGGGTAAGCTGTTCCATGGACGGGGTTTTAATTGACAGTTCCTTAATGTACTTCTCTGCCATATTTTTATCTGCATTCCGATCTACAAAACCAGCTTTTGAAATACTTTTCACAGCAATAAAAGAAATATTATCACGGATTGTCATCTCCAGAAGAGCTCCATGCTTTTTACGATCCTCAGGAATCAAAGCAATTCCATCTTTGATTGCATCTTTCGGACTGTGGATTTGAACCGTTTTACCATGAATTCTGATCTCTCCTGAAGATTTTGAATCTGCTCCGAAAATAGCTCTCGCAGTTTCAGTTCTTCCAGCACCAACAAGCCCTGCAAGTCCAAGGATCTCACCTTTATGTACCTGAAAACTAATATCTTTCAGAAGTGCATCAGTACAAAGACGATTTACTTCTAGCGCTACCTCACCGATTTCCTTTTCTACAGTAGGATACTGCTCGTCCAAGTCACGACCAACCATCATTTTGATCAATCCATTATTGTCAATTTCGGAAGCCATTTTAGTTCCCACATATTTTCCATCGCGCATAACCGTGATTCTGTCCGCCAAGGCAAAAATTTCCTCCATTCTATGGGAAATATAGATAATTGCAACTCCCTGCGCTTTCAGTTTGCGTACAATTCCGAACATAGCATCAATCTCACGGTTTGTCAGCGGTGCTGACGGTTCATCCATAATCAGTACTTTTACATTGGACGAAATTGTTTTCGTGATTTCTACCAGCTGCTGATAAGCAACTGTAAGACTTTTTACATCCTTTGTTACGTCAATATCGATTCCAAAGCTATCCATAAGTTCTTTGGCTCTCTGATTCATTAACTTGCGGTTAATCGAAAAACCTGATGTCAGCTTTTGTCCAAGAAATATATTTTCCGCTACGGAAAGATCCGGAACAAGATTAAATTCCTGGTAAATAACACCGATTCCAAGTTTTTTTGACAAAGCCGGAGTCATAGAATCGTATTCTTTTCCTTCATATAAAATGGTTCCACCATTTGGCTTGATTGCTCCAGACACAACTTTGATCAGTGTTGATTTTCCAGCACCGTTTTCTCCCATAAGTGCATGTACTTCCCCGGGATAAACTTCCAGATTCATATGATCCAACGCCACAACACCGGGATATTCTTTTGTAACATTCTTTAAAGTTAATATAGGTTCCATATAACTGATTCCTTCCCGGGGTACCCCCTGAATAACTTCGGGGGACTTTTTCACAGTCCCCCGAACACCTGAAAATTATATTATTCAGTGATATAATCTTTTACATTTGCTGATGTTACAGCCTGAAGGTCGAATAAACTATCTTTCGGGTAGGATGCTTTATTTACGACTGCAATTGCTGTATCAACAAGAGCTTTACCTGTTGCGGTCGGATTCTGGCTTACGGAAACCTGATAAATAGTTCCCTCATCAATAAGTTTCAGAGCTTCATCTGTAGCATCAATACCGGCAATCAGATATTGATCCGGATCTGTCATACCAGCTGCTTTAAATGCCTGGTAAGCACCAAGTGCTGCGCCGTCAGATACACCGCATACAACTTTCAGGTCTGGGTTTGCCTGAAGGAAGTTCTCTGTATTGGACATTCCTTCTTCCTGATCTGCTGCTGTTGCATCTGCAACAAATTTAACGTTTGGTGCATATTCCTGAACGCCTGCTATAATTCCCTCTTTACGTGCAATAACGGATTCCATTAAGTCGTAGTTCAGAGTAGCTGCCTGTACTTCTTCATCTGTTCCATACATTTCAGCGATTCTCTGTCCTACTGCACATCCCTGTGTATATCCAAGTACGTATTCTTCGCAACCAATATATGCATCATACCCATCAATCGTAGAAGTCAGGCAAACAACTGCAATGCCTTCTTCTTTTGCCTTAGCAATAACTGGTTTAGCTGCTTCAGAATCAACTGCACATACGATAATTGCATCGCATCCTGCGGAAATAAAGTTTTCCAATGCTGTGATCTGTTTTGCGGAATCACTGTCGCAGGAGTTTGTCATTAAGGTACAGCCTGTTGCATCTGCTTCATTCTGAGCTGCGTCTACTAACTGAATGAAGAACTGGCCAGTCAAGTTCAGAACAGAAATACCAATCGTATATCCCTCATCTGTGGAAGGTTCTGCAAGTTCTACAGTTTCTTCTGCTGCCTCATCGGCATTCTCTTGCACCTGCCATCATTGAACAGGTCATTGCTGCTGTAAGAAACAGGCTCACGAGTTTTTTCTTCATAGTTCTTTCCTCCGTTTGATTTGTGATATTATTTTTTACTATTTTGGGAACGTTACCATTTTGTTCTAAAAAAATAATTCTCACATTGTGCATATTGTTATTTTTATCCTTTGTGGGAACGTTCCTATTTGATGGTTTTATCATACACGTTCTGCTATTATCTGTCAATGTGTTTTTATATTTTTTCTATTTTGTATGAATAATCGATGTTTATTTTGTGCATTTTTTAGTAGCAACAACCAAAAAGATTCTACACTATCGCAAGCTTCGCAAATCCTTTATACTGGCTCTGCAGAACAGAGTGGATAATCACATCTCCCTTACAAAGGCAAAACATATTTTTTATGACACCTATCAAGTACTGATTACAGATAAAAAGAATAAGCAAACTAAAGAAATCCCAAATATCATTTGAACTTGTGGAACAAACTTGGTATCATAGTAATATATTTTTAAACAATACAGATTACATTTTGAAAGATCAGATTAGAGGTTTTTATGAATACAGATATCACAAAACAAATGGAAATGGTGCTGTACAGAACCGAAGATGATAACGTAACAGTCAGTGCCTTGAT
>ERZ827471.1083-NODE-1083-length-18181-cov-3.703685_pt1 | contig 18181 bp, 26 predicted proteins | sample MGYA00519772_ERZ827471 | MGnify/ENA primary metagenome ERZ827471 (study PRJEB31778, sample SAMEA3449315) | human gut metagenome | biome: human gut; feature: human-associated habitat; material: faeces | place: United Kingdom | collected 2010/2012 ...
TGTTTAGGATTTTCCAACGAGGGCGACGACGAGCCTATGGCAGAAAGTCAAGAAAATACGGGCGCTTACAGCCCGTTTTAACACTTGATAAAAGTATTAACTATCCGACAGAAAGAGGGTACAGAGTATGCCGTATGTAGAGAGAATAACCAAAGCCGGAAAAACGATAGAGATAGAGAGGTACTTTACCAGCAGATACAAAAAGAAAGGCATTAAGAGAGGGGATAAGGTAAAGCCGACGCAGGAGCAGCAGCAAAAGATCAATACCAGACAGGCAGAAAGAAAGCTGCGTATTCTGATGAACGCTAATTTTTGTTACGGAGATTTTCACTTAGTCTTAGATTACATACGCCACAAAGGGCAGCCAGATAGGACAAAAGAGGAAATGCGCAAGGACATAGATATTTTTCTGCGGGAGCTGCGCAAGGAATTTAAAAAGCAGGGCAGGGAGCTTAAGTACATACACGTTATGGAGATCGGCAAAAAGGGAGCGAGACACCACCACCTTGTTATTAACCAGATCGACACAAAGATATTGCAGCAGTGCTGGTATAAAGCGTATGAGGGGCATAACAGGGTTAAGGTATTCCCGCTGGACGATACAGGAGACTACAAAGACCTTGCGGCGTATTTCATCAAGTACACAGGGACACACAACAAAGGAGAGGACGGGGCGTTACAGGGCAAGCGCTGGAATTGCAGCAAAAACCTTGTAAGACCAGAGCCGGAGTACAGGATAATTACAGACAGAGAGTGGTTTAAGGCAGAGGCAAGACCGATCAAGGGATACTACGTAGACAAGGACAGCATAAGAAAAGGCGTGCATAGCCCAGATTATTACGGCTACGGGTATTTCTGCTACAGGCTGATAGAAAACACGACGAGGGGGGGATAATGTGAACGCTTTTGAATGGATTGTAGCAATAGTGCTGATAATCGTAGCCGTTATTATGGGGCTGGTAAGCATAGCATTTTTGGGCTTTGGATTGCTTAAGGCAGCACTGGACGCAAGGGACGAGCTGGAACGGGGCGACAGCGGAAAGGCAGGAAAAGAATATGATACAGAGGCTTAAGTATTGGATATTCCAGCGGGGTAAGCACTGCCGCTGCTGCTGCCTCTTCTGCGAGTATTACGATCTTTGCAGAAACGAGGTAACGCATGAGCGCCGGACGATCAAAGCGAGGCTGCCGGACGGCAAAGAAATTACAATACAGACTATACCGAGCTGGGATAGAAAGGCGCAGCGCATGGTATTAAAACGGGCGCAGAAAGAGAGGCGAGAGCATGAGAAACTTTAGACTGGACGACGAGAGCGGGCAGCAAGAGGCACTGTTTAGCTGGGCGGCGTATCAGCTGGGGCGTATGCCGGAGCTGGAATATATGCACCACGTACCGAACGGCGGAAAGCGTGACGCAGCCACGGCAATAGCGCTTAAGCGGCAGGGCGTAAAGGCAGGCGTGCCGGATATTGTTTTACCAGCGCCACGGGCAGAATACCACGGGCTTTACATAGAGCTTAAGGCTGGAAAGAACACTACGACGGAAAAGCAGAAAGCGTGGCTTAAATTCCTGCGGCAGCAGGGCTATTATACTGCCGTCTGCTATGGCTGGCAGGCAGCGGCGGAGCTGATAGAGCAGTATTTATTAAAGCCGGACGGGCTGACAAAAGAGCAGGAAACAATAATTTTGCGTTGAGGGCGCAGAAAGAGAGGCAAAGAATGAGGACGATAAGCATTTTAAATTTAAAGGGCGGGGTAGCCAAGACCTTTACAGCCGTAAACATGGCATACGAGCTGATGAAGAGGGGCTATAAAGTGCTGCTGATCGACAACGACAAGCAGGGAAACTTAAGCAAGGCATACGGCAGATACAATGCCGACGAGGTAGCGCCGATCGCAAAGCTGCTTTGTGGAGACTGGCAGACCGCAACAGAGCTGATACAGGCGACGGAGTACGAGGGAATAGATATTATAGCCTCTAATATGTCACTGTTTGGGGCTACGTGGAATTTGACGAAAACAGACGACGAGAGCCAGACGGAGCGGTACAAGAAATTAGTACAGCACGCAGACTGGGTACGCTGCGGGTATGATTACTGCATTATCGACAATCCACCAGACATAGGGCTTAACGTGGTAAATGCACTGGCGATCACGGACGAGGTTATAGTACCCGTGAAGATCGACGAGGACGCATTAGAGGGGCTGGATATTGTGGCGGAGCAGATAGAGGACGCACGGGCATTTAATGACAGGCTGCGCCTTGCAGGCGTTCTGGTTACGGTTTACCAGAATACGGACGGCGAGGCAGCAGGCGTGGAATGGCTGGGGCAGCAGGGAAAATACAACATACTGGGTGTTATCAGATATTCCAAGAAAGTAGCGGAAAATTCTTTTATGCGGAAACCGATTTACGAGTACAGCCCGTGCTGCGGTGCGGCGCAGAGCTATAAAAAATTTGTGACAGAGTACACGGGGGTACGCAGATAATGTACGAGGAATTGCAACAGAAAAAGCCGCCGAGAATACCGAAAAGCATAAGGGCAAAAGGAATAAGGGGGCTGCTGGGGATTGTAAGCCCGTCAAGGCTGATGTATAGGCGTTTCGCATTAGATCAGACAAAAGAGGAACAACAGTATTTTGACGAAGAGTTGAAATACAGGCTATATAAGCGCAGAGTATCCCGTGAGGAATGGCAATGGATATACAGCAATTACAGGAGAGAGCAGCACCCAGAACGGGCGGAAGAGTGAGAGAGGAAACGAGACGAGGCGGAACGAGAGGCGATACGAGCAATAAGAACGCTGCTAGGCGAATTATAAGAGAGCGAGGTAAAGAACATGGCAAGGTTTGGAATTAACGACATTTTGAACGCAAAGAGCAAAGCGGGAGCAGCTGGCATGGTAGAGAAGTACACGGAGATTTATTTAAGCCCGTATGAGGTACAGCCTGCGCCGGAGAACACGCACCAGCAGCTTACAGGCATTGAGGAACTGGCGGACAGCTTTTTACACGTGGGGCAGGAGCAGCCTACAGTATTGGCACGGGTAAACGGGGAATTTAGGATAATTGACGGACACCGGCGCAATGCTGCAAATATTTTCAATCTGGAACGGGGGCATAAAGAGTATGAGAAAGTAGCGTACCGCTACAGGGATATGAGCGAGGCAATGTATGAGCTTAGCTTATTGGCTGGCAACGGATACACGCAGGAGCTTACGCCCTATGAGAAAATGCGGCTTGTGGAGAGGACAAAGGCGGCGCTTATCAGAGCGAAAGAAGAGGACGGGCTGGAGATCAGAGGTAAAATGCGTGATCTGATCGCTGAAATGATCGGAGAGAACGTAGCCAGAATGGAGAGCATTAACAATAACGCCGTGCCGGAAGTAAAAGAGGCGCTGAAAAATGGCGACATTGGCATAACGGCTGCTTACGAGGCTGCAAAGCTGGGAGAGAACGAACAAAGGGAGATCGCAGCGCAGGCGGCAGCAGGCGAGAACGTGAGGGCAAAGGAAATAGCGGCAAAGGTGGCGGAGAAAAAGGCGGGCGACGATTACGAAACGCCGCACCCAGAGAGTATAACGTCTTTGTGCTATTCCTGCCAGCGGTACAAGGAGTGCAACGTAAAGACTGGCACTTGCGAAAAATGCGATCAGTACATAAACAAGGCAGAGGCGGAAAAAACGGCAGAGCAGCTTTACAGTGAAGAGCAGGACAGGATAGACAAAGAGACAAAGCGGAAATTGCAGGAGCGGGCGGACGCAGAAAAAATGGAGAGTCTGCCGAGTGAGAGAGCCGCAGATCATAAACAGCACGAGATCAAAATAGCAACGTCATACTATGATGATGTGGCGAGCGGAAAAAAGAGCTTTGAGCTGCGGAAGAATGACAGAGACTATAAAGAGGGCGACAGCCTTAAAATGTTGGAATTTAAGGACGGCAAGTATATGGGGAATACCATAGACGCTGATATTGTTTATATGCTGGAAGATTACACAGGGCTTGCAGAGGGGTACTGCATTTTAGGTATCAGAGTAACGGCATATAGTAAAAAGGTGTCCGAAACGGACACGGAAAGCGGGGCGGGAGCATGAGAGAGATTGTTTTAGAAATTCCTGTAGAATATGCGGACGGAACGGAAGAAAAGATTTTTATAAGGGCGTATGCAGGCTGGGATTTTGGAAACGGGAATACGATAGTAAAAATCAATGAGCCGAGAGTATTAAGCGATCGGGAAAGGCGGGAAAACGGAATATGAACTACAGGCAGTGGAAAAAGAATTATAAAAAGCGCTACGGGGTAAATCCACCAGCAAGCATAGACAGGCGCAAGAGGCGCAGACAGAGAGCAAGGGCGGAAAACGTCCTTGCTAATGCTGATTTTAACGAGGCTTTGATACGGGCAGCCGAGAGCATTACAAACGGGCTGGCAAATGCTATGCGTGTGTTTGGGAGCGCCTGCGACAGAGCAGGTACGGCGTTCAGAAATATTGCGGATAATGTGCAACCGTTAGAAATACGGGGCTGCGTATTTAGCTGGGAAGTGAGACGACATAGTGATCTCTATTATGGCGTATATGAGAAAAACGCTTTAGGTGGCGAGGACGAGCTACGGGCGCTTACATACAGCGAACAGGCGGCGGAGAAAATAGCGGAAATCCTGCGGGCAGATCAGCTGGAGTATACGAGACTTACAAGACCAGAGAGGATACAGAAACGGCAGGACGCAGCGGACGCATTGACGGCGGCGCTTGCTGCGGCTTACGAAAGGAGCGGCGAGGAATGACAAATTTTTTATTGCTTATCGTGATCGTAGAATTAAGCGGAATTATGAGCTATTTAAAAGACATAGCAGAAAGGGGCAAGGATAATGCAGGAGACAGAGAATAAGGGCGCTGGAATGACAGCGCAGGAAATGACGGACGGGCTGGCAGCGGCAATGGCTGGGAATTTGCCGCAGGCACAAGAGGGAGAGGCAGCAGGCGAGGGCTGGGTAGTAATGCCGCAGGCTGATCTTGAAGAACTGATACAGAAAGCGGCGAGGGCGGCAGTAAGGGAGCAGAAAAAGCAGGAAGAGGCGGAGCGCAAGCGTGACAAATACCACAATACATTTACGCTGATGAAATGCTACAGAGACGCAGTTTTTCACATTGAGAACGCAATAAGCGACGGGGAGCAGCTGGAGCTTAAGGAAATGACGGCGGAGCAGCAGCGGACGTATTTAGAGAGTATCCGGCGCACACGGTTTAAGACGCTGATTATGACAGCGCATATTAACAAGGCGGTAGAAGAGATCGAGCGCAGGAGAAAGGCAACGGGAAGAGAGATAGAGTACAGGGCGTTTGAACTGTACTTTATGCAGGGCTGGGACTACGGGCAGATCGCAGAGGAACTGGACACAGGCAAGAACACGCCGAGACGCTGGGTAACGGCGATCATTAACGAGCTGTCCGTATTGCTTTGGGGAATTGACGAGGACAGGGTAAAATAATGATTGAGATAAAGGCGTGGTTACGGCGGTACAAGGAGAAACGACGGGCAATAAAGGAGCAGCAGGCAGCAGCGGAGTTGATAGAGTGCATAGAGCAGGCATTAAGCATAGAGCTTTACGAGTGGCAAAGGCTGTATATCATAACTGGAATATGGCAGCCGCCAGAGGGCAGGCAGCAGGGCAGGACGCTTGCATACATACTGCGGCTTTTATTAGACCAGAGCAAGCCGTTGCTTATGAATGAACTGTCAGAAGTAAGGGCATACGCAGACAATCCATTTACAGAGCGGCAATATGCAGCAGTACCGCAACATTATGCGATCTGGTTTAGGAGAGAGATACAGGATATATACGAGCAGCTGCGGGCAGCAGGCGTGCCAGTAAGAGAGCTGGTAATTTACAGAGAAACGAGACATACGGGAATATCGTGGTAAAATCGTGGTGTTTACATGGTATTTGCAAAGCGGTATAATGGTAACATGAAAAGAGTAGGCGAGAGCTTAAGACCGTGCCAGCGGCAGCAGTAGCCTACTCTTTTTGTGTCTTACATTCTTTACCTCCTACCCAGCGCATGAAACTTAGGGCGCTGGGAATTTGAAAGAAAGAGAGGCGGGCAGCGTGAAAGAATGGGCGAGAGAGTTTTACTTATCTGCGGACTGGGAGAAAACCAGAGCGGCATACTTGATAGCGCAGGACTTTATATGCGAGCGCTGCGGAGAGCCAGCAAAGATAGTACACCATAAGTGCTGGCTTAACAGGAGAAACATAAACGACAGGAGCATAACGCTTAACTGGGACAACCTAGAGGCGTTGTGCCAAGATTGCCACAACAAGGAACACCACAAGCGGCAGCCGAGCTTACGCTATGGCTTTGACGCTGACGGGCGCTTAATCCCCCCCATATCAGAAAAATAATTAAAGGGGACGGATACCGAGGGGGATACCCTAAAATTACCCTACGGGCGTGCGCACGGGTGGTGTAGGGGGTGTGGTAGGCAGGAAAGAGGGTAAAGAAATGGCGACAAGGAAAGAAAAGACCAAAGAACAGCGCATTAAGTCTGAAAAGACCAGACTTAGAGGAATTTTCAAGGACTTAGAGGACAACAAGCGCAAATTAGTAACGCCGCTGATAGAAAAGGCTGCATTTATGAGCGTGGAGCTGGACGACCTACAGGAAACCATAGAGCAGGACGGCTGGACGAGCGAGTACAAGAATGGCGAAAACCAGTACGGCACAAAGAAAAGCCCAGAGGCGGAGACGTACATAGCCTTAAGCAAGAATTATGCAGCGATCATTAAGCAGCTGACCGAGTTAGTGCCAGCCGCAAAAAGAAAGAACAGCAGGCTTGCTGCCCTGCGGGAAGAGTAACGGCGTAAATGCCTTACAAGAACTACATTTACGAATACTACGCCAAGATCACAAGCGGCGAAATTGTGGCGGGTAAATGGATACTGGCAATTTATCAGATCATTGTAGCGGGGCTGGAAAAGCAGGAATATTTTTTCAATGCAAAGGCGGCAAATAAGGCGATCAAGTTTATAGAGAACTTCTGCCACCACAGCAAGGGGCGCAACGATCTTTTGACATTGGAGCTATGGCAGAAAGCTATAGTTTGTGTCATTTTCGGGATACAGGACGCAGAAAAATTACGTGTTTTTCGTGAAATTTTCATTGTGATCGGCAGAAAAAACGGCAAAAGTTTATTTGCCTCTGCGATCATTGCATATATGGCGTATTTAGAGCCGGAGTACGGGCAGGAAATTTACTGCTTAGCGCCGAAGTTAGACCAAGCGGCGCTTGTGTACGACGGCTTTTATCAAATGGTGCAAGCCGAGGACGAGCTTAAAGAGCTGGCGAAGAAACGCCGCAGCGATATTTACATAGCGGAGACAAATACCGTTATTAAGCCGATCGCTTTTAATGCGAAAAAATCAGACGGTTTTAACCCGCAGCTTGTGGTATGTGATGAAATGGCAGCATGGAGCGGGGACGCTGGGCTTAAGCAGTATGAGGTTATGAAATCTGCGCTGGGCGCACGGCGACAGCCTATGATATTGAGCATAAGCACTGCCGGATACATCAACGACAGTATTTATGATGAACTGATGAAACGCAGCACCAGCTTTTTAAAAGGCAACAGTAAGGAAAGACGGCTTTTGCCGTTCTTATACATGATCGACGACATAGAAAAGTGGAACGATATAGAAGAGCTGAAAAAAGCTAACCCTAACATGGGCGTATCAGTACAAGAGAGCTTTTTTATGGACGAGATCGCAATAGCGGAGGGCAGCTTAAGCAAAAAGGCGGAGTTTATTACAAAATACTGCAATATCAAGCAGAACAGCTCTATTGCATGGCTGGAATACACGACGGTAGACGGCGCAGGCGTTGAAAAGACCTTAGAGGACTTTAGGGACTGCTACGCCGTGGGTGGTATTGACCTGTCACAGACTACGGACTTGACGGCAGCCAGCGTGGTAATTGAGAAAGACGGCGTACTGTACGCCTTTACTCAATTCTTTATGCCACGGGGGCGGCTGGAATACCTACAGGCTACGGACGGCGTGGCGTATGACCTGTTTGTGAAAAAGGGGCTGATAACCTTAAGCGGCGAGAACTACGTAGATTACCACGACGTATACGCATGGTTTGTAATGCTGCTGGAAACCTACGGTATACGACCGCTGAAAATCGGCTATGACCGATACAGCGCCCAGTACCTTATTACCGATATGGCAAATTATGGTTTCCATATGGACGACGTGTACCAAGGCGAAAACTTAACGCCAGTCATACGGGAGTTTGAGGGCATCATAAAGGACGGCAATTTTAAGATTGCAGATAACAATTTGCTTAAGGGGCATTTCTTAAACGTGGCGCTTAAGCACAACATGGAAACAAGGAAATTCAGACCGATCAAGATAGAGCAGCGGGCGCATATCGACGGCTTTGTATCTGTTATAGACGCAATGACCGTGCGGCAGAAATACTGGGAAGAGTGCGGCGAGCTGCTTAAAAATGCCGCATAGAAAGGAGCGTGAGCGTTATAAAATTCTTAGACTATCTTTTTCATGGGAAAGAGCTGCGGTATATCGACAGCTATTTTAAAATGCTGAACGGATACAGCCCGACGTTTACGAGCTACAACGGCGGCGTATATGAAATGGACTTAACCAGAACGGCGGTAAATAACTTTGCTACGCATTGTAGCAAGCTAAAGCCGGAGATCACAGGCAGCGCTTTAAAATCGCTGGAAAGGACATTGCAGCATAGACCTAACTATTTCATGGATACCACGAAATTCATTAAGCGGCTTGCCACCTACGTAGCAGTAGAGCATACCGCTTTTATTGTGCCGATCGAGGACGACAGGGGCGGCTTATGTGGCTGGTATCCGCTGCGGGCGCAGCGCTGCGAGGTGGTAGAGGCAGCAGGACAGGTATATTTACGTTATCAGTTTGCCAACGGCGACCATGCAGCTATTGAGTTTGAGCGGGTGGGGATACTTACGGATTTTGAGTATACAGATGAACTTTTCGGAGAGGATAACCGAACGCTTAAGCCGACTATGCAGCTGATACACACGCAGAACGAGGGCATTATAAACGCCGTTAAAAATTCTGCAAATATCCGGTTTCTGGCAAAAGTGGCAAATATGCTGAAACCAGAGGATATTAAGAAAGAGCGGCAGCGCTTTACCGAGGATAATTTAAGCGCAGACAATGACAGCGGCATGATTATTTATGACAATAAGTTTTCCGAGCTGAAACAGGTAGAGAGCAAGCCGTACACGCCAAACGCCCTGCAAATGCAGCACATACAGAACAACGTATGCACGCATTTTGGTACAAATATGGAGATACTGCAAAACAATTTCAAAGAAGAGACGTGGAACGCCTATTACGAGGGAAAAATAGAGCCGTTCGCTATACAGCTATCGCTTGTAATGACAAATATGACATTTACGGAGCGTGAGATAGCCTGCGGAAACGCTATTGTTTTTTCCGCAAACCGTTTGCAGTATGCCAGCAATGCCACAAAGCTACAGGTAAGCACGCAGCTTTTTGACCGTGCGTTATTAAACCGTAACGGCGTAATGGATATATGGAACATGGCGCACGTAGAGGACGGGGACAAATACTATATACGCAAGGAATACACGGAAGTAAGCGAGCTGAAGAATAGCACAAGCCAGCCGCAAATTATCGTACAGCAAGTACCAGCGGCAGCAGGCAGCGGGCAGGCAGGGGAAGAGCCGCCGAAAGAGCCGGACAATAAGCCGGACGGCGGGGAAGAGCCGCCAGCAGAGCCGAAAGAGCCGGACAATACATAGAAAGAGGGTGCAGAAATGCCAGTGAAGAAAGAAAGGGAGTACAGGGCGCTTGCTGCGCCTTTATCTGCGCAGGCAGCTATAAAGCGGATTGATACCGAGTATTACGTAGAGGGCTACGCAACCACGTTTGACAAGCCGTACTTGCTCTATGAGTTTGAGGACGGCACAAAATACTACGAGCGCATAGACGCACACGCACTGGACGGCGCAGACATAAGCGACGTTATCATGCAGTACGACCATGAGGGCAGGGTATTTGCCAGACAGTCAAACAAGACGCTTATTTTGATACCAGATCACAAAGGGCTTTTGATTGCAGCCGATCTGGGAAAGACAGACCTAGCCCGTGGGCTTTACCAAGACATAGACGCAGGCATGATAAATAAAATGTCATGGGCGTTTACCGTGTCCGAGGAAAGCTACGACAGGGCAACGCACACCAGAACAATTTTAAAGATCAAGAAAGTTTATGATGTATCGGCAGTGAGCATACCAGCCAACGCCGATACTGAAATAAGCGCCCGCAGTTTCGCCCGTAGGAGTTACGAGGCGGAAAAGCAGGAGCGGCTTAAGAGGCGGGCGGCGATACTAAAGATCAAGGCGAGCTTATAACAAGAAAAGGAGATTAAAGAGCATGAAAACTTTAAAAGAAATTGAGGCGAGATTAGCCCAGATCAAGAACGGGCTGAACACCAGAGCAGCGGAACTGACCGACGAGGAAATTACTAATCTGGGAACAGAGGTAGACGAGTTGCAGGAGCAGCGCACCAAGCTGATCGACGCAGCCGAGAAAAGAAAGAAACTGCTGGGAAAGATCGCAGCGGGAGAGCCTGTAGACGACGGCGAGGGCGGAGACGGCACAGCGCCTACGGTGCTGCGTAATTTCAAGGGAGCAGACGGAGCAGGAGAGGACGGCGATAAATACGGCAGCATGGCATACCGCAAGGCGTTCATGCAGTACGTGTGCCGTGGTACTGCGCTGCCGAAAGAGTACAGGGCGGACGCAGTAAGCAAGACCACGGACGTAGGCGCTACCATTCCTACCACAGTGCTTAACCAGATCGTAGAAAAGCTGGAAAGCACGGGCATGATCTTAGCCCTTGTAACGAGGACAGCGTACAAGGGTGGCGTGGCTATCCCCGTATCTACGGTTAAGCCTACGGCTACATGGGTAAACGAGGGAGCAGGCAGCGACAAGCAGAAAAAGAACATTTCCAAAGACGGCATGATTACTTTTGCATACCATAAGCTGCGCTGCGCAGTAGCGGTATCTCTGGAAGTAGATACAATGGCAATCAGCGCTTTTGAAACGCTGCTTATCAACAATATTGTTGAGGCTATGACAAAGGCGCTGGAGCAGGCAATCATTTCCGGCGACGGCACGGGAAAGCCGAAAGGAATTTTAGCCGAGACACCCGCAACAGGGCAGGCAATCGACAGCGCAGAGCCGAGCTACGCCGATCTGATCGCAGCCGAGGCGGCGTTACCGCAGGCATACGAGAACGGGGCGGTATGGTGCATGAGCAAGAAAACCTTTATGCTCTACTACGGACTGACGGATACCAACGGGCAGCCGATCGGCAGGGTAAACTACGGAATTGGCGGAAAGCCGGAGCGTGTGCTGCTGGGTAGACCTGTAGTATGCTGCGATTACGTGACGAGCTACGACAAGTCTTTAACGGCTGGCACAGTGTTTGGCTTCCTCTTCAATTTCAAAGACTATGTGCTTAATACCAACTACGCTATGGGTATTAAGAAGTATGAGGACAACGACACGGACGATCAGGTAACAAAGGGTATCATGCTGGTAGACGGCAAGGTAGTTGATGTAAACAGCCTTGTAACCCTTAAGAAGATCGCAAGCGCATAAGAAAGAGAGGTAGCGTAATGGCAGGAAATACAACCGCAAAGACGGGGACGAAGAAAAAGACGACGACAAAGACGGCAGCAGGAAAGGCTGCCGCCGATAAAGACGTACAGGTAGCAGCAGGCGTGGTGGCTACGGACAACGTGCCGGAGGGAGCATTAACGCCCAACGAGGACGGCAGCGTAAATACCTATGACGAAGACGGCAACAAGGCAGGGACGGTAACGCCGGAAGAGGCAGCCGCAGCCGAGGCAGCAGCCGCAAAGGCGCTGGAAGAGCAGCAGAACGCCGGAAAGGTAAAGGTTAAGGCTGCAATGCGGTATCTGGATAAGCAGTTAAACGAGATCGTAGAGGCTGGCACGGAGTTTGTGGTAAGCAGGCAGCGTGCGGACGAGCTGGTAAGGGCAGAGGTAGCCAAGATCGTAGAATGAGAGGGAGAGGCGGGGCGCTTGCGTTCTGCCTTTTAAAGAAAGAGGGTGCAGGGTATGGCGGCAAATGCCACTACATTAACCGAGAAAATGCGGGCGGCGCTGCGTATCAGCAGCACCAGCGAGAAGATAACGGAAGAGATAGAGGACTGTATAGCAGCCTGCATGGCTGATCTGAAAAACGACGGCATTAAAAGGCTGGACGAGAAAGACAAGCTGATTATACGGGCGGTAACGCTTTACTGCAAGGCAGAGTTTGGATACCACGATAAGGCAGCACAGTTTAGACAGTCATACGACACGCTGAAAATGCGCCTTGCAATGTCAATGGAGTACAACGAGGAAACAGCGGCAGCGCCGGACGTGTCCGAAACGGACACCGCAGGCGAAGAAAGCGGGGCATGATATGGCAAACTGGGTAGATGAAATTACACTTATCAAAGAGCAGCAGGCAGGGGAGCGGGTGGACAGTGATGGCTTTGAAAATCAGCCGGAAGAGAGCAGCCGTACAGTTTTTTGCAGCAAAAAATCCGTGGGCTACAATGAGTATTTCAAGAGCCAGCAGACAGGCAAAGTGGTAGAGGCGAAAATAGACGTACACAGGGCAGATTACGAGGGCGAGGACACCGCCGAGCTTGACAGGCGGCGTTTTTTCGTGCTTAAGACCTACGATATTGACGACGATACCATAGAGCTTACCCTAACGGATTTGCGCCACAAGGGCGAAGAAAGCGGGGCGTAGATCATGGGAGAATTTAACACCGTGGGCTTAGAAGATATTATAGAGGCTTTCAGCAGGCGGGAGCAGGCAACCGTAGAGGCAGTGCCTAAAATGCTGCAAGCGGGCGCAGATGTGCTGATCGAGGCACAGAAAGCAGAGGCAAGGGCTATGGGGATTGAGGAAACCGCAGGCTTTATACAATCTATCAAGGCTACGGAAATCAAGGGAGACGATACAGAGAAATACGTAGAGGTATACCCACAGGGCAGGGCAAAACACGGCAATGACAGGAAAGGCGATAAAAGCAAGGTGCGCTACGCTACAATCGGCTTTGTGGCAGAATATGGCACAAGCAGCCAGCCAGCAAGACCGTACATGACGACGGCAAACGCAAAGGCACACGAAAAAGTGGTAGAGGCGCAGCGGCAGATATGGGAGAGCGAAAACAATGGATAGTTTAAAAGACGTGCTGGAAAGTACGGGACTGCCTGCGCAGAGGGGAGCGTATACGGGAAAAGAAAAGCCAAAGGCGTATATAACTTTTCTGCGGCTGCTGGGCGGCGCTGCGGTATGCGCCGACGACAAGGAAAGCAGCGGCAGGGAATTATACAGAGTTACGCTGATCTGCAAAGGCAACCATGAGGAAAAATTAGCAGCAATTCTTAATGCGCTGCGGGCAGCAGGGTACTATATCAATAGCGTAGATACGGAGAACTACGAGACAGATACAGGCTATTGGATTGTGCCTATAACGATCGAAAATTTAAAGGAGTGATAAGGCAATGACGTTAGGTTTAAGAGATTTGTACTACGCATTATGCAAAGAGACGGACGGCGTGGAGACATACGAAACGCCTAAGAAAATGGCGGAGGCTATGACTGCTGATCTGTCCGTAAAGACGGCAGACGGCAGCCTGTATGCAGACGATACGTTAAGCGAGAGCGTGACGGAGTTTGCAAGCGGCACACTGAAACTGGGTGTAAAAGACCTTACACCGGAGGTATTGGCGGAGCTGCTGGGGCAGGCAGTAGACCAGAATAAAGTAGTATGGGCTGGGAAAGAGGACGAGCCGCCGTATGTAGCCGTAGGCTTTAGAGCCAAGAAAACAGGCGGGAAATACCGCTACGTCTGGCTGCTGAAAGCCAAGTTTAAAGTACCGTCCGAGAAGTACGAGACGAAAGGCGAAAGCATTAAGTTTAATACGCCGGACATTGAGGCAGACTTTACCGCCAGAAAGAAAGACGGGCTTTGGAAAGCAGACTTTGTGGGTGCGGAAACGGACGAGGCGGCGACAACGTGGTTTACGGAAGTGCCGGACAAGGCAGCAGCATTACAGACAGCATAAAAGATCAGAAATCAGAGGAAAGGAGCAAGGCGCAGCGCATAGCTGCGCCTTAATTTATTGATATGAGCGCAATTAAAGACGGACGTTTCCCCGTGGAGCTGGGCGGAAAAGAATATCATTTACTGTTTTCCCTTAATGCACTGGACGAAATGCAGGATAGGTTTGGGGGCTATGACAAGCTGGACAAGGCTTTTGACCAGAGTAACCCGAACATGATTAAAGACCTGCGCTGGCTGCTTACCCTTGTTATCAATGAGGGACTGGACGAGGGAGAAACGGAGCTTACGGAGAAACAGGTAGGAAAAATGATACACGTAGGAAATCTGCCGCTTGTGAAAGACGCAATTTTCGCAGCGTTCGTACATTCCGTAAATGGCGGAGAAGAGCCAGAAGAGGCAGCAGAGGCAGACGATAACGAAGAGGGAAACGCAGCAGCCGTGCAGGACGCATAGACACCGCACGGCTGCTTTATATAGCAATGGCAATGCTGCATTATACGGAAAAAGAGGCGTGGAAAAAGACACCATACCAGATCATTAAATTGTTTGGGTATCACAAGGAGTACAACCCGCACATTTTCCGGCAGGAGCAGGCAGCGCAGCCGACAGCAACAGAGGGAATGGACGATATAGACGTAGCGTTAGGGGGCTTTTAATCAATGGCTGATAAAACAGAAAATATTAAAACCAAACTTAGTTTTGACGGCGAGGCGCAGTATAAGGCAGCCTGCAAGGAGATTAACAGCACCCTTAAGCTGCTTAATTCGGAAATGAAACTTGTAACGGCTGAATATAAGAACAACGCAAGCAGTAGCGAGGCGCTGAAAGCAAAGCAGGAAGTATTAAAAAAGACCTATGAGGAACAAAAGAAAAAGGTAGAAGAGACAGAAAAAGCCCTTGCGAAGTGCAAAGAGGCTACAGGAGACAACAGCGAGGCAAGTAAAAAGCTGGAAACACAGCTTAATTACCAGAAAACAGCCCTTGCAAATACCGAGGCAGAGCTGGGAAAGACGGCTACAGAGCTGGAAAAAACGGAAAAAGCAGCGGACGGCATGGGCGACGAGGTAGAGGACAGCGGAAAGCAGGCAGAGGACGCAAAAGGAAAATTTAGCGGGCTGAAAGATACGCTTGCAACCGTGGGGAAAGCCTGCGCTGCGGCAGTAGCGGCAATAGGCACGGCGGCAGTGGCAGCAGGAAAACAGCTATATGATATGGCGACAGAGACAGCCAGCACAGGCGATACGATAGACAAAATGAGCCAGAAAATAGGTATCAGCAAGCAGGCGTATCAAGAGTGGGACTATGTTTTTCAGCTTTGCGGTACTGATGTAACAAAACTGCAAGGCGGCATGAAAACCTTAAGCGGAGTTATCACAGACGCTGCAAGCGGCAGCGATACAGCAAAGGAAAAATTAAACGCCGTGGGCTTGTCCATTGAGGACTTAAACGGAAAATCACAGGAGCAGCAGCTAGAGCTTGTCATATCCGCATTGCAGGATATGGGCGAGGGAGCAGAGCGGACAAGCGCAGCAACGGACTTGCTGGGAAAATCCGCAACAGATATGGCGGCGCTGCTGAATATGTCAAGCGAGGATACAAAGGCAGCAAAAGAAGAATGTGAAAAATACGGTATGCTCATGTCAGACGAGGCGGTAGCGGCAAGCGCCGCCTTTTGTGACGCACAGACCAGATTACAAAGCACGTTTACGGGCGTGAAAAATTCCATAACGGGCGAAATGCTGCCGTCGCTTACGCTGGTACTGAACGGATTAAGCGACCTTATGGCAGGACAGGACGAGGCAGGGCAGGAGATCAAAGAGGGCGTTACTGGGATAATCGGCAGCATTACAGAGGCAATACCGCAGATTTTGGAAGTAGTAACGCAAATTGCAGACGCAGTGCTGGAAAGCGCACCAGCAATTATAGAGGCACTGGCGCAGGGTATCATAGACGCACTGCCTACGTTATTGCCGACTATGACAAAGGTAATAACCAACATTGCCACCATGCTTATAAAATTGCTGCCGCAGATTTTACAGGCTGGTATGCAGATACTCATAAGCCTTGCAAACGGGATAGGGCAGGCGTTACCTACATTGCTGCCGACAATCGTAAGCGTAGTAGCAAATATCGTAGAAACATTGATTGAAAATTTACCTCTGCTGATCGAGGCGGCATTACAGCTGATTACTGGGCTGGCGCAGGGAATTGTAGCGGCGCTGCCCGTTCTGATCGAGGCATTGCCGGAGATCATAACAGCAATCGTAGAGGCGCTGGTAGAGGGAATACCGCTGATTTTGGAGAGCGCAGGCGACATCATGGTAGCGCTTATAGACGGCATTATAGAGGCTATCCCTCTGCTGATCGAGGCAATGCCACAGATTATAGCAGCGATCGTAACAGGATTGATTACGGGGCTGCCTAAAATCTTATCGGCAGCAGGGCAGCTGGTTACAACAATCATAGGAAAGCTGGCGGAGCTGCCAACACTGATACCACAGGCGATCGCTGCGGGCATAACCAAAATTGCCGAGTGGGGCGCAAGTATGCAGGAAAAAGGCGGCACGGTTATTACAGAGTTTGTGACAAAGATTATAGACATTGTAAAGGAGCTGCCGCAGAAAATCTGGAATAGCATTGTAAGCGCCGTTACCAGAGTGGCGACGTGGGGCGCAAACATGGTGGCGAAAGCCAAAGAAGTAATGAACACCATGCTTACGGGCATTGTGACGATCGTAACGCAGACACCGCAGAAAATCTGGAACTGCATTGTAGGCGCAGTTACGAAAGTAGCGACGTGGGGTACAAATATGCTCACGAAAGCCAAAGAAGTAATGAATAACATGGTTACGGGTATCGTGACCGTGGTAAAGGAAATCCCGCAGAAGATTTACAACAACATTTCTGCCGCAGTATCCAAAGTGGCTACATGGGGTACAGAGGTAAAAAACAAAGCAGTAGAGGGCATGAAAAGCGTTATTACAGGCATTAAGGACACTTTTTCTAATATCGGCTCTACGTTTGCTGGCTTTGGTAAAAACATGGTAGAGGGTATCTGGAACGGCATAAGCGGAGCTACGAGCTGGATAAAGGACAAAATAAGCGGCTGGGTAGGAAATGTGACCGACTTCTTAAAAGACCTTTTCGGAATTGCCAGCCCGTCAAAGCTCATGCGTGACGAGATCGGCGTATATCTGGCGCAGGGCGTGGGCGTAGGCTTTGCCGAAGAGATCGGCAGCGTAAACAAGATGATTGAGGACAGCATACCGAAAGAGTTTGACGTAGGCGCAAAGGTAAAGGCAGATAAGGACGTTGATTTTGACGGCGGAGAGCCGAAACCAAGACCGAGAGGCGGAAACGGCAGCACAGGCGGCAGTTTTGTTGTAATTCAGCATATCCACGCCGAGAACACGGACTATGCAAAGCAGCAGAAAGAGGCGGCGAGACAATTCAGACTGATAGCAAGGACGGTGTAGCGCATGGAGAGTGAAAAACTGATTTTTACGAACGAAAGAGGCGAGAGCTTAGAGCTGGGTTTAGACAGTATCTATCACTGCAATATCAGCAAGGACGTTACGGGTATTGCGGGGGTAAAGAACGTGCTTTACAGCACAAACAGCATGGGGCAGCACGGCGATACCTACGTAGGGCAGCGTATTGAGGCAAGGGATATAGAGATCGTGGGGCATATCAACACACGGGACAAGGCGCAGGCGTTACAGCTGCGCCGTACCATGCTTAAGATACTTAACCCAGAGCTTGACGGTACGCTGCTGTATGAGTACGGCGGTTTCCGCCGTATTATCAACTGCCGGACGCACGGAGAGCCAAAGGTAGAGCGTAAAGAGGTGCTGTATGAGTTTGTGATACCGCTGGAAAGCCTTAACCCGTTCTGGCGGGAAGAGGACGAAACTAAAGAAGATATTGCAAGCTGGGTGGCCGCGTGGCATTTCCCGTGCGTGATCGAGCGGGATAACCCCAAAAGCATGATCTTTG
>ERZ827471.1088-NODE-1088-length-18148-cov-3.107169_pt1 | contig 18148 bp, 14 predicted proteins | sample MGYA00519772_ERZ827471 | MGnify/ENA primary metagenome ERZ827471 (study PRJEB31778, sample SAMEA3449315) | human gut metagenome | biome: human gut; feature: human-associated habitat; material: faeces | place: United Kingdom | collected 2010/2012 ...
TTTTTATGTTCAGATGATGCGAGGCAGGTGATTCATATGAAAAAGAAAAGTTCAAAAAATACTAAGGGAAAAATCGTTTCCGCCGCATGGCAACTCTTTTATCAGCAAGGGTATGACGATACTACCATAGATGAGATAGTAGAGGCGTCCGGGACATCCAAAGGGTCTTTCTATCACTATTTCGACGGCAAAGACGCTCTTCTCACTTCTCTTTCTTATCTGTTCGACGAAAAGTACGAAGAGCTGATAGATACCATGGATCCTTCTCTTTCTCCTCTGGATAAACTTATCTTTATAAACAGAGAACTCTTTATGATGATAGAGAACACAGTATCTGTATCTCTGCTGGCGCAGCTCTTTTCATCACAGCTCATCACCAAGGGAGAGCGGCATCTCCTCGAGCCCAGCAGAACTTATTATAAACTTCTGCGGCAGATAACCATCGAGGGACAGCAAAGCGGTTTCTTCAGAGAAGAACTGTCCATCAACGACATAACTAAAGCGTACGCAGTCTTTGAGCGGGGGTTGATGTACGACTGGTGTCTGTGCAACGGCAACTACTCTCTGTGCCAGTACTCCTCCATGATGCTTCCCCTGTTTCTCAAAGGTTTTTGCAGATAAAACAAAGCCTCCCGCTTCTTGTATGCCGCAGGCATCCAAGGCGGGAGACTTTACAAAAATCAACAGCTATCCGATGACCGGCCAATGACAGCCGGCCGTCTGTGCAATTAAGATTTACTTTTTAAGAGATTCTGTCAGAGCATCTGCCAGAGCTTCTATTTCCTTCATGTTTGACTCGTTAGGAGACGAGTTGACTGAAACCTGAGCAGACAGCACCAGACATTCTTTGAGCTCCTCTTCGATGAACTCTTTCATCAGAGAGCCTGATTTGATTGCCCAGGTGCCGTTCTCTATTATTCCGAAAGTCCTCTTCTGGAAATTGAGCGTCTTAAGATGATGAAGAAAATCATACATCTTAGGATATATGTTCAGGTTGTAAGTCGGTGAAGCCAGCACTATGTGGCTGTATTTAAAAGCTTCGGCGATCAGATAAGACACATCTGTATCGGACACGTCATATACTGCCGTTTTAGTGATTCCTCTCTCACACAGAGCCGTCGCCAGAGTCTGTGCCGTCTTCTCTGTATTTCCGTACATAGAAGCGTAGACTATCAGCGCTCCCTTTTCTTCAGGCTCATATCTGCTCCACTTGTCATGCTTGTCGATATAGTACTTCAGGTCTTTTCTCCATACGGGACCGTGGAGAGGGCAGAAGGTGGTGATAGGCACGGACGCCGCCTTTTTTAACAGATGCTGAACGAAGGGGCCGTATTTTCCTACTATATTGCAGAAATACCTTCTGGCGTCATCTATCCAGTCCCTGTCGAAATCCACTTCATCGGCAAAGAGTTTTCCGTCCAGGGATCCGAAAGTTCCGAAAGCGTCGGCGGAGAAAAGAACTCCGTCGGTGGTATCAAATGTCACCATAGCTTCCGGCCAATGGACCATAGGGGCGGCCACAAAGGTCACCGTATGCTTTCCAAAGTTCCTGGTATCTCCTTCTTTGACCTCTTCTTTTCTTCCCTCTACGTCGAATCCGAACTGATGCATGAACATAAAGGACTTCTCGTTGCTTATCACTTTACATTCAGGATACCGTATCAAGACTTCTTCTATAGAAGCTGCGTGATCCGGTTCCATGTGGTTTACGATGAGATAATCGAGAGTTCTGCCGCAGAGAACTTCTCTCACGTTTTCGAGAAATTCTCTGCATCCCGACCAGTCTACGGTGTCAAACAACACGGTCTTTTCGTCCATCAGAAGGTAAGAGTTATATGATACTCCCCTCGGTATGGGATGAACGTTTTCAAAGAGATGCAGCCGCTTGTCGTTTACTCCCACCCAGTACAGGTCTTCGGTCACTTTTCTTACAATGCTCATTTTCTGCTTCTCCTTTCATTATACTTCTTCAGACGAGGGGATAAAGTTTGACTTCTCCTCGCCGCACTCAGGACAAGTCCATTCCTGCGGAATGTCCTTAAAGCGTGTTCCGGGAGCGACTTCGCCTTCTTCGTCGCCCAGTTCAGGTATATATTCATATCCGCAGCCCAGGCAGACGTATCTTCCTACAGGCGCCGGAGACGGTTCTTCCGGAACTTGTCTCTTCATCTTTACCATAGGCGGCGCAGGCTTCTTAGGAGCGTCTCCTCCCAGAGCCTTTATCAATTCAGGGATTATCTCGTTCAGGTCTCCTACGACGCCGTAGTCGGCATTCTTGAATATAGGAGCGTTAGCGTTTGTATTTATCGCTACTATGGTAGAAGCGTCCTTTATTCCCTTAAGGTGCTGGCTCGCGCCTGAAATTCCGCATGCTATATAGAGATTGCCCGTAAACTTCTGGCCGCTCATCCCAACGTATCTGTTGAGAGGCACATACATGAGCTGTTCGGCCACGGGTCTTGATGAACCTACGGCGGCTCCGGCAGCTTTGGCCAGTTTTTCTATCAGCTTCATGTTTTCCTTTGAGCCTACTCCCTTGCCGGCGCTGACTACTCTTTCGGCTTCTATTATAGGAGTATCGATATCTATTCCCACGGAAAAGTCATATCCGTCGGCCTTGAGGGCTTCTGCCAGCGCGGCAGCTTTTTCTGCCGGAGATCCGTCTTTGAAGATCATCTTCTTTCTGGTTCCTGTAACAGGCAATTTCTTTACCGCCGTCTTTGCGGCCGGGGCCGCCTTGGCAGCCTTGCCTAATATGTGGGACGCTATCACCACGTTCTGTATCTCGTTGGTTCCCTCGTAGATAGTACAGATCTTAGCGTCTCTATAGAATCTCTCTACTTCCATTCCTTTCAGGTATCCGTTTCCTCCGAAGGTCTGGAGGGCGTCGTTGACTACTTGCAGGCATATGTCCGAAGCGTATTTCTTAGCCATCGCCGATTCCATTCCATAAGGCTGATGATTCTCTTTCAGTTCAGCGGCGCTGTATACCAGAAATCTGGCCGCTCTGATCTTAGTGGCCATTTCGGCGATCTTGAATTGTATGGCCTGAAGCTGAGCTATCGGAGCTCCAAACTGTTCTCTCTCCTTGGCGTACTCTACGGCCGCTTCATAGGCTCCCTGAGCGATACCTAAAGCCTGAGACGCTATACCGATACGTCCTCCGTCAAGAGTAGCCATGGCGATCTTGAAGCCCTGGCCTTCTTTTCCCAAAAGGTTTTCTTTAGGTATTTTTACATCGCTGAAAAGCAGCTGGCAGGTAGCCGACGAACGGATGCCCATCTTGTCGTAATGGTCTCCGAAGGTGAATCCTTCCCATCCTTTTTCTACTATGAAGGCGCTGATTCCCTTGGTTCCTATGCCCGGGGCGGTGACTGCAAAGATCACATATGTATCTGCCTCTCCTCCGTTAGTGATGAATATCTTTTCTCCGTTCAGAATATAGTGATCGCCTACCAGTTCAGCAGTAGTCTCTGTACCGCCGGCGTCGGATCCCGCATTAGGCTCTGTAAGTCCGAAGGCTCCTATCTTTTCGCCCTTGGCGAGAGGAATGAGATATTTCTCTTTCTGCTCCTGTGTTCCGTAAGCGTAGATAGGATATGCTCCCAGAGAAACGTGAGCCGACAATATCACTCCCGTTCCGCCGTCCACTCTGGACAGTTCTTCCACGGCTATGGCGTAGCTGAGTATATCCTTTCCCGCTCCGCCGTATTCCTTAGGATAGGGAAGCCCCATAAATCCCATCTTGCCGAAATCCCTTATCTGCTTTTTAGGAAATTCGTTGTTCTTATCGAGAGAAAAAGCTATGGGCTTTATCTCTTTTTCTGCCCATTCTCTGATCTGAGCGCGAAGCTGCTGGTGCTCCTGTGACGTTTGAAATAACATAATTGCCCTCCTTCCATATTTATACTATCATTTTAATCGATAAGAAGGCATAAGTATGTAACCAAGGTTACATTATATGATAAGTATGATAAAAATTGTGCAATCATTATTGCAGGCGTAAGTTTTATCGCAGATATAAAAAGACCCTCTGCCTTTTCGGGAGAGGGGAGGTCAAAAGAGAAACCGACGCTTTAAAGCTAATCGGCCAGTTCTTCCAGAGCGTATCTGTCTAAGACCGTGATTCGATTTTTTTCCACGTCGATGAGACCTTCTTCTTTGAGTCTCATCAGAGCTCTCGACAGAGAAGGTCTGGCTACTCCCAAAAAGTCCGCCAGCTCTTCTCTGCCCATTTTAAGATATACCGTATCGTCATCGCCGTCAGAACCTTCCAGACAATCTAAAAGCCAGTTGGCGATGCGTTCCTTTAATGACGTAGGCGTTACCATGCTTATTTTCTTCATGGCCTGAATCTCTTTGGTAGATAATATCCCCAGCATATTTCTTATAAGCCGCTGATGGTGAGCGCACGTATTGTCGCAGAAGCAATGAAAGTATTCCCAAGGGATTTCAAGCACCTCTGTCTCGCAAGCTGCTTCTGCATCGTAGCCGTAGCAGGCTTCTTCTCCCAAAAAGCAGCTTTCACCGAATATTCCACCTTCGCAAGCCTCGTCTAAAAATTGTTTCTTGCCTGAAAAGAGATTTTTTACAAATTTGACTCTGCCCTTTAAGAGAACGAAAAGCCTGCGGGGTTCGTCTCCCTGAAAGAACACCTTTTCTCCCTGAGCGTACCTCTTTATATTGCTCTTTGAACAGACAAGTATCTTGTCTATGTTCTCCTGGCTTATGCCGCCAAACAGTAAATTTTCTCTGATTTCCATTTTACTTTATTACGTCACATCCCATGTATTTTCTCAATGCTTCAGGTATGATCACACTGCCGTCCTCCTGCTGATAATTCTCCAGCACTGCGGCTACAGTTCTTCCCACTGCCAGTCCGGAACCGTTGAGAGTATGCACGAACTCGGCCTTTCCTGTCTCTTCATTTCTGTAACGTATGTTGGCTCTCCTGGCCTGATAATCTTCAAAGTTGCTGCACGAAGATATCTCTACGTATCTTCCGTAGCTAGGCATCCACACTTCTATATCATAAGTCATGGCCGATGAGAATCCCAGGTCTCCCGAGCTGAGCCTCACTACTCTGTATGGTATTTCGAGCCTCTTTAAGACTTCTTCTGCGTCGGACGTCAGTTTTTCAAGCTCATCGTAGGAAGTTTCCGGCTTGACAAATTTGACCAGTTCCACCTTGTTGAACTGGTGCTGTCTGATCAGACCTCTCGTGTCTCTTCCTGCTGAACCGGCTTCCGCGCGGAAGCAAGGAGTATAAGCCGTATAGTATACTGGCAGTTCTGCCTCGGCCATTATCTCCTGCGCTCTCAAATTGGTGACAGGCACCTCTGCCGTCGGGATGAGGAAGAAGTCCTTTTGCGGAACGTAGAACATATCTTCTTCAAACTTAGGCAGCTGACCTGTTCCCGTCATAGCCGCCCTGTTTACCATGAACGGCGGCAGTATCTCCACATAGTCCTGATCTATGGTGTGAAGATCGAGCATAAAAGATATCACCGCTCTCTCGAGTCTGGCGCCCAGACCCTTGTAAACCGTGAATCTGGCTCCCGATATCTTGGCCGCCCTGTCAAAGTCCAATATATCCAGATCTGTTCCTATATCCCAGTGAGCCTTGGGCTCAAAGCTGAAATTTCTCGGCTCATGGAATTTTCTCAGTTCTAAATTATCGCTGTCATCTTCTCCCGTCTGTACGTCTTTATATGGCGTATTAGGTATGCCCAGCAGCGTATCCTTCAGTTTCTTTTCTATCTCTGTTAGCTTCGCGTCCAGTTCTTTTATCTCGGCGGAAAGTTCTTTCATCTCTGCCATGACGACAGCAGTATCTTCTCCGGCTTTTTTGAGTTTAGGTATCTCCTTTGAAACGGTATTCTGACGGTTTTTCATCTGTTCAACTTTGAGGAGTATTTCTCTTCTTTGGCTGTCAAGTCCGGGAACTTCCGAAAGGCCAAAATCGCCTTTACATCTCTTCTCCACGGCCGCCTTTACGTTATCATAGTCTTCTCTGATTCTCTTAATGTCTAACATAGCTATCCTCTTTTCTATATTTTACCCTTAGCGGCAAGTTCTTCACGCTAAGGGCAGTAAATCAAAACAAGTTTTTCCTGTATTTTATGTAGAGCTTTCTAAGCAGGCTCATCTTTTGCGCCAGTTCTATCTGCAAATCAGACGCCAGCTGATATTCTCCGTTATCCAGCGCCTCCTTGACCCTCGTCAAAAGACCTTTGGATGAAAGACTGTCCTTGGCTATCGAGTATCTCATCTCGTTTATTCTTTCCCAATTAGCTATGTCGTAATCGGTAGCGTCGGTTCCATGGATCATCCTGTAGCCTCTTATATCTCTCATATACTCGGGAATTATCCTGTCGTGAAGTTCCTTCTTCCACTGATCTATCGCATAGGTAGCAAAAGACTCTATGGCAAGGGGCGGGATAACTCCCCCTCCTGAAATAGCCTCTGTCTTCTCCGGGTAATCATAGAAACCCTGTATATTTTCCCACACTGTTTCCGGAGCCACTCCGAAGAGCGTATTTCTCTCTTCATCGGTGTAATCCTCGAATACATCTTTTTCACTTCTGTATTCTCTGTCTTTTTCCAGGTAGAAGTCTTCTTCTCCGTACTTCTTTGAAAGGGAACTTTCAAGTTCAGAAGGCGTCTTCTCTTCTCTGAGCGCCTTATCTATGCCGTCCAGCATGGCCATATAGCTTGAGGCCAGTACCAGATACGTATTGGACTTTGGATGTGGAGACCGAAGTTCAAATCTCGTAGCCATAGTCTTGTTCCTGTCCCTCACCAGGCCTATCAGGATCGTTCTGTTTCTCGAAGGTTCGGCGGCGCTGTGTCCCAGGGAGGTCACTACGCACACCGGCGCTTCATAGCCTGGTTTTTGCCTGTTCAGAGCGTCTATGGTTGGACTGACAAAAGGATTTATAGCCTCATAATTCTTCAACAATCCCATGAGTCCTCCAAAGCCCACCGGACTGAGAAAATCCTCAGTAGGCTTTTCTGAAGAAAACAGGTTTATCATCTTGCCGTTTTTAAGCCTGGCAGATACTCCAAGGTGAGTATGCTCACCGTTTCCGGCTACGCCTTCTACCGGTTTGGCCATAAAGGTGGTCATAAGTCCGAACTGGTTGAAAACGTCTCTCACTACGTATTTGATCTGTTTCTCATTGTCAGCGGCCTGCATGGCCCCGGAGTATTTCCAGTCTATCTCCAGCTGTTCCATTATGTGGTCGTGGGCGCCGCTACGCGTGAGCTTTGATTTTACTCCGCCCACTTCTTTATGGCCCATCTCCATTTCAAATCCGTAGTAGTCGAGTATCTCGAGAGACTTTTCAAGGGCAGTCCTTACAGGCCCGTAAGTCCTCTTCCAGTACTGTTCTTTGAGTTCCTGAGAAGTAGACAGCTGTTCTTTGTCCGCCTTATCTTCTGGAGTTCTCACCCAGAATTCCAGCTCTGTAGCGCTGGTTATGAGGATCTCGTCTATTTCATCTGGGCTGTCTGCGCCCTTTATATACTTGAACACATAAGGATGTTCTCTCAGCAGTTTCATCAGGTCTTCCTTAAATTTATCTATAGACCCTCTGAGAATAGATCTGGATCCCACCTCCGCTCTCTCGTTATGGATGAGAAAGGATGGTATCCTCAATGTTCCCACGGGAAGCGAAAGCTTCCCGGAAACATTGTCAAAGTTATAATCTACATACCAGTTGACGCTCTTGTCGGGGATCATATCCACCTTGGCATTGTTTAGTACGGCAATCTTGGGCAAATGCACGCTGGAACCATCCGTCTGCACTCCATGTTCAAGCATATCGTCCATATCGTTTAAAAACAATTTAACGGGGATCCTCTCGTCCGTATCGTTTCCCGCTATATCGAGTCCCACAAACGAGACGAATTCTACCTCCGGATGTTGGGTAAGGATGTCCGTAAGGGATTCCTTATCGTGTTTTTCCGGAGGAATTTTGAACAACATTCGTTCAAAATCAAAGTCCAGCATATTTTACCTCCAAAGTAAGTCTTATTTATTGTCGTTTATTTTATCTGCGAGGGCGCTCTGCCCTTGAACCGGTGAGTTTAGGCTGACAGCTGACTTAGAGCGTCCTCCAGCTCATCCATGTACTCTCCGTAAGCGGCCCAGTCTCCCTGCTGCAGAGCAGACTGCGCATTGTCATAAGCGGACGCCGCTTTCTGGATGAGTTCCGTCTGGCTCAGCTCAGAAGTGGTGGAAGTGCCCTGTCCCGTCTCTTCATTTGCAGACTGCTGCTCGTTTACAGAGCCTCCCGAAGAGTCTATTCCAGACGCGGCTTCATCTCCGAACAGGGATACCAGGCACTCGGCCAGAGTTTCCTCGTAAGCTATCTTATCATCATAGGCCACGATTATCCTCTTGACCTCAGGTATACTGGAATTAGTCGCCTCCAGATAAACAGGCTCTACATAAAGGATAGAGGAATTTATAGGAATTATGAACATATTTCCTCTTCTATAAATAGTTCCTGAAGAATTCCACAGAGAGAACTCCTTGGAAATCTCGGTATTCTGGTCTATCTGAGCCTCTACCTGCTCCGGTCCGTATATGGTTTTACTCTTAGGGAACTGATACAATACCAGCTCGCCGTAATGTTCGCCGTCGTTACGGGCCACCATCAGAGCCGTCATATTTTTCTTGCTCTTAGGGGTAAACGGTATGGAGTTAAAGAACTCTGCCTTTTCTTCTCCCGGAAGCTTTGCGATATAATATGTAGGGGTCATCTGTACCTGTTCCGTACCGTATATCTCATAAGCTATATCCCACTGGTCTTCGTTTAGATAGAAGACGCTTATGTCCTCCATATGATATCTGGTATAGATATCAGCCTGGATCTGAAGGAGAGAGTTAGGGTAGCGTATATGCGCCTTAAGTCCCTCTGGCATCTGATCCCCGCTCTTGAACAGGGTAGGATATATCTTGGCATAAGTAGCGGCTATAGGATCTTCCTCATCTACTATGTAGAAGTCCACGTCTCCGTTATATGCGTCCACCACTACCTTTACGGAGTTCCTTATATAGTTGGTACCCCTCTCATCGTCAAAAGGCTGAGAATACGGGTAGTTGGAACTCTCCGTGTAGGCGTCTACCATCCAGTACAGTTTGCCGTCTACGGTGACCATATAAGGATCGTCTTCATATGACAGATAAGGCATTATAGTCCTGACTCTATCCATGACATTTCTGTGTATTATTATCTTGGAATCGCTGTCGATGTTGGAAGATACCAGCAGTTTTACACTTCCCTCCTTGACCGCAAATACGAGGCGGTTGAAGAAGTTCATGTTGATGCCGGCGTCGCCCTCATAACGAGTATATTCGTTGCTCTCTCCCGACGGATAGTCGAACTCGTCTTCGTCAGTTCCCACGATGACATATTCGTTGGAGAGTTCTCCGAAATAGATCTCCGGTCTGGTGATCTGTATCTCTTCTACTGAAGACTCCGGCGGAATATTTCCGATGAGCACGTCAGGCTGTCCGCTGGCCGTCACTTTATCTACTCTGGAAAGGGTTATTCCGTATCCGTGAGTATATTTCAGATGGCGGTTGAGCCATGAATCGCTTATCTTGCTTTCGTCTATCTCTCTGGTGGCAAGATAAGTCTGAGTATACTTTCCGTCGATCATATATCTGTCGTTGTCTACGTCATTGAACGTATAGTACTGACGGATGCTCTGCGTCTGATTGTAGAACTGCTGAGCAGGGTCGAAATCGTTTATACGTATGTTGCTTATAGTTTCCGAATTCTCGGCTATGTCGCTGCCGGTCAGAGTGTTGTCTGCGGCAAAGGATGTAGTCGTCACATCCTCAAGCTGATAAGCATACTGAGTGAACTCTATGTTTCTCTCCAGATATTCTTTCTCTTTGTTCAGTTCGTCAGGCGATACTATGAAATTCTGAATCAGCATGCCTGCTCCAGTTCCCAGCAGGCCTACTGCGATCATGATCACAGGCACTGTCAGAATCTTCTTGTATGCTTTTTTCTTCATGTTCAGCACGAACATGATAGCCGCTATCACCGACAGCACGCAGAGTATCCTGAGTTTCCAGAGCGTAACGGTAACGTCTGTAAATCCGGCTCCGTAAACTGCTCCAGTATGAGTATGAAGCAGATCAAACTGCTGAAGGAAGAAACTCAGCCCCAGCATTATGAAGAATATAAATCCCAGAAGAGATATCTTTCCTGAAGCTATGTGCATCAGCTGTTTAAAATTGGTGTCGTCGAACTGTTTCTTAGGTTTTACAGGTCTGGCCTGGTATTTCTTGCCCGTAAACGCCTCGCTGAATTTGCCGAAGAAATCGTTGGCGTTGTTAGTCTTCTTGTTTCCGTTCTCAAACGGATTGGAACTTCCCGAATATCTCTCTTCGCCATCTGCAGGCTGAGCGTCAGGCGGCACTTCTTCTTTGAATACGTCCGGAGTTCTGACCGTCATCAGGATTATGTAATATATGACCGTCAGGATTATAAATCCTATTATCACACCGATAAGTATCTCGTTGAGCTGCGTCAGGAAATCGAGCTTAAATATATAGAACGATATATCCATATTGAACAGCGGGTCCGATATGTCGAACGATGTGCCGTTGGCAAATTTCAATATCTCGAACCACAGCTGCATTATCGTCATCACCGTGGCAAATATGCCGAAAACGGCGGAAAGCGCGATCGTCGTCTTTCTCAGCTTTTTCATATCGGTCTCTTCCGAAGATGCTATCTTCGAAAAGTAACCCTTTTTGAGCTTGCTTAAATAAAGATAAACAAGTCCTGTGACCACGATAAACGTAGGTACGCCTACGGTAAGCTGCGTCACCAATTTCTTAAAGAACACAGACAGGTAGCCCATCTCTTTAAACCACAGAAAGTCGGCTATAAAGCCTATAAGGCTTACAAACAGCACGACCACCAAGACTATAGCCAGTATTATAAAGCTAAGTCTTTTTTGTCCTTTTCCCATTATACAGTTTCCTCCTTAACCTCATCCACAATTATACCGTTGTCGGTGCCGGCAAGACGCACTGTCTGATAAGATGTGACTGTGCTTCCGTCAGCTGCCGCAAAAGTAATCTTGTTTAAAACATAATACTCATCGGTACCACTTCTGATTTCACCTATTTCAAGGCTGTTTATACCTACAAGATTTTCATCCTGGTTTCTGTCCTGCCATCCGTTATAATATCCTATCACGGCTTCTACTATGGCCTTGCCGTATGTATCTTCCTGCCCCTGAGCGGAAGATGCAGATCCGTTGTCAAATGCCTGCGTCTGCCCTATCTGTTCAAAAGAATATGTCTTGTTCAGATCATATTTGAGATCGGGCTGGTACGTCACCGTTCCTATTTTATCTCCGGTCTCTGCCAGTTCGCTCACATACTGATACATGTAGGAGTTTTCCTCTTTGGTCTCTTCTGTCTGAGGCTGCTCCTCATCGTCTCCTGTAAAAACAGACGTCACTTTTGACATGAACTGGTCAACAGCCTTGGAAAAACCGCTGTCTGGTGCTATGGCCTTTGCTCCTATTATCACCAGCTCTATGGCTACGATTACTGCCAGTATCACGATCAGGACTTTGACCACTTTGTTGCCTTTATATTCTTCATCGTCGTCATCATCATAATCGTCTGCAGGCGTCACTTCTTTTTTGGAAGGAAGTACATCACTGCCGCCGTCATCGCCGCTGCCGCTATCGTCACTGTCAAAGGAGTCAAGAGGGAAGACATCTGAATATCTGAGCTTTGTCTTTTGTTTCTCTTCACGAAAGGGAGGCTGCTCCTCCTCTTCCGAGGGCGTATCTTCTTCCGTCTTTTCGTCATCCTCGCCGAGATTCGCAGCTTCCGCATCTCCGGTGAAGTCCTCTCCGGCAGAACCGTCATCCTCTTCTTTATCTTCTGTTTTGTCTTCTTTATCTTCGGACCCTTCAGTCTCAGACTCGCTTAAAGCGCCTGCCGCCTCTGATGCGGCTATTGACGCAGCTATGGATATCGCAGCGCCTACTGCCGCCGCCTTTTCCTCTCCGGATAAGCTTTCTTCTCTTTCTGATCGTTGTGTCAGGCTGTCCTCAGCAGCGCCTTCTCCGTCTTTCACCTCTGGTTCTTCATCAGCCATTACAGCTGCAGTCAGCGGAGGTACTACCACCGCCACCTCTTTTAGCGGCGCCACCAGAGGAGTCTCCGGTTCTATAAAGACCTCTTCAAATTTAGGGGGCTCTTTTACCTCTCTGCTTATGGAATCTTCAGGCGTTATTTCTTCCCACTCTGTCTTTCTCCGGCTTTCCATCTCCTCTATTCGGGATTTTTCTCTGTCCAGAAGCTCCTGAAAAGCGTCTTTCTTGGCGTTATACGTGAAAAACTGATCTTTCTCTTTAGGAAGGCTGGTGCGGCTGTACTGTATAGTAGCGCCTTTTTCATCCGCTTTCATCTCATCCATGGCGTCTTGGCCGAACAGCTCTCTCTCAAGATCCGCGATGGAAAGAGGTTCCTCTTTTTTTATCTCGTCTTCATATAAATCTTCTTTTCTATGGTCTGAAGGTATTTCTCCGGTATTAATCTGGCCGGAAATCTCCGCCGTTTTCTCCTTGTCGTCACTTTCTTCCCTGTCTTCGGGGAGAATCTTTTCTACAGTTACCGGTTTAGGCTCACGCCTCCTCTCGATCACAGCTTCCCAGTTCAACTCGAAATCATCGTCTTTTTTGCTGTCTCTGTCAGGAAATCCGTCTAAATTCCAGTCAAAGTGTACACTTTCCTTCTTTGGTTCCTTGCTGTAGGGACCCTCTTCCGTAAGCTGTTTAGTCCTCCTCTCTGCTTCCTGTCTGAAAGGGGGATTGAAAACTACCTCTTCGTATTTTTGAGAATCCGATGCTTCGCGTGCAATATCCTCTCTGACTTTAGCGCCGCAATGAGCGCAAAATTTGTCTCCGTCATGTAATGGGTTTCCGCATTTGGTACAAAACATTATTTCCCTCCGTCTTGCTTGTATGCCTGTCATTCTTATATCAGTTATCAGTCTTTTATCTGCTCTTTAAGTTCTTCTTCGGTAAAGACTCTTCCGGAGCGAGTCGTATCCATATTATCAGGCCCGAATTTCTTTATGACAGAATTCTTTTCCGCCTTTGGTTCATGATCCCAAACTGCGGCACTTACGCCGGCGTTGCCGGCCGGATCATTCTGCTCTGTGATTTGGGTCCCTGTCTCGCCTGTCGTCCCGGCGCAGATTTCTGCCTCATCGCTGTGTGCTTCAGCTTCAGCCTTGGCTTTTTCGATCTCCCGGGTAATCTCTTCTATGCTTATATCGTATCTGGTGTCGCTCCTTCGAAACGACTTATCCCGGCCCGCCGTCTCTTTTTCATCTGAGCCTTCCAAAGCGCCGTCTTCAGAAGCTTTCATATATATTTCGCAAGTCTCTGTCTTCTTCGGCGAGTATTTGATCTTTACTTCTGCGCCTTGTATCTTTATCTCAACTTCTTCCAGCGACTGGGCCGAAAGTCCTGCGATCTCTCCCAGCAAAGCTTCTATGCTTTCTTTTGAACTGGCTTTCTTTATATAAATCGGAGACTCGGCCTCCCTTTTATCGCGATTCTTTATACTCGCCGGTCCTGTTTTATTCTCTGCGGATAAGAGCTTGTCCTCTGCGGGTTCTGGGGCATGGTCAGTGTTCCGTTCTTTGTCTTTCTCCTCTAAAAAAGTCTTTTCGTCAAAATCCAGATCTTCCTGATCGTCTTTCTTTCGAGCCGATATTATTACGGCGATTATGATTATGAGCAAAGCCGCCGCGGCTCCCGCAATCATTAAAATATTAAGATGTTGACGGATAAACTCCGTTATCGTATCCATCATGCGGCCGATGCTTTCGCCCATAATCTTTTCTCCTGTACATATAGTTCTTATTATTATATAACAAACGCAGCCGGATTGCAAAGAAAAAAGAGCAGTTTTGAGGCTGCTCTCCCTTCTTTTTTCATTGTCTTTACTCTTCTATCTCGTACTTTCGTTTGAATTTCTCTGATTCTTCTCGTTTTTCTGATTCTTCTGATTCTTACAGTTCTTTTCGTTTCTGTTTTCGTTCTTCGCTTTCATTTTTTAACCCCTCCTTTATGTCTTATTTTGTTCACCGGCATTAAATCTATGATAGGTAATTTGAGGTTAATTTTTTTCATAATTTTAGTATAAAATCAAAATTTTTGTTGACAATAATGCTGGAAAATGCTAATATAACTTCTGTGCCAATTCGACGCATTTATAGTTTGCATCTTTAGCTCAGCTGGCAGAGCACCTGACTCTTAATCAGGGTGTCCAGGGTTCGAGCCCCTGAAGATGCACCACCTTCAAACCCTTGAGATTTCAACATTCTCAAGGGTTTTTCTTTTGGCGTTTTGCGTTTATTTTATGTTTTAAAACTCCTCTTTTTTCCTCAGTTTTCCCAGAAAAATGGGAAAAAAAGTGGGAAACTTTTGCCCCTTGATATTTTTTAAAAATTTGAAATTATTTTTGAAAAAAGGTGTTGAGAGAAAAAATGGGAAGAAAAAAAGCGGGGCTAAAAGGCCCCGCTTCCATTACGATATCAACTTCAAAAATGTATTTCGCCCAGCGATCTTATCTGCCGTAAGGCCATTCCCCGATTGGAATTGTCCCGTGGCTTTCTGGCAGCCGGTTCCGAACTCTCCCGGCAGCTCAACCCCATGCGGGTTATAGCCGTTCATCAAGAGCAGAACCTCAAGGGCCGTTACCATGTACTGTGTTTCACCGTAACGAACAGTATGATATCCCAAGGCTCCCTTGGTAGCGGGACCCGCCTCTCCATCTACCTCAAGCCCCGCGCCGTAGTCCATATTCATGGCCCATTGCAGTATCTTTACTCCATTGGCCTTTGTCTTGGGCCCATATTCTCCGTCTTCCGGTATGTTTGTGCCCAATATGATATTGGATATAGCCTGTCCAGCCTTTATGGCTTCTTTTACTGTAAGCGGCTTAGATGGGTCGTATACGTCCGATATGGTTCTAACGGGGGCGGAAGGATTCTCTGGTTTTTCAGCTGGCTTGAGGACTGTCACCTTTGAATAGATTTCCTCCGCCATAGCCTGTATTTTGGATATATCCCATCTTCCCGGGCACGCGGTTCCTACTATGTCTTTATGACGGATAAGAGGTAATTTGCCGTATACACCCCATAGATAGGCCACAAGTTCTGCTACAGTTTGATAATCCTCTTCCGTAGCCTCCGGCCTGCACTCTATACCTATGGATTTTAGATTGTGCATCTTATTTCCGCTGTGCCATGCCGGGTTTTTGCAGTCGACTATGCAGGCAACCTTCCCCGCTTCAACCACATAGTGGGCAGATGTTCCGGCCTTCGGATTGCATAACCAGGCCACTACATTTTCAAACTTCTGGCCGTCTTCTCCCCAATGGTGTATCACTATTTCCTCCGGTTTATTATTCCCCGTTGTTCTCTGGCTTAATGGTACACTGGAGGGGTACCCGTAATTGGGACTGTCGTACTTTGTTATATATTCGTAACTCATTTTCCTATCTCCTTCTCTATATATTTTATCTTTTGGCTGTTTCCCGCCACGGTTTTTTCTAATTCATCTATGCTACGACCGTGTATGGTTACACGCTCCGCCAGATTCCTGTGGTTGTCCTCCGTCTGCTTCTGGAAATTTTCCATGGTGGTATTCAGTTTTGTTATGGTCGTGTTCAGCTTAATAATAGGAGTCATGACACCAATTAGAGTTGCTATAAATCCTAATATCAGGATGATTCCCTCGTCGCTCATATTACTTCTCCTTTTCTTTGGCCTTGTTGTAATTAACCGTGCTAACGCCCAGTAATGCGCCTAAGAAGGCATCTATGGCCGTAATGGTTCCCACTACTTCTTCGCCGTATGGGAATCCCCATATTCCGGCCAAGGCAAAGTACAGCGTACCTAATGCCGGCAGTACTACCATTGCGATCCATTTCATCACATCATACATTCTGTCTGTCATTTTCTTTTCCTCTCTTTCTTTTTAAATAGAAAAACAGCCCGTAAAGAGCTGTTTTAAAGTTTTAGTTGAAATTTTAATTTTTTTGTGATATATTGAGGTCAAGAGGAAGCCGTATAAAGCGGCTGACCTATACGGGTTTTGAAAAACCGCCTAAGGTCCTAAGCTTATGGGCGGTTTTTTCGTACAACTTCTATGATACTAATAACAGTTAAGACTATTATCAACAATTCATAATCAGTCATATGTATCACCTTCCTTTTAAATCCAAAATCCCTTTTGAATTTCGGAAGGCCAACCGCTTTTGCTTGTCCTCTTGACTTTTCTATTATATCAAATTTCTTTTATTTTTGCTATAGTTATTCCCATCGTCCTTTCACTTGGATGTCAAAATGTGCCTCCAAGGTGCCACTATTGCGGCAAAGCGCATAGCATCTCATTTTAGTCGCGGTTAAATCCAGGTCGCCAGACGCAGGAACGCTAAAGGTGTCACCTATATTCGCAAGATAGTTGACTATAGGCGAGGCGGCGAAGGCAAAGGGGAATGTTATGCCATCCTTGTTGAAAGCGTACATACTGCCTTGAGTCGCATAATCTGTCAGTTCACCAATCCACCTGCCCCAACATTCCGCAATTCCGCTGTTCCACTTTCGGTACGTCCAGATATCTTTTGTTTCTTGCTCAACTATATAATCTTTCATTGATCCCGTTTTTTCTATGATTTTCGTAAGCAATGTAATAAGTTTTCTTTCCAAAGTTATATCTCCTCCCACTCTATAAAATTTTATTGCATTCGGTTCGGAAATCAGGTAAAATTTATCTGCAGCTAAATTTTTATACGGATTTCCGAACGCACTTATATAATAATACTGGAATCACTATTTGTCAACAGTTTTTATACGGATTTCCGAATTTTATGAAGGATATAACAGGGAACATAGGAGAATATATATGTATGACATTTATTGCAGGCTCAGGGATGATAAAAAATTGAAAGACTCGGATGTTGCAAAGGCTACAGGCATCACTAAATCTACCTTTTCTGACTGGAAGACCGGCAGGAGCAAGCCGAAGCAAGATAAGCTTCAAAAAATCGCCGACTTCTTTGGCGTGACGTTGGATTATCTGATGAACGGAACATATGATAATCAGATAAACACCATAGCCGCCCACCACGATGAGGCGGAATGGACTGAAGAAGAGCTTGAAGAAATAGAAGAATTTAAAAGATATGTTCTCAGCAAGAGGAAAAAATAACATTCTCTTATCTACTGAATACTGTAATCACAACCGCCGGCATAGTCGGCGGCTGTTTGTTCCTCGGGCTTTGCCCTGGGAACCGACTTTTAAGAGATAAGGATCCTTATCTCGTTTTATATATACTCTGTCCCATTATCCCCCTCTCCCAATCCTCTTTTTTACGCCTCGCTTTTTTATTTATCAGGCTTTCTCTGAACCATTGACTTTAGGCCTGCATGTTGATAAACTCTAAAGCAAAGGAGATCAAAATGGAATTAAAATACGATAATCCTGCCAGTAAATATCTCTGCAGGATATGCCAGGGATTTTTAAAAGCAGGGATGTTCCTGCTTCCGTGGAGGACTCCGGAAGTTCTCAGAGGCGAAGGTTCCTCTGCACAGCTTCCGGCTCTCATAAGAGAAAAAGGCTTCGAGAAGGTCCTCATCGTTACCGGACAGAACGTTAGAAGACATGGCCTCTTAGATGATATGCTCAAAGTGATGGATGAACTGGGTCCCTCTTACGTAATCTACGACGGTTCGCACCCTAATCCCACAGATAAGGACGTAGAGGCCGGCGTCAGGATTTACAATGACAATGGCTGTCAGGCCATAATCGCTTTCGGAGGCGGTTCTCCAATGGACTGCGCCAAGGGGATCGCCGCCATGGCGTCCAGACCGGGAAAAACGGTGAGACAGCTTCAGGGTCTGTTTAAAGTGCGAAAAAAGACTCCTCCCGTTTTCGCCGTACCTACTACTGCCGGAACAGGTTCGGAGACCACCATAGCCGCCGTCATAACAGAGGATTCGACTCATCATAAAGCGTCGATAAACGATCTTTGTTTAATGCCAGAAGTCGCCGTATTGGATCCCGCGCTTACGAGAGG
>ERZ827471.1097-NODE-1097-length-18015-cov-4.803118_pt1 | contig 18015 bp, 10 predicted proteins | sample MGYA00519772_ERZ827471 | MGnify/ENA primary metagenome ERZ827471 (study PRJEB31778, sample SAMEA3449315) | human gut metagenome | biome: human gut; feature: human-associated habitat; material: faeces | place: United Kingdom | collected 2010/2012 ...
TTGCTGCACGGTTCGGGTTGGCTTTCAGCTCGGAAACCTCTGCAGTTAACAGGATCATCTCAAGAAGGTCATCGATTCCCTCACCAGTCTTTGCAGATACCGGTACGAACGGGGTAGTTCCGCCCCAGTCTTCCGGAATCAGCTCATACTCGGAAAGCTCCTGTTTTACACGCTCGATGTTTGCGCTTGGCTTATCGATCTTGTTGATGGCAACGATGATCTCAACACCAGCAGCCTTTGCATGGCTGATAGCTTCTACTGTCTGCGGCATAACACCATCGTCAGCTGCAACTACAAGAACAGCGATATCTGTGGAGTTTGCTCCACGCATACGCATGGCAGTGAATGCCTCATGTCCCGGTGTATCAAGGAAAGTGATCTTCTGTCCGTTGATATCAACTACATAAGCACCGATATGCTGTGTGATTCCACCAGCCTCGCCTCTTGTTACGTTTGTCTTACGGATTGCATCCAGAAGAGAAGTTTTACCATGGTCAACGTGTCCCATTACACAGACTACCGGTGGTCTTGAAACCATTGTGGATTCGTCTTCCTCTTCCTCTTTCAGAAGCTCCTCAATTACATCTACTTTTTCTTCTTTTTCTGCAATAATGTCAAATCCAAGAGCAATCTCTTCTGCCTGCTCGAAATCGATCTCGTGGTTTACCGTTACCATCTGACCTTCCATGAACAGCTTCTTAACAATTGCAGATGGCTGCATCTTCATCGCTTCTGCAAGCTCGCGGATGGTAAGCTTCTCCGGAATTGTGATCTCCTTGATCTCCGGTTTCTTCTCTTCCTGTTTCTGCTGCGGAGCAGGCTTCTGAAGTGCTTTCGGGATTCTGGACATCTGGTTTCTGCCGCCCTGGTTTGGTCTGTGTCCGCCACCTGATGTCTTATCGAAATCTTTCTTCTTATTCTTGTTCTCTCTGTCACGCTCACGCTTGCTGTCCTTGGATGTCTTGGTCAGCTCTGGTGTAAAGATTGCGTCAGATCCGCCGCCGCTTCTTCTTGCACCGCCGGAGCGCTGTCCACCCTGGTGGTTCTGTCCGCCAAAGCGTCCTTCACTACGGTTATCTCCGTCTTTTCCTCCGAAACGTCCCTGACCGCCCTGTGGTCTTCCCTGGCCAAATCTGCTGCCATTTCCGTTTCCATTTCTATTGTCTCTGTTGTCACCGCCCTGACGGAATCCACGTCCGTTTCCATCACCCTGGCGCGGTCCTCTGTTCTGGGAATCTCCCTGTCTTACAGGTCTTCCCTGACCATCATTATTTCTGTTTCCGCGGAATCCACCCTGGCCGCCATTGCCGCCCTGTGGTCTTCCCTGGCCAAATCTGCCCCCATTTCTGTCACCACGATTGTTGTCTCCGCGATTATTGTCGCGGCCCTCGCCCTGACGGAAATTACGGTTGCCCTGGCCATTTCCCTGACGCTGCTGGCCGTCGTTTCTGTTCTGCTGTGCAGCTGGTCTCTGGGATTCTGTCCTTGGAGCTTCTGCTTTCGGTGCAGCCTGAACCGGTTTTGCAGGCTCTGTCTTCGGTGCACTTACCGGTGCGCTCTTTGGTGCTGTCTCAGCTTTTGGTGCTTCTGCCTTTGGTGCTTCTGTCTTAGGAGCTTCAGCCTTCGGTGCACTTACCGGCTTCGGTGCTTCTGTCTTAGGAGCTTCTGGCTTCGGTGCTGCCTTTACAGGTGCCTCTGCTTTCGCTGCCGGCTGTGCCTGTGCTGCAGGACGTGTGCCCTGTGGACGTGGCTTTCTCTCTCCAGCTGGTTTCTTTCTGTTCTTCCCGCCGTCACTTGCATTCTGTGCATGATATACGCGGATAATATTTTTTTTCTTCTTCGGTGCCTCTGCACCGTCGCCTTCTTTCTTTACTGACACTTTCTGCTCTTCTGTCTTAGGAGTCTCCAATGTTATTCCTTTCTCCTTTCCCGTATCTATAACTTTTTTCACTCTGTTTTTATTCTCTCTGTTTTGCTTATTTCTGTCTTTGGCAGGCTCATGTGAATTTATCACCATATGCCATTCTCCCTTCACCAGTACGAGTCAGGATACGCTTTCACAAGTTCTCCGCAGCTCGTATTATCAAAAATCATTTCCCGGGAACATTTAAAAGCATTCCCTGGAACGCTTTTTCCTCTTTGGTTCAGGTCGTTTTCTCAGACAACAGTGGTATGCTCTAAAGCTCCTTCCCCTCATCCTGCAGCACCTTCATAATAGCTTCTGCAAAATTCCAGTCCTGTACAGCCAGGCTGGCACGGAATTCCTTGCCCATGGCATGCCCTAACGTTTCTTTATCTGAAAGGATATACAAGGGCACTTCGTAAAATTCACACATGTTCCGGAATTTCTTCTTGGTGTTATCAGAAGAATCTCCGGCTACGATTGCCAGATATCCTTTGCCGGTCTTAATGGATTTCTCAGTGGAAAACTCTCCGCTGACTGTCTTTCCGGCCTTTGTTGCAAGTCCGATCAGGGACAGCGCTTTATTATTCTTCAATACTATCAAACTCCTTCTCAAGGCTATCATAAACCTCATCCGGGATAGCTGCTTTCAAAGAACGCTCCAGTCCGTGATTCTTTCTGGCTTTCTCCAGGCACTCACGGCTCTTGCAGATGTAAGCTCCGCGACCGTTTTTCCTGCCTGTAGCATCCAGAATGATCTCATCCTCTGCGGTTTTCAACACCCTGATCATTTCTTTTTTATTCTTCATTTCTCTGCAGCCAGTACACTGGCGCATGGGAATTTTATTCTTCGTCTTCATTCTCTACCGCATCCTCAGTCTCTTCAGACTCTTCACCGGCAGCTGTTTCTTCGCTATCCTGAGAAATTTCTTCTGTAGCGGACTCCTCAGACTCTTCGTACTCGTCATCCTCATAGTACTCATCGTCATCCTCGTCATAATCATAGAAGTCGCCGGACTCTCTTGCCTGGGTTTCACTCTTGATATCAATCTTAAATCCAGTCAGACGTGCTGCAAGACGTGCATTCTGTCCTTCTTTACCGATTGCAAGGGAAAGCTGGTAATCCGGAACCACAACAAGTGCAGTCTTCTCATCCGGATCTGCCATAACAGCGATTACCTTCGCCGGGCTTAATGCATTCTCGATCAGGATTGCAGGATTCTCATCCCAGTTGATGATATCAATCTTCTCACCGCGAAGCTCATTTACAATCGCACTTACACGGGCACCATTTACACCAACACATGCTCCAACCGGATCTACATCAGGATCGTTGCTCCATACTGCCAGCTTGGTACGGGAACCTGCCTCACGGGCAATGCTCTTGATTTCAACAGTTCCGTCCTTCACCTCAGCAACCTCAGACTCAAAGAGGCGTTTTACAAGGCCAGGATGTGTTCTGGAAACAAGGATACGAGGTCCCTTCGGTGTATCCTTTACCTCAAGAATATACACTTTGATTCTCTCAGTAGGCTTGAAGGTCTCACCCTTCACCTGCTCGTTCTCAGCAAGGATCGCATCTGCCTTGCCAAGATTTACGCTTACATTATGTCCTACCACACGCTGTACAATGCCAGTAACAACTTCTTTCTCATTGCCGTGATACTGGTCAAACAGAACTTTTCGCTCTTCCTCACGGATTTTCTGAAGGATTACGTTCTTTGCATTCTGTGTTGCAATACGGCCAAATTTGTCAGAGTGAACCGGTACCTTCAGGATATCGCCAACCTCTGCATTGGTATTCTGCTTCTGTGCTTCTACAAGAGAAACCTCCTCAGCAGGATCTTCTACGTATTCTACAACCCTGCGGTCTGCATATACACTGAAATCGCCTGTTTCTCTGTTAATGGTAACATGTACATTGTCAGCTTTTCCAAAATGATTCTTGTATGCCTGGATCAGGGACTGCTCAATGGCATCCAGCAAAGTTTCCTTGCTGATATTTTTCTCGCGTTCCAGTTCGTCCAGAGCACCCATTAACTCCTTGTTCATTTTTCTTATTTCCTCCTTTTTGCTTTCCAGCATAATCGCTTATTTCTTAAATCGGACATGTCGCCGACTGGCAGCATCTTCCTATATGAAAGTCAGCTGTTCCGCGCCTGTGGTACTCCCACAGCTGCCGGCCCGGACTTTCATGGTAACTTAAAAATCAATTGCCAGACGCACCAGTGCGATATCTTTCTTATCGAAAGTGCGAGGAGTTCCCTCCTCATCAATGGTCACACTGTTATTATCATATGCTGTCAGTTCACCACAAAATTCTTTCTGTTTCTCGATTGGCCGGTAGGTTCTGATTTCTACCAGTTTGCCAATGCTTCTGGCAAAATCTTTTTCTTTCTTCAGAGGTCTATCAAGTCCCGGAGAACTGATCTCCATGATGTAGCTGTCCTCGATGAAATCATCTTCGTCAAGCCTGTCGCTGAAAGCCCTGCTTACTGTCTCGCAGTCATTCACTGTGATTCCGCCTGGTTTGTCAATGTAGCCTCGAAGATACCAGTTTCCTGCTTCCTTGACATATTCCACATCTACCAGTTCGAATCCATTGCTTTCTACGATCGGAGATAACAATGCTTCTGCTTTCTGTTCATACTCTTCTTTTCTGCTCATTTTTCCCACCTGCCTCTCTAGAGCCTTTTTCAAACACGCTCTAATCCGGTATTCGCGGTTATCACCTGCGAATGCCGCTCTGGTCCTTATCATCAAAAAGAGTGGGCTCACGCCCACTCCTTTGTCAACAAGTTCTGATTTCTTGTATCATTCTAACACCTTTAAATCCAAATTGCAAGGGCTTTTTCTTATAAATGCCCATTTTACAAGGTTTTAACCCATTTTAACAGTATTGTTAAGCTTGTTTCACCAGCAACAGCTTTTACTTTCAGCTCTTTTGAGCTTCTGCTGCACAACCTGTATAACAGCCTTTTCTTCATAATCTGCTGCTTAAATTCTGGGTTTCATACCCTTGGTATCACGTTTGGCCAGCTTTACCTTGTTCAATGCATACGGCTTGTCGTGATACTGAATGGTGTACTCCTGTCTCGGTTCCACCAGATAGGCATGCTCAAGAACATCCCCGTCCCCCAGCTTCATTCCTCTTACACCAACAGAGGTCTTCTTCATAGTAGAAACATCCGTTTTCAGAATACGTAGGAAATAGCCATTCTGACTCTGGAATACTATCTGTTCCATTTCATCTGCCGGACCTACAAAGATCAGCTGATCCTCTTCTCCCAGCTTGGTAGATGCAATCGTTCTCTTTGCCACATCGAATTCCTCACCTGCAACAAGCTTGCACATGGAGGTCTTAGTCACGAACAACAGAGTAGATAATTTCACCTGCCCTGCAGGTGCCACATAAAGGATCTGCTCCTGGCTGCTGTCGTAGTTACTCAGATTGTCAGCCGGAGTTCCCTTGTCACGGAAACGCACCAGCGGAATGTCTGCCACTTTGATGGAATGCATGCGTCCCATATCTGTGAAAATGCAGATCTTGTCTGTATTCATACAGGTAAAAATAAATTTATTCTCTGCATGGGCAGCCTCTTTGTTTCTCTCATAAGCATTCTTATCAATAAGGCGCATATAGCCGAAGCGATCCATAAGGAAGCAGACCTCTGTCTCTTCCATCTTCTTTTCTTCGTAAACTGCCTCTTCTGCGTTCTCGATCACAGTTCTTCTCTTGGTGCTGTATTCTTTTTTGATTCCGTCAAGTTCTTCAATAATCACTTCACACATGGAATCATAGTTGTTCAGAATATCTTCATAAGAAGCAATATTTTTCATAGTCTGGTCATACTCTGCCTGAAGAGCCTCAATTTCCAGTCCGATCAGACGGTACAGACGCATTTCCAGAATGGCTGTAGCCTGATTCTCCGTAAATTTCAGATTCTTTGCAGCTTTCTCACTGGCTTTTGACTTGAATTTGATTCCCTCTGTGATACCCTCTACCAGACACTTCTTAACCTGGTCACGGCTCTTGCTGCCTCGAAGGATCTCAATGATCAGATCGATTACATCACAGGCTTTGATAAGGCCTTCCTGGATTTCCTTTTTCTCAAGCTCTTTTCCCAGAAGAGTCTTGTACTTGCGGGTAGTCACCTCGAACACAAAATCCACATGGTGCTCTATCACCTGCTTCAGGCTTAAGGTTTCCGGACGTCCGTCTGCAACAGCCAGCATATTGACTCCGAAAGTGTCTTCCAGTCTGGTTTTCTTGTAGAGCATGTTGGTGAGATTCTCTACATCTGCATCCTTTTTCAGTTCCAGTACAATACGGATTCCTTCCTTGGAGGACTGGTTGGAAATATCCACAATATCTGTGGTTTTCTTGGTTTCTACAAGGGAGGCTACGTCGTTAAGGAATTTTCCAATATTGGCACCGATCATGGTGTACGGAATCTCGGTGATCACCAGCTGCTGGCGGCCGCCTTTTACTTTTTCCACTTCCACTTTACCGCGGAGACGAAGCTTGCCGCTTCCGGTCTCATAAATATTCAGAAGATCATCTTTATTTACAACCAGACCGCCTGTAGGGAAATCCGGTCCTTTCAGATAACGCATCAGGCCTTTCACACTGATGTCGTTGTTCTTTATATAAGCTTTCACCGCATCCACAACCTCCCCAAGGTTATGAGGCGGAATGCTGGTGGCCATACCTACGGCGATACCATCTGCACCGTTTACCAGAAGGTTTGGAATCTTCACCGGAAGCACCTGAGGCTCCTTCTCTGTCTCGTCGAAGTTTGGCATAAAGTCTACTACATTTTTGTCAAGATCTGCCAGAAAAACCTCCTGGGTCAGTTTCTCCAGTCTTGCCTCTGTATATCGCATGGCAGCGGCGCCGTCTCCCTCAATGGAGCCGAAGTTTCCGTGGCCGTCTACCAGGGTTTTGCCCTTCTTGAAATCCTGTGCCATTACAACCAGTGCTTCATAAATAGAGCTGTCCCCGTGAGGGTGGTATTTACCCATGGTATCTCCAACGATACGGGCGCACTTACGATATGGACGGTCGTAACGGATCCCAAGCTCGTACATATCATACAGGGTTCTTCGCTGTACCGGCTTCAGGCCATCGCGGACATCCGGAAGTGCCCTGGAAATGATAACGCTCATGGCATAATCTATATAGGATTTTTGCATCACGTCCGCATAGTCCGTGGCAATTACATTCTCCTGCTTTGTTTCCATAATCTGTTTTCCTTTCAAATACGCTCTGGAGCCTGTTTAAAAAAGCATTCCCGCAATCTCCCACAAATTGTGACTTATATCTTGCAGAAAGCATTTTTCAAACACGCTCTAAGCTAAAATCTGAGGTTCTCCTCTTGCAAAATACTCTGCTATATTACGTTCAGACCATATTCTGCTTTTTCGTCCGAAAAATCCTGCTCTTTCGGATTTCAGCCTTCTTAAATATCCAGTTCTGCATCAGTTGCATGCTCGTAAATAAATGCCTTTCTTGGCGGCACGTCGCTTCCCATCAGGATCTCTGTCACGCTGGAAGCCATACGGGCATCCTCGATTTCCACCCGCTTCATTCTCCGGGTTTCCGGATTTAAGGTTGTCTCCCAAAGCTGCTGGGCATCCATCTCTCCAAGACCTTTGTATCTCTGGAGGGTAAAGCTTCCCGGCTTGTGACTGCGGCGGTATTTCTCCAGTGCCTTATCATCATACAGGTACTCTTCGGCACCCTTCTTCGGCATTACTTTGTAAAGAGGGGGCATGGCAATATAAACATGTCCCTCATAGATCAGTTCCGGCATAAAACGATAGAATAAAGTAAGCAAAAGTGTGGAAATATGAGCACCATCCACATCCGCATCGGCCATAATCACGATCTTGTCGTAACGAAGTTTAGTGATATCAAAGTCATTTCCATAGCCTTCGGAAAATCCGCATCCAAATGCATTGATCATAGTCTTGATCTCTGCGTTTGCAAGCACCTTGTCAATGGTGGCTTTCTCCACATTCAGGATCTTACCGCGGATCGGAAGAATTGCCTGGTAATTACGATCTCTGGCAGTCTTTGCAGAACCGCCAGCGGAATCTCCCTCTACGATAAAGATTTCACAAAGTGAAGGATCTTTTTTCTCGCAATTGGCAAGCTTTCCATTGGAATCGAAAGAATATTTCTGCTTGGTGAGAAGGTTGGTCTTGGCACGCTCCTCTGTCTTACGGATCTTGGCGGCCTTTTCCGCACAGGACAAAATGGTCTTCAAGGTTTCCAGGTTTCGGTCAAAATAGAGTACCAGCTGCTCAGACATTACTTTTCCCGTGGCGCGGGCTGCATCCTGATTGTCCAGTTTGGTCTTGGTCTGCCCCTCAAAGCGTGGCTCCGGGTGCTTGATGGAAACAACCGCTGTCATTCCATTACGGATATCCGCTCCTGTGAAATTAGCATCTTTTTCCTTCAGAATACCGATCTCACGAGCGTAAGTATTCATCACCGTTGTAAAGGTTGTTTTAAATCCGGTAAGATGAGTGCCACCTTCTGCATTGTAAATATTATTGCAGAAGCCAAGTACGTTCTCACGAAATTCGTTGGTGTACTGAAATGCTGCTTCTACCTGGATTCCGTCAGCTTCTCCTTTCAGATAAATCGGTTCGTGGAGGGCTTCGGAATTGTGATTCAGGTCTTTGATATATCCCACGATTCCATCTGGCTCATGATAAGTGATATCTTCAGGAGTATCACCACGAAGATCCATGAAATGAATGGTAAGGTTGGGATTCAGGTATGCAGTCTCATGGAGACGGCTCTTTACTTCTGTGGATGAAAATCTTGTTTTTTCAAAAATCTCCGGGTCCGGAAGAAAATTCACGCAGGTTCCGGTCTGTCTGGTCTTGCCAAGCCTGGGGAGAAGTCCCTCTTCCAGTTCAATCGTGGGGATACCTCTCTCATAATGATCGTGATGTACAAATCCATCACGGCTGATCTTAATATCCAGATATGTGGACAGGGCATTTACAACGGAAGAACCAACGCCATGAAGTCCACCGCTTGTCTTATAAGCAGAGTTGTCAAATTTACCGCCTGCATGGAGGGTGGTAAATACAAGACGCTCTGCAGATACCCCTTTCGCATGCATATCTACCGGAATTCCTCGTCCATTATCAGTGACCGTACAGGAGCCGTCTTTCTCCAGTGTTACTTCAATTTCAGAACAGTAACCGGCCAGATGTTCATCTACCGCATTGTCCACGATCTCATAGATCAGGTGGTTCAGGCCTTTTCTGGATACGCTTCCGATGTACATTCCCGGACGTTTCCGAACAGCTTCCAATCCTTCCAGGACAGAAATACTACCCGCGTCGTAAGTGTCTTTCTTTGCCATGGTGTTAATTCCTTTCTTACTATCATTCAGACTGTTACCAGTGAACAGTAACTTCAGACTCTGCTGTCCCATATTCTTCTTTTATGCATCCAGTGTACCGACAGGATTGTTCGAGAAATCAACTTGTAAGTGCACGAAATAACTGCTCATTTCATTTACAGCTCTACATTTCATGATGCACTGTCTGGGCTTCAGCATTTATTCCAATGGTTGTGAAAAGCGGACAGTATGTCCGCTTCTTTTCCATTCTTATCTTCTGTTCAAACATTCGTTCTATATCATACCCCAGTTTATGGTATTTTTGCAAGTAAAATTTGGGTTTTCTATTTTGTTTAAAATTTTTTTGACACCGCAAACCCGCTTATTCCCTGGCTTTTTTCGGAGTTTTTCAATTTTTCGCAAAAAAAATAAAAAAAGTGCTTGCATTCTCCTGCAAAGTAAGATATACTAAGCGAGTCGGTTGACATGGCCAGTTGGTCAAGGGGTTAAGACGTCGCCCTCTCACGGCGAAAACACGAGTTCGATTCTCGTACTGGCTGCTAGGAACTTCCGAAGTGATTCGGGAGTTTTTTGTTGTCTGAATATATTCCTGCCTGGGTTATGCCTTCTCTTTTTGTGCAAAAAGGCGCCGCAAAGCGACTTTTTTCGTCAACCTTGCGGCGTCCGGATTCAGACCTTAGACAGTCAGAATCTTAATTTTTTTACTGAAAATCCTCGAACGCAAGTGCATCGGCGTCAGCTTCTGCATTTTCTTCTGTGCTTTCCTCGAAGCCACCCTCTGCTGTGAAGCCATCCGCTTCTGGAGCAGTTTCGCTTTCTTCTACGAAGCTTTCGTCACCAAATGTGGCTGCTTCGGTGTCGGCTGCTGTGGTTTCGTCGGCGAAGCCTTCGGCTTCCTGCTCAGAAAGGGTATCTGTATTATCGTTATCCTCTTCCTCTAATACAACTTTAAAGCTGAATGTATATGGCAAATCACTCATATCCTGGCTTACGCTGATGTAATAGGTTCTACCAGCTTCCATATAAATACCACTCAGGTAGTTAGACCATGTATTAGCCCGAAGCGCTCCCTCTTCATACAGATTAATTGTTATGTCGAGCTCTGTTCTGTCCGGATCTCCGATTGTATAGTATCCTGTTATTTCCGGAGTAAACGCATAATACTGAACCTGTCCGTCATCCAGCGTAACTTCGTATTCTGTTCCATTCTCAGGGGCAGGTGCTTCCACCTTAACATACTCTACAGAATATGTGTCAGAAACATTATACTTTGTATTTGTCACAACAACAGACTCTACAATACCCTGTTCATTTTTAACAACTTCTGTTGTTCTGTCAGTATATTCACGCATCACAACATCTGTTAATGCTTCTTCAGTTCCTGTTATTGTGATAACTTTTTCATATGTATCTACATAAGAACAAATAATACCTTTTCCACTGATATTTCCATTCATAGGGCTTGTAATATTTGTATCCTTATTGTAGGAAACGCGATACTCATATGAGTCACCATCTTTGTTCATAGTAATAACTGCCGCATAGTCTTCCGCATTCCAATTAATACTATAGGTAATTCCCTCTGAAACAGTTACTGTAAATTCAGGTATAGAATCAGCAACACCACTCAGATAAATATAGCCATATTTTGCATCACAACTTACAGAAACATCCGTAATCAATTCGCCAACAATATCGTCTTCTGTAAGTCTGAATATACTTGACAAATCAATATCATAATATAATTTCCATATTCTGGAAATACCACTTACAGTATTGGTAACTGTGATTACTTTTATATAATCCTGTCCGGAAACATCTTCGCTCCGAACCTCAAGAGGATCATCAGATGTATTCGTAAATGCTACTTCAATTTCTCCTGGAGTATTATTTACTCCCATTATACGAATTCCATTTACAATATAATGATCTTCATCCCCTATAGTTTCCCAATCAACATATTCGCCATCAAGTTTTACATTCTCAATAGTTCCCACGCTCTGAATATCGTTCTTGATCTCTTCAAGTTTCTGAATCATCGCCCGAATATCATCCATGTTTTCAGCGTTATCCGCCAGATTTTCAGCTTCTGCGAGAACTGTTTTCATGTTTGCTTTATACGCATTGTCTGCAAGCACGAAATCATAATCCTGAATGTCACTAATCTTACGGCTTAAACTGTCTCGCAGCACTTCTGCCTCAGACATTCCAACAGTACTGCTTCCATCATTCGGCCAATAACCAACTGTATTAACACTGGTTACTCTGCCTGTAACAGAATCATAATCGCATACATGCCACAGATTTCCAGACTGACCTGTCGGTACACTAAACGTATTCAGAAGAGTGCTTCCCCTGTAAACCGTAACGATCGCACCAGACTTATCAGACATATTCTTGCTCTCTTCATCTTCCTGATCTGAAAAATCATAAATGTAGAAACGATAGGTTCCTGCGGTCTGTTTGTAAATGGTTGTTGTTTCCGGGCCTTCCCAGCTTACATCATCTACATCCAGATCTGCATATTTTACATAACCGTCTTCGTCATCATATTCTTCATATGTCTTATCACTGTAATAAGTATGGAAGTTTCCAATTCCTTTTACTCTCGGTCCTACCAGATGAGAATCCAGGTCAGACGGTGCACCTGACTCTTCATCACCCCATCTTAAGACGAAACGGATCTGGTCATCATTGATGATTCTTGTAACAGAGAAAGTCTTGGTTATAGTCTGTCCAGCTGTTACAGTTACACTAAACGGTGCTGCTACAATTTCAGATTTCTCATCAGCCGATACTACCTGAATGGTATAGGAGCCAATCGGAAGCTCTTCAATTGCACATTTTCCACTTGCAGAAGCCTCTACTGCAATCTCTTTCAAAATGTTACCGGATACGTTATTTGCTCCTTCACGAATCTCCAGGGCAACTGCATAATCAATAGCATCTCCGGTTGCTGCATCTACAAGAGTAAGTTCAATATTACCAGTTGCATCATCTTCACCTGCAACAAGTTCTACCTGTTCGTTGCTGAATGCATTTTCATAAGCACTTGTGATTTCTACAGTCTGAAGTACTGTGCGATATCCTTCCGCCTTCACTACAAACCAGTAATTTCCCCATTCTGCTTCAAACGCGTATGTTCCATCTTCAGCGGTATCTGCTACTTTATTTTCTTCTGTCAGGTACTGGGAAACATTTCCTTTGTTGATTCCTGCCGCATAGTTTAACAGGTATACAGAAGCACCAGCAAACGGTGCCTTGTCCTCTGCCGTTACTACTTTACCACTTACAGAAACCTTATTAACTTTTACAGTTTCATCTTTCTCTGCCACTACAGTATCCAGAATCTTACCAGAATCAGAATCTTTTACCGGTACTTTTCCAAGACCCTTTACATCTGGAATGTTGGCTGCATCTGATACGGTCGCAGTTGTATTTTCTGCACCTGCATTCAGAGTCAGTTCAACCTTGCTCTCAGCTTTCAGGTTCAGGTTCTGGCTGGTGGAAATAGTACTTCCGCCTGCTGAAGCTGTACTGGTAACAGGGATTGCTGCTGCGGTGTTTTTGCCGGATACATTTACATCTGCCTTTGTGGACAGGGTAAGTTCGGATACAGTTCCGTTATTTACCAGATCAAGCTTTGGTGCTTCGGACTCACCTTTGTTTACTTCGATGTTTGCGCTTGCGCCTTCATCAATTGCCACACGTCCGGTTGCTGCCTGGAATATAATGTTATTGCCAGTTGCTTTCTCAATAAAGGTATTGGATGCAATTGCTTTGATTACAATTTCTTTGAAATTACCATTGTTGACAACTTCGCCGTTTGGTGCATTTACTACAAGTGTTAAATCAGACTTGTCTTCCTTTGGAATTTCGAAGCTGCTTGCTCCACTCTGCTCAATTACTACTTCTTTCAGATCCGGATTAGAAGAAGCGAGTGCTGCATTCAGTTCAGCCTGAGTGGAAACCACCTGCTGAGTAATTGGAGTAGGGGTTGGAGTTGCAGTTGGTGCCGGGGTTGCAGTCGGCACTGGAGTCGCGGTTGGTGCCGGAGTTGCAGTTGGCACCGGAGTTGCGGTTGGTGCCGGAGTCGCAGTTGGCACTGGAGTTGCGGTTGGTGCCGGGGTTGCAGTTGGGGCTACGTTGACAGTTACTGTGCATTTGTAGCTTTTTCCATTCGCACCCTTAAATGTAACGGTACATTTTCCTGTCTTTTTACCTGTGATCACACCTTTTTTGGTAACAGTCGCAACTTTCTTATTACTGCTGGATACAGATTTGATCTTTGTTCCATGCAGCTTTACAGTTGCTTTTGAGCCAACTGTTACATTCAGCTTTTTCTGGCTCAGAGCCGGTGCTTTTACCGTAATCTTACAGGTGTAGGTCTTCTTTCCTACTTTGGCTTTGATCGTAGCCTTACCTTTTTTCACTGCGGTAACTTTACCTTTGCTTACTTTTGCTACTTTTGCATTTGAGCTGGACCATTTTGCTTTTTTACTGGTTCCTGTAACCTTGAGTGTAACTTTTTGGCCTGGATACAGGGTTGCTTTTGCCTTATTCATTTTTACGGCTGCTGCCTGGACCGAAAGGCTCATAGTCAACACCATAACAACCATAAGCAAAAGTGTAGAAAGCTTTTTCCACATTTTCTTACTCATAATGCTCCTCCTTCGTTAAAATATTTTTCCGGTTTACCGTGATAAACTGGACTAATTTAATAATAAAATATTCTTTCTTCTATTTCAAGTACATTTTGGTTAAATTTTGCAAACAAACGAAGGAAGCCTCCGTATTATAATCTCACATCACAATACAGCGGCTTTCCTTATTTTTCCTAATTCACTTCAACTTCTTACTCTTCCACATCCTCCGCCGGTTCTGCCGGGATGAAGACTCTGGAATTTTCATGTTTCTCTTTTTTCTTTAACACTTCTGCTTTCTCAGTGGCTTCCCTGCAGAACTCCATCTGGGAATTAATCAGAAGCTTGCCTCTCTTATCCTGCTTCTCATAGGTTCCATCAGGCTGAAGAATATGAGCTTTCACATTATCACGGAACTCCAGATCCAGAACATGCTTGATCTCATTCTTGATCTGCTCGTCCTCAACCGGGAAAACGATCTCCACGCGGCGGTCCAGGTTACGTGGCATCCAGTCCGCACTTCCCATATAAATCTCGTCGCTGCCATTATTGTGGAAATAAAAGATACGGCTGTGCTCCAGGAAGTTTCCTACGATAGAACGCACATGGATATTCTAGCTCACACCCGGGATTCCCACTCTCAGACAGCAGATGCCTCGGATCAGCAGGTAAATCTGCACGCCACAGGAAGATGCATGATAAAGAGCTGCAATGATCTTCGGATCACAAAGAGAGTTCATCTTCGCTACGATCATAGCCGGCATTCCCTTCTTCGCGTGCTCTGCCTCTCTCTCGATCAGCTTCAGGAAACGATCCTTCATCCAGATTGGTGCCACGATCAGACGATTCCAGTTCTTCGGCTCAGAATATCCGGAAAGCATGTTAAACACTGCAGTTGCATCCTCGCCGAAGCGCTCATCACAGGTAAAAATGCCGCAGTCCGTATAAAGCTTTGCAGTAGAGTCGTTATAGTTACCAGTTGCCAGATGGACATAACGGCGGATTCCGGTATCCTCACGGCGAACCACCAAAGTAATCTTACTGTGTGTTTTCAGGCCAACAAGACCATAAATAACATGACAGCCTGCTTTTTCCAGCATTTTCGCCCACACAATATTATGTTCCTCATCAAAACGTGCTTTCAGCTCTACCAGAACCGAAACCTGTTTGCCATTCTCCGCTGCCTGGGCAAGTGCTGCAATGATCGGGGAATTTCCGCTGACACGGTACAACGTCTGCTTAATCGCAAGTACATCCGGATCCTTTGCCGCCTGGCGCACAAAATTTACCACCGGATCAAAGCTCATGTATGGATGGTGTAAGAACACATCACCCTCACGGATCACCTGGAAAATATCCTTGCTGGTATCTGCAAATGCAGGCACTACAGCAGGGGTATATTTCGGCTCTTTGTACTGATCAAAGCCATCCTGTCCATAAACCTTCATCAGCATGGTAAGATCCAGTGGTCCGTTAATATAGAAAATATCCTCTTCTTTAATGTCAAATTCCTTTTTCAGAATGCCAAGAAGTCTGGAGTCCGTCTTATCCTCCACTTCCAAGCGGATCACCTCACCCCACTGGCGCTTCTTCAGCTGCTTCTGGATTTCCACCAGAAGATCCTCCGCCCCGTCCTCATCGATGGAAAGATCCGCATTTCTCATAATACGGTAAGGATGTGCACAAACCACATCATATCCAAGGAAAAGCTTGTCAATATTGCGCTCGATAATCTCCTCCAGAAGGATCACAGTAGTGTCCTCTTTATCCCCGGATGGAATAACAACCACACGCGGCAGTACAGACGGCACCTGGACAGTAGCAAATACCAGTACATCCTTGCCCTTTTTCTTATCCTTCTTGGAGATCAAGGCGCCAATATTCAATGTCTTATTTCGAATCAATGGGAAAGGTCTGGAAGAATCCATTGCCATAGGAGTAAGAACCGGATAAACATTATCCTCGAAATAACGGTCCACATACTCCTGCTGTTCTTCGTTTAATTTCTCGTGCTCCATCACCAGATGAAGCCCCACCTTCTCAAGTGCCGGAAGAAGGGAACGGTTCAGAGTGCTGTACTGGGAACGGACGAGTTCATGTGTCTGGACACTGATCTCCTTCAGCTGCTCTTTTGGTCCCATTCCTGCAATATCTGTTTTCTCATAGCCGGCATGAACCTGGTCCTTCAGAGAAGCCACACGAACCATGTAAAACTCATCCAGATTGGAAGATACAATGCTGGTAAATTTCAGTCTTTCAAACAATGGCAGACTTTTATCTCTTGCTTCTGAGAGAACACGGTCGTCAAACTTCAGCCAGCTCAACTCCCTGTTCACAAAATACTCCGGTTTTTCAAAATTTTTCAGATCCATTGTGCCCCTCCTCACACTTTTCTCTTACGTCTGAATACCAGACGGATACCAAATACCTCTTCAAAAAATTCAACTTTATCCATAAGAAGTCCAAGCTCCAGGGAGATATCCTGCTCAGAATCAACTGTAAGAAGCAGAGTTCTGTCCTTCAGCATAGCCTTCATATTCTTTACCTTCTGATAATGGCTGCGATCCATAGCATTTGCAATACGAAGGATTGCAGTCAGCTTGGCGATCAGAAGATATACGGAACGATCCATTCCGACCTCTCCTGCGATCTCGCTGTAATAAACAAATTCTGCGGTATTGTAGCGCACCGCATTTGCTATGATCTGACGTTCTTCTGTGGAAAGTCCAATGATCTCCGTAGCCATAATGATCTGATAGGAGCACTCTGCCACATCTCCCATACTGATATATTTGCCACAGTCATGAAGCTGCACTGCGATCTGAAGAAGCAGGCGCTCTCTGTCTCCCATTCCGTGCACTTTCTTCATGTTGTCAAAAATCGCCAGGGCAAGGTCGGTAGTGCCCTTAATATGATCCTTTCCAGTAGAATAACGTTTGGCAATGTTTCTGGCTGCCACCAGAATATCATTTTCAAAATTGTGTGCACTCTTAATAAAATTCTTCTTTTCCCCGAAATCATAGGCAATACCATCAAGAAGAGATACACCTGGCATCCAAAGCGCTTCTGCATTGAAAAGATCCATAAAATCTTTACAGATAACCATAGTTGGCACGATCAAAGCGGCATACTCCGGATCAATATCCATTTCCTCTGACAGTGAAGTCTCGGTCTTATAAACCGTATTCTCATACCGCTTCTCGAACTCAGCCCGTGTAATAATGTTGTCCTGTCTCTCCTCACGGAAAATAGTCTCAGTAAGAAAATCCCCCATAAGGATCAAATTCTTTATCTCTCGGTCTTTCAGATAAAGACGCTTAAACCCGGTCAGGTCATTACGGATAAACTCCTCCACCAGCTGTGCATAATTCGTATTGGTTTTCTCCAGCTCCTTCAGACGTTGGCGGATACGCACGCTTCCCATTTTCAGGCTCTGGGTGGTTACAAGCGCATCTTTGTCAAACAGGGAAATCTGCAGGTTTCCACCACCCACATCCAGAATAGCGGTTCCTTTCTGGATCATTTTCTTAAAACCATTCTCAATGGCCGCAATAGATTTATAGCCCAGAAAATGCTGCTCGGCATTGCTTAAAACCTCCACATGAATTCCGGTTCTTCTGAAAATCTGTTCAATGATAATCAGCGGATTCTTCATCTCACGGAAAACACTTGTGGTACAGGCGCGGTATTCTTTCACACCGTACTCTGCCATGATTCTCTTAAAGTCGTTAAGTACTTCACAAATAGTATCTACCTTATCCACTTCCATGGTTCCGCCGGAATATACCCCTACTCCAAGATTCAGACGATACCGGATATCGTCCACAGTCCGGAAACCACCCTTTTTGGAAAATTCAAAAATTTTCATGGTGATCTCATAAGAACTGATATCAATTGCCGCAAATGTGGTCACTGCCATACGTTTTTCCCTCCTGCCAAGGATTATTTCTTCTATCTGTGCCTGTAAGTCAGACACAAGCAAAAGCTTTTTCTATTGTACTGCCCGCTTTCGCCAAAACCTAGAGCCTGTTTAAAAAATCATTCCCGCAATCTGCACGCCCCACTTTGCGGGAGATTTCAC
>ERZ827471.1102-NODE-1102-length-17994-cov-4.735047_pt1 | contig 17994 bp, 15 predicted proteins | sample MGYA00519772_ERZ827471 | MGnify/ENA primary metagenome ERZ827471 (study PRJEB31778, sample SAMEA3449315) | human gut metagenome | biome: human gut; feature: human-associated habitat; material: faeces | place: United Kingdom | collected 2010/2012 ...
AGCCTCGGTCACAACGACCGAGGCTTTTTCTTCATGCGGACCAACGAACAGCAAGACGCGGCGAACGAGACGACACTCTTGCTATTCCACCGCGTGATAGCGATAGACGCCCTGATCGTCCTTTTCCCGGACAATCGTTCCCATATGCGTCTGATGCTCCAGAATGATAATGCCGCTTTCCAATATGCACCATTTCTGAGCAGGAGATATTGCATCCCAGTCTTTCGGTACGTTCCATTTCAGATTTCGAATAATCTCGACGCCGGAAATACCCGGATTAGCCCTCGCCACCTCGACTGCGCGCTCCATGCGCTTCTTGTGATGCGCGATCAACCATTCGCACCGTTCACGCCAGCCATCTTCCAATTCACCGTGCGAAACGAGCAAACGATTGATGTCCATGCTCAGCATCTTCTCGACATTACCCAGATACACCGCCATGGCGTCTGCACGGTCGGGACGAAAACCAAGCCCGGGAGAAATGACGAAAAGCACGTGGTCCCCAACGAAGAACAGCCCCGACGGCTCGTGGAAAAGCGACTGGTGACCGGGTGTGTGACCCGCCGTCGAGACGACTTTGAATTCATGCCGCCCAGCGAAAAGAGAGTCGCCCTCGTCGACAAAACGCACATCTCGTCCTGCAGTATCAAAGCTGTCAATGCCGATGCCGTAATGCCCGATCCGACAATAAAGCCTGGTCTTTTCGGGGCCGAGCCCCTCTTCGAGCATGCGCAGCTCCATACGCTTCCAGAATTCAGGCTCTTTCGAGGCGTTCATGAGATCGAAGTCGGTCTTGTTAACGTACAGCGGAGCCTCGCGAGGAACAAGCCTGTCAACCAGGCCCGCATGATCCATATGAAGATGCGTTAAGAAGAAAGAAGCCTTCGAAGGGTCTATCCCTAAGATTTCGAACGCTTCCGAAAGTACGGCGGCTCCCTTGTCCGTGGGCGCGCCCGTGTCCACGACAAGGGCTTCGTCTCCGTCCTTGACGATGTAGACATTCGTCTCCGACGTCGAAATATTCATAAACGGCACCCGAACTACGTAGACGTCCGGATCGCGATTAATCAACCGGCAGCGATCACGCAATACGCCGCTACGATCTTCTATGTTTCCACTCATTGACATGCCTCGCTCACACGCTGTCGAGCCTCGAAAACAGAGGCTCGCCCTTTTCTCCGTCGCCTTCCTCTTCGTCCATACTACGAGATAGCCCGCAAAAAACCAGAGAGGCGTCCGATTCGAAAAAAGAAACTAGAAACGCCCGATCAATCCAGCTTTTCCCCGTTTGGTGCCGCCGGCCAAAGCGAGCGCCCTAACGAAACCGTACGCTTCGCGCATTCGATGCGTCGCTACCCCTTCTTTCTCCGCGTACGAAATGAGGCCATAGGCTCAAGACGAAGCCCCTGCTTGTTGTACGACACGGCGACATTCCCCTGAATGTTCGCGACATAGCCGCTTTTCCCAAACCCGTCGATACATGCCTGAATAGATGAGGCCTCTACGCGAGCATCGCGGCCAAGCATCAAGGAGAGAGTCTTGTCGATTACGCGGCGAACGAGGGGCAGCGGCCTGTCCGCCAGCTCGGGGGAAATCAAGAACCCTTCGGCGGGCGACGCTCCCAACGGAACCACCTTTTCGAGAAGAAGCGCGCGGGCGTCGTTGGCAAGCATGTCGTCCTCTTCAGCGATGAGGTTCATGGTGCGCGTCAACGTTTCCAGCAATCGAGGGTTGCGCTCCTTGGCACGCGGCACTATCTCGTGGCGGACGAACGCACGAAACCTGTCGGTGTCCGCATTGGTGGCGTCTTCGCGCCAAACGGCTCCGTGCCCATCTTGCACCGCATCATGGCGACGTAGGACATACGAGCGCAACTCGTCTCGACCAACCTCGAGCAAAGGCCTGCACACGCGGCACCCGTCGATCATGACATCGTGCTTCATGGCGCGAAAGCCGCCCGGTCCCGTTCCGACAATGGAGCGCATGTAGAAGTTCTCAACCCTGTCATCCGCTGTATGGGCAACGAAAATACGACCGGCTTCCAAGGAAAATCCCAGATGAAGACATGTGCTTTCCAGCGCTTCGCGCGCAGCACGATAACGCTCCTCACGAGCGATGGCCTCCATGTTCCCGCCGGTATTGCGAACCATCTCGGCGATATCGACCTCGCAGAGGAACAGAGGGATTTCCAGTCTTGAAGCCAAATCGGCCACGAAAGCGGCGTCTCCGTCCGAGGCTTCGCCGCGCAACTTATGATTGACATGCAGCATGGAAACCGCGCCGAGTTCGCCAGCAGCCACCATCTGGGCCGCAAGGTATGCCAGCGCCGTACTGTCTGAACCGCCGCTAACCATCAGAAGCGCGACGTTTTCGGACGATGCCATATCATGCTCCCGCACCGTCTTCATCACGGAATCGAAAAGCGATTGCGTCATGGCTATTTCGCCGCCTCGAAGAACTCTTGGAATTCCGCAATGAGACGCTTCACGGGCAGGCCAACCACGTTGTCAAAATCACCCGCAACGCGTTCAACCAATATTTCGCCGCCCTTGCCCTGCACACCGTATGCACCGGCCTTATCCATCGGCTCGCCCGTGGCTATATAGCGCTCAATCAGCTCGTCGTCGAGCTCCTTAAAGACTACATGGCTCGTTTCGGCGAAAGACCGAAACGCAATGGAGATATCCTCTTCGTTGGCCGGAGCGCCCGCCAGCCAGACGGAAACGCCGGTGATAACCTGATGTGCGCGGCCTGAAAGCTCGCCGAGGATACGACGGGCGTCCGCTTCGTCCTCGGGCTTGCCATAGATGGCGCCGTCGACAACCACCATGGTGTCGGCACCGACCACCATAGCCGTTCCCACATACGCTTCATTGAGCATTTCCTCAAGAACAGCACGGGCCTTGCGCTCCGCCAGTTTTTTAGCCGCCTCTTCCGGCTGTCTCAAAAGGTCGGGCTCCAAGGACTCGTCCACCTCAGAAACACGAACGGTGAATTCGACGCCCTCGCGCTCCAGAAGCTCCTTCCTACGTGGGCTCCCGCTCGCGAGAACGATATCTATTTTCTCCATTGGTATCCTTTTTATACTTAATATGCTATTTATAGTTATCTTCTCATTCAAACAGAGGCGTCGAAAGATACCTCTCTCCCGTGTCGACCGCGAAAGTCACGATGGTCGAACCCTTTGCTTCGGGATGCTGCTCGATCAGCTTGCGAACGCCGGCTATATTGGCTCCGCTCGAAATGCCCACCAGAAGCGCCTCGACGTTCGCCATATAACGAGCCTGTTCGTACGCTTCTTCCGTCGTAACGCGCAACGCACCATCCAAAACGTCCAAATCAAGCGTTTCGGGAACGAAGTTCGCTCCGATGCCCTGGATTCCATGGGGAGCCGGCGTCAGCTCCTCGCCTGCAAGCGACTGGGAGATAAGCGGGCTTTCATCGGGCTCCACGGCATAGATGCGAACGCGCTCCCCCACCAAATCCACTAGGCCGCCAGGACGGAATTTGCCATGCCCGTTGAAGAAATGGGCCACGCCTGAAATCGTGCCGCCCGTGCCTGCCGCGGCAACCACGTAATCGGGATTGACGCCGCCAAGGGCCTTTTTGATTTCAGGGCCGGTGGTCTTTTCGTGCGCTGCAGGATTGTCGGGGTTGGTGAATTGACCGACAATCCACGCACCGGGCGTTTCGCGTTCGATACGCTCAGCCTCGGCCACCGCGCCCGCCATGCCTTCGGCGGCAGGCGTGAGTACGAGCTTTGCGCCGTATGCGGCAAGCAGCATGCGACGTTCTTTGCTCATGGATTCAGGCATGGTCAGCACCACGTCATATCCACGAGCTGCCCCAATCATCGCGATGCCGATGCCGGTATTTCCACTGGTCGGCTCAACCAAAACGCTGCGACCGGGAGCAATCTCTCCGCGATCCTCCGCTGCATCAATCATATTCATCGCAGCACGATCTTTGATCGAACCCCCCGGGTTGGAGACCTCAAATTTCACGTAGACCGTTGCCCCAATCTCTTCGCTCAGTCGCTCGAGCTTAATCAACGGCGTTGCCCCAATGGTTGCACTCACATGCTCCGTCATAACGACCTCCGCTTTCTTGCATAGATGCAATCGATTCCCATACGAGTCCGGGGCTTATCTCGACGAATTTCCCGCTCTCTCGAATGAAAGAATGTTCTCGGTATGCGGCGTGTGCGGAAACATGTCCACAGGCTGCATTTCGTCGATGCGATACCCGTGCGCAACAAGATACTCCGCATCTCGCGCCTGCGTCTTCGGATTGCACGATATGTAGACGATTCTATGCGGCGCCAACGTGCACGCCGCCTTCAAGAAGTCGGGCGTCGATCCGCTTCGCGGCGGATCCATCAGCAATACGTCAAGCTCTTCGCCACGAGCCGCCAGCGTGCGCATGAACGCACCCGCATCGTCAGCAACGAATTCGGCCGCCGCAATGCCGTTGTGCCTTGCATTATTGCGCGCATCCGCCACGGCATCGGGACGCTCTTCCACGCCGATGACACGGGCCGCGCCAGGCCCGCCCGACACGCCGCGCGCAGCGACAAGCCCGATTGTCCCCGTACCGCAATACGCATCCATCACCGTCTCGGTACCCGTCAGCCGGGCCATTTCAACGGCGCGCGTATACAACGCCTCCGTCTGCTCTACGTTGACCTGGTAAAACGATTTCGACGAAATGCGGAAGGAGAGCCCGCACAAAGAATCGAGAATGAACCCGGGACCGTACAGCGTACGCTCCTTATCGCCCATAATCACATTGGTCTGGCGCGTGTTGACGTTCTGCACCACCGTGGTGATGGAGGGGTGCTTTTTTATCAGGGCACGCACAAACGCCTTCGACGCCGGAAACGTATCCTCGCGCGTGACAAGCGTCACCATGACCTCGCCGGACGCATGGCCCACACGCACTTGCACATGGCGAAGAAAGCCCGTATCGGCGTCTTCGTCATAGGGCGCTATGCCAAACTTCGGCATGAGGTCGCGAATGGCGAGGATAATGCGCTTCGCCTCCTGATTCTCGATCAGGCATTCGCGCGAATCTATGACGCGGTGCGTCCCTCGTTCATACATGCCGCACAGCACGCGGCGTCGGCGCGCCTTCTTGTCGTACACGCCCACGTAAGGAGAGACGACCTTGTTGCGGTAGTGACGCGGGTCTTTCATACCGACGATAGAGCGGATGCGGGCATCGTCATCAAGCAGGTCGGCGAAGAGAGCCTCCATTTCGGCCTGCTTGGAACGAAGCTGCCGGTCGTAAGAAACGCTGAGCAGGGTGCAGCCGCCGCATCTCCCATCAATCGGGCAGTACAGGCCGCCCTTGGCAAGAACGGCCTCGCGCGAAGAAGCCTGTGAACGACGGACGTGCTGAGCCGATCGGCCGGACGAATCTTTGCGGTTTTTCTGACTGTGTTTTTTCATACGAATATCCATTGCTCCATTGTAACGAAACGAAACCAGATTGAGCCGAAACAGAAAGCATGCCCTAGGCTATACATAAGCTTACGGCACCGCGTGCGCAGGAATGCGCGCATTCTCGCCTTCTTTTCAGACCAGGAGGTCGCCATGAAATTCATTCTTCGTTGGATCGTCACCGCCATTGCCGTCGCCGCCGCCGTTTGGCTCGTCCCCGGTATCGAGATAGCCTCCACCATGGAAACCTGGGCGGGCGTGATGATTCTGTCGCTGCTCCTTTCGCTGCTCAACATGTCCATCAAGCCGCTTTTGCAGGTGCTTAGCCTTCCTATTTCGTTTTTGACCCTAGGAATCTTCTACATCGTGGTCAACACCTTCGTCCTTTACCTTGCGTCCTGGCTTGCAAACGGGCTCTTTGACGTTGGCTTTGAAATCGCAACCTTCGGAAGCGCCTTCGTGGCAAGTATCGTCATCAGCATCGTAAGCGCCATCATGAACGCCATCACGGGGGCGAACGACTAGCGGTTGCCCGCATACGCCTTTGGCTCTCCCTCCGCCCGCGCGCTTTCGCCCCCCCCATCAGCTAACCGAAGGCGCAGGAATGCACTCCTCCATCTCAACCGCCATGGCCATGATGGCGTTCGCAGGATTCGTGTACTTCCCCTCAGACCGCATCAGCCTTAATGCGCTTGTGAAATCGGCCCTGCCGCTCACCCTCTGCGGATTCCTGCTTATCCCCAGCGAAGAATTCCTCGGAACGGTTGCGTCGAGCTCCATGATTTTCGCGGGATATTCGCTCATGACGCCGTTCGTCGCGCTTATGCTCTACGATATTTCGAAGCGATTCGGCGTCATGGTGTTTCTGCTGTTCCGCCTGAAAAACGCCATGCAGATTTTCGTTGTCTGGGGTAGGGAGGAAGCCCGCACGACGCTGTGCGACCACCTTTCCTCGAAACATAAGCTCAGCCCTCGGGAGGACGAAATCCTTCGCCTCTATGCACAGGGAATGAACGGCCCGCAAATCGAACGCGAGCTGTTCATAGCCGAAGGAACCCTCAAGACGCATACGCGCCATATCTACGAAAAGCTCGGCATCTCAAATCGCAAAGAGCTCCGTGCGCTTCTTGGCGTGAAATAGATTCTGAGCATCTGGCATTCTCGCACCCGCCTGCTTGCCGTCGTGCACGCTTCCCCACTGCACATTGATCGAGAAGACGGCTTGGCAGAGCGAGCCTAGAACTTGCCGGCCTGATTCGTCAGGAACGGCGCGATTCGCTCTCGCGCCTCATGCCATCAACGGCATCGATAAGCTCCTGGCGAGAATGGACTCCCATTTTTGTATAGATATTACGCGAATGCGTACGCACCGTGTTCCATGAAATGCCAAGCTTTTCCGACACGGCATCAGCAGAATAGCCCATAGCAAGATAGCGCAGCACATCACTTTCCCGAGAAGTAAGCTCGTATTTCTCGCACGCACGCTCAATGATTGCGCAGAAGGGGCCTTTTTTCGCATCAACACCATGAAAAGGCTCGATGTCGAAAAGGTGCTCGAGGCTTTCCTGGTCGCCTTCGGGCGAGAAAAGCCTGTCGAAATCGCGCTCCGAAAACAGGACGAACACGCACCCGAGCACCGTCAGAGCCAACACGAGATAGACCGCGAACTGAGAAGACGGCCCCGCAATCAAGGGGATGACATAGATGCTTCCCATCCACCCCAAGGCGCTGCCGAGCATGAAGCTTCCGTATCCGAAGCCGAACACCACGATGGACGAAATCCGCTTCTGAAACGCCACGAAAGCCAGAATGCACCAGATGACGAACTCGAAAACCACCGATACCGCCGAAACCGACATGCCCCATCCCACGTTCAAAGGCCCGAAGACTGGAACGAACGCAACGAAGACGACGGCTGCGACCATGACGAACGAATAGATGCGGCCGAAGTCGATCTTGCGCTCGAGCATCGCCATGAACGCCAAGACGGCGGCCATCGCGATGCGCACGATCATGAGAACCGCATTGGTGTCCTGGGTGACCTCGGGCGGCACCACGTAGACGATATTCGCCCTCACGGAATTTTCAACCAATGCGAACACGAAGATGGCGACGACCATCTTCCAAAATACCGGCGGCACGTCTTTTCTATCCGTCGTTACCGCATGGTCTTTGCCTGGCACCATGGCGGGAAAACAGGCAAGCAGCGCCGTCACGACGGGCAGGCCAACAAGCGCGATGATTCCCATCAAAGACGGACCACCCGCAACAGGCTGCCACTGGGGCGCTCCCATGGCGACGAAATACACGCATGCGATCGCGACGTGCGAAAGAGCCGTGTAAAGAATGGCCTTCCTCGGTGCGAGCCCCGCATACAGCCTGGCACAGCGCAAGCCCAGAAACGACGTCGCAACGCCGGTCAAACAAGCGCCCGGATAGAAAAGATCCGAAACCGCAAGATAATACGGACCCGCAAGGATAACCATGACACATCCCAGCGAGGCGGACAACCCCGCCCCGAGCGCGCAGGCATCACTTTGCAGCAAGCGCTCGATGAGAGGCGTTTTCAGCGGAGCAGCAAGCATAGCGATTGCGAACGAGACCGTCGAGGCGATGTAGAACCCCGCGATGTTCGCACCATTCGTTTCCACGTCGGAAAGCCACATCGACCCGCTATACGCAAGATAGGCCCAGGCAAGCCAAACACCCAAAGCGATATAGGGCAGCGAGGGCCAGGCGGCCGTCAGATCATTCGCAATGCGGGAATCTCGAATCATATATCCCCCCTTCGAGACGCAAGCGCTCTTCCAAAATATCGCGCGCAACAAACGACCGTCAAGGCCGTAATCCGCCGCCAAGCAGGGTCGAACACACGCAAAAAAAGAAAGCGCCCCCACGACAACATGCCGCGAAAGGGCGCAGAGGGGGTTGACCGAGGCGTGCTAATAAGGTCTCGATGCGTTTTCGGACGATGCCGCGTCGCTCTTTTCAAGCGTTGCCTCGCCACGATTCTGAGACGAGGCATCGCGCATCGCGGCCGGACGCAAGGGGAAACGGATGGCCGACACCGGGCATGCCTGCGCACAGGTCTTGCATTTCGTGCATTCGACCATGGAGCGCTCGCCCGCATCGGCGTACGGGTCAATATGCTCGGGACAGACCGACGCGCACGTTTCGCACGCCACGCCGTCGCAGCGCAGGCACAGCGAACGATCGACCGTCGGCCTGAAAGTCTTGTTGCCGCGCGCAAGAAGCGACAGCAAGGCGCCGAGGGGGCAGATCTTGTGGCACCATCGACGCAAGACGACGAACTCCACGATGAGGATCGCGGGAAACACCAGAAGACCGATTGTAGGCTCGTTGAACTGGACGAACCGCCACATCAGGATGAACGTGGCGAACGTAAGCCCGACCGGGCAGATCAGGCAGAACACCGGGAACCCGAACACGGCCGCCGAAAGCAGCGTCGCGCCCAAAACCGCATGGCGGGAATCGAGCGCAGGCTTCGTGCGCTCTTCGCATCCTTCGCGCCATGCGACAATGGATTTCTTCGCAGCCTGGACGCGTTCGTCGTGTTCGGCCGCCTTCGCCTTCTTCGTCGTGAAGAAGCGCTGGAAATGCGGAACGGGGCACACCCAGCCGCAGAAGGCCTTTCCGAACACAATCGCGACAAGGGCGATGCCTGCGAACAGCAGCAACGCACGCGGCAGGAAGGCCCATGCACCGAACATGGCCTCGAGTGCCCCGAGGGGGCAGATCGCGGCAATCTGCCCGACGCCGATGGCCGAAAGGGTTCCCGTGCCCGTGGAAAACGCCAGCCCTACGCCGACGAGCACGAACACGGCCACGAAGACGACCGTGCGCTTCGTCGACGTTTTCATACGGCCCGTCTTGCCGGGCCACTGCTGCTCGTCATGCCCGCGATTCGCGCTCACGATGCATCGCCTCCCCATGCTTCGATATTGATTCCGCGTCTCGACGAGCCGGTATACGACCCGTAAGACGACGAGGGGCAAGCATGCTCGCACGCCCCACATCCGTTACATGCATCGACGTCAACACGTAGATGGCCAGAGTCGTCGATGGATAGAGCCTCGTAGGCGCACGCGTCGATGCACTCCTTCGAACAACGCCCCGAGCCACTGCGATACAGCAGACATTCCTCGGAATCGACCACGGCCATGCCGATCTTGTCGCAGGCGGGATCGAAGCCGAACCGTATGGCCTCGGTGGGACACACCTCGGCGCATTTGTATGCGCCGTCGCAAAACGTGCAGTATCCCTTCTTGAAATCCATCACGGGGGTTCGCGCATTGACCAGCCCGTCTTCAAGGTGGGCCACATCGATCACGCCTTCGGGGCACACGCTTCGGCAGCGATCGCATTTGATGCATGCGCCCCAAAGGCGCGCCTCGTCTTGGGCGCCCGGGGGGCGCATGGGCACCTGCTGCCCCGCGAGCGCCTTGCCGGCGCCGCCAAGGGCGAACAAAGACGCCACGCTCAGGGCCCCGGCCACGAACATTCGCCTCGAAGGCGCATGGACGTGCCCCTCGGCGCTTTCGGGCTTTTCGCGAACGGCCTCAGGCGACGTTTGCGACTCCGTGGCTTTCACGCTTTCGTCGTTCATGCCGCCCTCCTTGCCTCCACCTCCTCGAGCATTTCGCGCATCACATCGCGATCGAGCTCGAAAAAGCCTTCCGTCATCCCAAGGACTCCGCGATAGAAACGGCCCTTGAGGATCTTTTGCGCCAGGTCGGAGAAGTCGGCGAACCACGACATGATGTGCGCATCAAGGAAATCGCGCGAGGTCTCGAGGTCTTTGCGCGCTTTCATCCATTCGCCCGCACGCATATGGCTTTCCGCATGGTCGGAAAGAATCGCCATGAACTCGCACATGAACGAGAGGTGATCGTCCGGATAATCAAGCCCGTCGCGACGGCGGACGCAGTTCTGTTTGAAAGCGGAAAAGACCTCGCGGTAGCCGCCCTGATACATCAGGCCCTCGTCGCTGGTAAACACCGACTTGTACGGCACTGCATAACGTCCCTCCCAGCTCGACGTCCCCGCGAAAGCGGCAGTGAAATCGACGGCGAGATCCTGCCTTGTGCCCGTGTTGCGCTTGCGCAGCACGCGTGCGATGTCCGCAAGCCCCTTGTCGAACGCCTCGTTGACGTTTTCATAGGCTGAGAAATCGGCCTGGGCCATGCGGTCGATCTGCTCCTGGGAAAGGGGTTTGAAATAAAGGGCGGATATCATGCGATAAAACGCCGATCTGCCTTTCAAAGCCGCGCCCATGGCCTCGACGTCCGCATCGGCGGCCACAGGCCCGCATGCGTCGACCGCCTGCACGCCGTGCTCTTTTTCCTGCAATGCACTTCCTGCCATACCAATCACCATCTCGCAAAACCCGGCGGCGTCGGCGCAACCGAGGCCGAAGCGGCCGCGATGGCCCGCCCCGAAACGCCGACGCCGCACCCTCAATACCGTCGCATCGAAAACGCCCGTTCGCCGCTATACGCCGAGCACGGCCCTTCCTGCCGCAAGGGAGAACATGTCGATGAATCCCGTGCCGGCAAGCCACATGGCCGCACGCAGCGCGATACCGCCGACGAGCGCCGCCGCGAAGACGGCCCACCACGCAAGAGGCGTCTTGCGGGCGAAGATCGCGCACGCCAGGGCCACGACCGAACCGACGCCGACGCAGCCGCCCCAGTACAGAGCCGCGTCGATCGCCGATGCGACGACTGCCCCGTAGGCGGCACACGCCGCAAGCTGGATGACGATGGCGACAATCGCCACGACGCCGACAAGCTTGAATTCGGCGATATCCTCCTTGAAGGCGGCCATGATCGCACAGTACAGCGCGCCGCCGCAGGCAAGGCCGCTTCCCATGTATGCGAGGGGAAGCAGGACGGTGTTCCAGTTCGGCTGAGACTGCATGACGTAACCATTGCCGACGACGAACGTCATGACGACGCCCGCGATGACTCCGACCACGGCAATTCCCCGCATCACCGAAGACGACGCTTCCTTACGCGAGGCGATCAGATACGCCACGCCCACGATCACGTTGACGCCGAGCATGATCAGCTCAACGGAAATGCCCGAGAAGCTGAACACGTTGGCGGCAGCAGCCATGATGTTCGCCGGCTGGGCAAGGTGCGCAACGCTTGCGCACCCTCCCACCACCAACAAGACCAACGCGCATGCGACCGCGGCGTTGCGCGCCTTCTTGGCGACGCCCGTCGCCTCGGCAACGCCTGCGAACGCGAGCAGCGCTCCGCCGCTGCCTGCCAAAAGGCTGAATACCAACAAGGGCCATTGGATGCTCATTTACACCAGCCCCTTCCATTCCGCAGTTTTCTTCGAGAGGATATACACCGTTGCGGGGTGGGAATCGCCCGGGTCGGGGAGATGGTGGACGCTTTCGCTGTCCTTGGCCAGCGCCGCCGCAACCGCCTTCGACGCATCGCTTTCCGGATCGTCCAAATCGCCGTAATAACGCGCACCGCAGCAGCAGTTGTGAACGCAGGCGGGAATGCCCGATCCGTCGGCGGTCAGATGGCTGCACAGCGTGCACTTCTCGACGACATTGGTTTTCTTGTTGAGGATGCGCACACCGTAAGGGCAGGCCATCATGCAATACTGGCACCCGATGCACTTATCCTTGTCCACGAGCACGACCCCGGTCTTCTCGTCGCGATACGACGCCCCCGTAGGACAGACGTGCACGCATTGGGGGTTTTCACACTGCTGACATTGAACGGGCAGCCAATACTGCTCGATGTCGGGAAACGTACCCGTCGGCCCGACAGGAACGACCCTGTTCCAGTAATTTCCCAGGTCGATTCCGTTTTCGTGCTTGCACGCGACGACGCAGGAATCGCATCCGGAGCAACGGTCGAGGTCGATAACAAGACATCTTTTCATCAGAACACATCCTTCGTCTGCGGTTCGCTCTGAAGCGTCGGCATGAACGGCTCGAACTCATGCGGCTCGACCCATACATTCGAAGGCTTCTCCGACTTCTCGATTTTCACCGTGAAGCCGCGGTTGGTGTACGACCCGAACACTTCATTGAACGGCGCGTCATTTTTCGTGAGCACGTTGACGTTGCACTCGCGCCAGCCGGCCGTCTTGTTCGGCTGGGACTCGTCGTAGCATTCAGGATTCCAGAAGCGCTCCATCCATACCGTGCGCGGAGCGACGCCTTCGGTCAGGTACGCACGGGCATGTACTTCGCCGCGGCGGCTCGACACCTTCACCCAATCCATATGGCTGATGCCCAGTTCGGCAGCCGTGCGGGTGTTTATGCGAATCTCCGCCGTCGGGAACAGCTCGCGGGCGAACGCCGCATGGCGCATGGTTCCGTGATGGAAATACGGCACTCGTCCGCTCGTGAGAACAAAGGGGTATTCGTCGTCATCGAGCGGGCTTTCCGCAGGCTCGATATAGGTGCAGATCGGGCTGTAGTCGGCGCAGGCTTCCTGCTCGTACGGATAGCAGAAGGGGTATCCCGTACGCGCCATCTTGAGCAGAAGGGTGCAATACACCTCGAACTTACGCGACTCGGTGCCAAACCCCGCAGGCAGCCCATCGTCCACAATCGTTTCGTACTGCTTGTAGTGCCAGTAGTCCTCGGGCGGAATGACGCACGGGACGTACTTGTCGGTATTGTTGATAAGCTCTTCCCAGCTTGGAGCCTGCAACGTGGCCGCCACGCTTTCCTTCACCTCGGCCTCGGTCGCACTACCGATATAGCCCGGAGTCAGCCCCGGCATCGTGCCGCCCCACTTTTCCTTGCAGCGCGCGATTACCTGCGCTGCGGGAATGCTGTGGGAAACCGTCTCGCCGATATGCACGCATTCGTTCTGGAGCCACGAGGTGTTAAGCTGCGTCATGTTCACCATGGGCTCTTCGAGCCATTCACGCACGGGGAACACCAGGTCGGCCGCCTCCACATGGAACGACGTCAGCATGGGATACTGTCCGATTATGAAATCGATTTCAGGGAACACGTCATACCACGACTTCGCATTGCCGAGCATAGCAAGCTTGTTGCCCGACATATCGAACCACACACGCGGCTTGAACGGCTCGCCCGTGGCAATCGCCTCGCGCACAGTGGGGATATGCGAGTGGCACCACGTGTAGAGGCCCTTGTGATCTTTCATACCTAGACGGTCGAGCAGGAGCCTGCCAAACTGCTCTTGCGCCGCAGGGTCGAACGAGGCGATGCGCTCTGCGTTTTCCTCGTCCGATAGCCCAACCACGGCGCCGCAGCCATACATGTCGGAAAACATGCCATCGAAGCCGTTGTGGTAAGTGACCGGACGACTCGTGGGATTGGCCACTACGCCCGTGCCGTACTGCGTCATCGTGCAGCCGGGAATGTCGACATAGCCCATGATGGCATCGAGACCCATGCATCCGAGCGGAACCTGGCTCGCCGATTCGGTCATGTCCGATGCAACGCCGTTGACAATGCCCGCAACGCTTGCGCCTGTGTACAACTTGACGGCCTCTTCGATCTTGTCGGCCTGAAGCCAACAGTTCTCGGCGGTGCGCTCAAGCGTCCACGGTTCGGCCTCTTCTTTATAAATCTGGCCGGCAGACTTGTACTGTTTGCCATCGATTTCCACCGTTGCGAAAATTTCGGGGTCCACATCGGCGTTTTCGGGGAGCGAGAACACAAAGGGCTTCGGTTCGCCCGATGCAGCATCGACGCACACGTAGGCGGGCGTGTTCTCAGGAGTCGGCGAGACGAAGTCTTCGAATAGCTCTTCGGCTTTGACGGGGAGCTTGGTATCGGGGTCGATCAGGAACGGCAGATTCGTCCAGAACTTCGTGAACTCCTCGTTGTAGAGCTTGTTTTCGAAGATGTAGCGGAACCAGCACAGAAGCAGGCCCGTGTCGGTACCGGGACGGACAGGAAGCCACACGTCGGCCTTTTGCGCATCAGGGCTGAAGTTGGGGTCTACGACGATTGTCTTGACGCCCTGTGCGCGCAGCTCGGCCATACCGCGGCCTGATTCGGCCGTCTGACTCACCGAAGGCTGAGCGCCCCAGAGAACCACGGTGTCCGCCTTGTTGTCTTCCACCTTGAAGATTTCCTGCACGGCGTTGTCGGCAACGGACTGGTCGTTGCCGCCGTACATGTATTTTGCCATGGCATAACGGGGAAGATAGCACTGGGCGCAACCAGGCTCGAACACCGTGGGCGATCCGAAGGCCATAGGAAGCGTCATTGCCTCCATGAACGAATAGGAGCCGCCTCCACCGACACTGGCGAAAAACGAATATGGACCGTACTTATCAATGGTGCTCGTGATCTGCTCGGCCGCCAGGTCGAGCGCCTCATCCCAGGAGATGACCTCCCACTTGTTTTCGCCACGCTGCCCTGCACGCTTCAAGGGATGCAGAACGCGGCGAGGGCTGTACATGGTGTGCAGCTGATTGAGGCCCTTCAGGCATAAGGAACCCCTGCTCACGGGCGCGTCCGGATCGCCTTCGAGCTTGACCACTACACCGTTTTCGATATAAGCACGCACGGGGCACATCTGGATGCACCCGTGACACGACGTCTTGACGACCTTCGTCTCGACGGGCTCGTCGGCATAGGCCGGTTCGGTTTCAACAAGGGCGTTCGGCATCGATACGCCGATTGCGGCAGCTGCGCCAGCAAGAGTTGCAGCCTGCACGAAAGAACGACGCGTCAAGTTTCTTTCTTGCATCATTCCTCCTATCGATTTCAGAAACGTTATCCTTACTTACCTCTCAAAGCGTCCAGGCATCCCCTCCCCTCCTGCGACAACGACCAGCCATCGCGCCATTCAAGGATCCCCGCACGCTCAAGCTTGTCGACGAACACGCTCGGCTGCAACGGTAGGCCAGATTTCTTCTCGGAAAGCAGCACTGCGTTGCTGCGAAGAAGTGTTTCTATTTCGGTGTAAGGTCGGGGGCGCTCGTTGCAAAAGCCGAGCAGTTCGATATAGCAGTTTTTACGAACAGGTTCGGCGTCGAGAAGTTCGGCGAAGCGACGTCGCGGATCGTGCTGACGCACGAACGTCCTGCCCGTTTCGGTGGTCTCGAATAGAACCGAAGCCACAAGATCGTCCGCCTCGTCTTCGGTCAACTCCCGCTTTTGCAGGTCGGTGACCTCGCGGCCTTCTCCATCGAGCTCCGTGCGGCGTAAACCGCCCGCATCCTCGAGGAGGCATACAAGGTGATAAGGGTCCTGGGTTGCTTGGGTTGCTTCGGGGAACGAGAGCATGCGCTGTTCGAGAGCGCTCAATTCCAAAGGATCAAGGCAAAGTTCGAGAGTTTTGTACAAAAGCTCCCTGTTTAAAGGATGACGACAGACTTCCCGTTCAAGAAAGTCGAGACATTTCTCCTGAGACCAAGCACCCGCATTGGGCTTCTCAGGCGTTGCTTCGGACGATGCAAGATCCGTCTCGGCGGGATTAAGCATGCCGTTGTCGCTCTCAATGCCGTCTTCGGCATCCCCCCAAGAAACATCGCGGCCGTATTCCGCATTGCGCAAATCCCAATCGTTCATGCCATCCCCCTTCATGATCATGAATCGTTTCGCATCCGGCGCTTTCGCGGCCAAGCAGACGGTACAACGGCATGGGACGCAGGCGAAAACTGCGCGGTGCGTGAAAGGGGCTCATTCGGAAGAAAATTTTTCGTGCGGCATGTGCTAACGCAGAATGCGTGAGACGATGACTAGGAGATACATGACATGAAAAAACGCACTATGCGCCTTTTCAAAGCCAGTTGATTGGCTAAATCAGGCAAAACGTATGATCACAGACGAATGCGCGGGCCGACACCGCATTCCTCAGCATCGCATCCTTCCGCAACAAGATTTCTACTGCGCAAAGAAAGAGGCCGCGCCAAAGCGCGACCTCTTTCTCATACATTGGATTTCAGCGTAAGCGCGTAGCCTACATCATGCCGCCCATGCCGCCGCCGTTGCCGGCTGCGAGAGCGGACAGGTCCGGACCCTCCTTCGGGATCTCGGAGATGGTGGCCTCAGTGATGAGGATGAGGCCTGCAACAGAGACTGCAGACTGCAGAGCGGTGCGAGTAACCTTCACGGGGTCGGAAACCTGCATGTCGATCATGTTGCCATACTCGCCGGATGCGAAGTTCAGACCCTCGCCCTTAGGCAGAGCCTTCACCTTCTCGATCACGATGCCGGCTTCCATGCCAGCATTCTGAGCGATAGTGCGCATGGGAGCCTCAAGAGCCTTGCGGACGATGTCAACGCCGACCTGCTCATCATGGTTTGCGCACTCGACGTTGTCAAGGGCCGGAATGGCGTCAACGAGAGCGACGCCGCCGCCTGCGATGATGCCTTCCTGAACAGCAGCACGAGTTGCCTGGAGGGCGTCTTCGATGCGGCTCTTCTTCTCCTTGAGCTCAGACTCGGTTGCAGCGCCGACCTTCATGACGGCAACGCCGCCGGAAAGCTTAGCAAGGCGCTCGTTCATCTTCTTGCGATCGAACTCAGAGTCGGTGCGCTCAAGCTCTGCGCGAATCTGCTCGCAGCGATCGGCGATAGCCTGCTTGTCGCCAGCGCCGTCGATGATGACGGTGGAGTCCTTGGTGACCTTGACGGTCTTGGCGGTGCCCATCATGTCGATGGTGGCGTCGGCAATGGTCATGCCGTTGACGTGGTTCTGAATGGCGTCATAGTTGTCGGCCCGCTTCACGGTGGAGCCGCCCTTCTCGGCCATGTTCTTGCTGTAGAGCTCGTTGTTCACCCGCTTGGAGACCAGGGGCTTGGCGGCGTCGGCATAGCCGGCGGCGAAGCCGTCAGCCACGTCGGAGTTGGGCACGCCCTCGCCGGCCATGAACTGGAACTCGTCGATATAGCTGAGCACGATGGTCTCGCCGTCGGTGAGGGCGGCGGCCACGGAGAAGCACTTGTTGCCGTGAGCGGCGCCCACAGCCACCTTCAGCTCCAGCTTGCCCATGTCGCCGGCGTACTCCACGGCGGCGCAGCTCTGGGCGTTCCGGGCGGCCTGGGCGATGAGCTTCAGATAGCCGGCGGTGTCGGCCAGGGTGGCGCCGGAGACGGCGTCCCGCTCCTGAATGGGCTGGGACTGCTGGTTGACGGTGCGGAACATTTCGCACACGTCCTCCAGGGTCATGTTGTGGGACAGGATGTGCGCCACGATGGCGTCGATCTGCTCGCCGTAGCTCCGGCCGCCGTGGAAGCCGGCGAAGGAGACCCGGTTGCTGCCCTCGACAAAGGCCCCATCCTTGTAGAGGCCGCAGATGGCCAGCAGGTCGGTGACCGGGGTCTCGCCGGTTAGGGTGATGTCGGCCTCGCTGGCCAGGTACTGATAGAGGACCAGAGACTTCTCCAGGTCCAGCACCTCCCCGGTGTAGGAGGTGACGGTCAGGTCGGCGAAGGTGGACTCCTCGGTCTGGTCCTCCAGGGTGGCGTAGACCATGAACTGGCCGAAGTCGAACTTCTCCTCATAGCCGTAGATGTCCAGATGCTCCAGCTTCCAGCCCTTGTCCACGGCGGTGACGGTGG
>ERZ827471.1117-NODE-1117-length-17739-cov-6.671002_pt1 | contig 17739 bp, 14 predicted proteins | sample MGYA00519772_ERZ827471 | MGnify/ENA primary metagenome ERZ827471 (study PRJEB31778, sample SAMEA3449315) | human gut metagenome | biome: human gut; feature: human-associated habitat; material: faeces | place: United Kingdom | collected 2010/2012 ...
GACAACGAGCTGGGCGGCATCCTGAACCAGTGCATCCACAACGGCTTCGGCCTGCACCGCTTTGGCGAGCAGCTCACCGGCCCGGAATACGCAGGCCGCTGCATTGAACTGCTGCGCTCCACCGGTGTCCGGGTGGAGCTGGGCACGATGGTGCTGGAAGTCACCCCGGACAAAAAGATCCACTGCGTCAGCCGTGAAAAGGGCTATCAGATTTTGGAAGCCAGAAGCATCATCCTCTGCATGGGCTGCCGGGAACGCACCCGCGGTGCCATTGGCATTCCGGGCAGCCGCCCTGCCGGTATCTACACCGCCGGTGCGGCCCAGCGCTATGTCAACATGGAGGGCTATCTGGTAGGCAAGCGGGTGCTCATCCTCGGCAGCGGCGACATCGGCCTGATCATGGCCCGCCGCATGACGCTGGAAGGTGCCAAAGTACTGGCCTGCGTGGAGGTCATGCCGTATTCCGGCGGCCTGACCCGCAACATCGTGCAGTGCCTGCAGGACTTCGACATCCCCCTGTATCTGTCCCATACCATCGTGGATATTCAGGGCAAGGCCCGCGTGGAAAAGGCCATTGTGGCCAAGGTGGACGAAAACCGCCGCCCCATCCCGGGCACCGAGATGGAATTTGATGTGGACACCATCCTGCTCAGCGTCGGCCTGATCCCGGAAAATGAGCTGACCCGGCAGGCGGGCATCCCCATGGACCCTCACACCAAGGGCGCAGTGGTCTACGAGAATATGGAGACCGGCATCCCCGGCGTGTTCGCCTGCGGCAACGTGGTGCACGTGCATGATCTGGTGGACTTCGTTTCGGGCGAAAGCGACCTTGCCGGTGCTTCTGCGGCGGCCTATGTTTTGAAGGGCGAAGCCTCCGATACGGTTGTGCTTGACCTTGTTCCGGGCAATGGCTTGGGCTACACCGTGCCGCAGCGGGTGCGCCCCGCTGATGTGGACAGGAGCGTGAACATCTCCTTCCGTGTGCGGCAGAACTACGGTCCCAGCCAGATCACCGTGACCTGCGGCGGCAGGCAGCTGGCCCGGTTCAAGCGCCAGCGCATGGCTCCCGGCGAGATGGAGCACATCGCACTGCCCAAAGTCCTGCTGGAAAAAGCAGACGGCCCGCTGACCGTTGCGGTAGAGGAGGTTATTGCAGAATGAGCAGCATCAAAGAAGTCATTTGCATCTGCTGTCCCTGCGGCTGCCACTTGCAGGTAGACCCGGAAAATGATTATAATGTAACTGGAAACGCCTGCCCCAACGGTGCCGCCTACGGCAGGGAAGAGCTGACCCACCCCACCCGCATCCTCACCAGCACCGTGCGGGTGGAGGGTGGGCTGTACCCGCGCTGCCCGGTAAAAACTGCGCAGGCCGTGCCCAAAGAGAAGATGACCGAGGTCATGGCTGCGCTGGACCGCGTCACCCTGCACGCCCCCGTCCGCACCGGACAGGTGGTGCTGGCAGATGTGTGCGGCACCGGCGTGGATGTCGTGGCGACGCGAAATCTGTGATACACACTCCTGAAACGATACGGAGGTAGCAAAAGCATGAGTACAAAATATGTTCTGGCGTTGGATCAGGGAACCACCAGCAGCCGTGCCATCCTGTTCGACAATGAGCAGAATATCATTGCGGTGCAGCAGCGCGAGTTTGAGCAGATCTATCCGCAGCAGGGCTGGGTGGAGCACAACCCCATGGAGATCTGGTCCACCCAGTATGGAGTCATGAACGAGGTGGTGGCCCAAAGCGGTGTCGATGCCCACGATATCGCCGCCATTGGCATCACCAACCAGCGGGAGACCACCATCCTGTGGGAAAAGGCCACCGGCCGCCCCATCTACAATGCCATCGTCTGGCAGTGCCGCCGCACGGCACCGCTGGTGGATGAACTGCTGCAGCAGCCCGGCATGGCAGACTACATCCGGGAGAATACCGGCCTGATGCCTGATGCCTATTTCTCCGCAACGAAGATCAAGTGGATCCTGGACAATGTGCCCGGTGCGCGGGAGCGGGCCGAGGCAGGGGAGATCCTGTTCGGCACTGTGGACACATGGCTGGTCTGGAAGCTGACCGGCGGCAGAGTGCATGTCACCGACCGCACCAACGCCAGCCGCACCATGCTGTATAACATCCGCACGCTGGACTGGGACGACACCCTGCTCAAAGCGCTGGATATCCCGCGCTGCATCCTGCCCCGCGTGACGGATTCCAGCGAGGTCTACGGCACCACCGACCTGTGCGGTGTGCAGATCCCGGTGGCCGGCATTGCCGGTGACCAGCAGGCTGCGCTGTTCGGACAGAGCTGCTTTGGCAAGGGGGAGGCCAAGAACACCTACGGCACCGGTTGCTTTTTGCTGATGAACACCGGCGACACCATCTGCCGCAGCCGGAACGGCCTGATCTCTACCATCGCCATCAGCCTGAACGGTAAGGTGGAGTACGCGCTGGAGGGCAGCGTCTTTGTGGGCGGTGCCGTCATCCAGTGGGTGCGCGACGGCCTGCGCATGATCCAGGAGAGCCGCGATGCGGAATACTACGCCCAGAAGGTGCCGGATAACGGCGGCATTTACATTGTGCCGGCCTTTACTGGTCTGGGTGCACCGTACTGGGATATGTACGCCCGCGGTGCCATTGTGGGCATCACCCGCGGCACCACCCAGAACCATATCATCCGCGCGGCGGAAGAATCCATCGCCTACCAGAGCGCAGACCTCGTGGCTGCTATGGAAAAGGACACCGGCGTGCCCATCACCTCGCTGAAGGTGGACGGCGGCGCCTCCCGTGACCAGTTCCTGATGCAGTTCCAGGCCGACATCCTGAACAAGACCGTGCTGCGCCCTGCCATCCGGGAGACGACCGCTCTGGGCGCTGCCTATCTGGCGGGCCTTGCCACCGGCGTATGGAAGGACCGGGACGAGATCCGCAGCCTGTGGCACTGCAACATGACCTTTGCCCCGCAGATGGACGAGGCCGAGCGCACCCGCCTGCTCTCCGGCTGGCACAAGGCTGTTGGCCGAAGCTGCGACTGGGCAGAGCATTGATCGTTTTCGCCCGACTTTATGGTTCACGCACAAAATATTTTTTAATTGTTTATTTTCTATTGACATTTTGTTACAAAGCGCTATACTAGAAGCATCCCAAGAGAAGTGAGATGGGGATGCACTGTATCGTCCAGATGCAGTGTGTCCCCATTTTTATTACGGAAAAATCAGATTCAAAAAGGAGGTCCCAAGCATGTCGCATCAAAAAGGTAGGTTGAAAAACAGCAAATTCTGGTTGTGCCTGTCACTGATTCTTTGCCTTGTAAGTGCCATCGTAGCGTCCGCTGTACAAACTTCTGGTGGGATCAGGATCAAGGAAATGAGCTGGGAAAGTCCCTCTGGACACCAGCTGGCCGCATACCTTTACATTCCACAGAATGCAACCAAAGACACACCGGCGCCGGGTGTTGTTACAATCGAAGGATGGTATAACAACAAAGAAATGCAGGACTTGTATAGTATTGAGCTGGCTCGCCGGGGATATGTGGTGCTGGCACTTGATCTGCACAGTCATGGCGACTCGGAAAGCCTGTCGATTGCAGAACTTTACGATGGTGCTGTGGGCGTCGATGGTGCAGTTCAGCTTATTGCAAGCCTTCCGTACGTTGACACACAGCTCGTATTGGCGTTACAGGCCATTCCAGCGGCGGTACAGCTGCTAATATGGCGGTAGAGATCGATAATTCCCGGGAAACTCCTTTGATTGCTGCCGTTCTGCAGCAGGCTGGTGACTGGCAGGATGACACCGGCGGTGATCATAGCGGAGATTACGGCTCACGCAGTGTAGGCATTATTGCCAGTACCCATGATGACTTTTACTTTGGAACCTATGATGACGCTGGAAATATGCTGACCAATCCGGCAGCCTTCATGGAAACAGATGGTGCTAAAAAATTCCTGAATTTTAATGAGGACGGCTTTGCCGGTATCGCAGAAGGCGGCAAATATTATACGCGCGATTTTGATGGAAAGACCGCTTATCGCGTGATTTATCGGCCGAACATGATCCATCCTCTCGTTGCTTTTTCTACTACTTGTGTCGGCTATGCCGTTGATTTTTTTGATACAACGCTCGGCGCTCCAAAGCCCCTGCCTGCCAGCGATCAGATCTGGCCCATTAAAGCGGTGTTCAACAGCCTCGGCGTGATCGGTCTTTTGATCTTCATGGTCAGTTTCACGCTGGTTCTGCTTGATACTCCCGTATTTTCCGCTCTCCGCAGTGGTGAAATTGTACAGCCAGCCCCTGTGCAGGACAGCGGAGCCAAGGCATGGTACTGGGTTCTGCTGATTATCGGTGCAGTTTTTTCTGGTGCAAGCTTTTTGTTCTGCATGAATACCGTTTACTCAAAGACAACAAACTTCTTTGTGCAGACCGGCCCCCTGACGATCGGTACATGGGCTGCTCTTTGCGGCGTCTTTGCAATATTCTGCTCTGCTGTTTTTTACGGTGCTTATGGAAAAAAACACGGTTGGAGTGCTCGAAGAGCGGGTCTGTATTTGAATCTGGAGCAGCTGTGGAAGACCATTGCCCTCGCTGTTATCGTGATCGTTGTTTCGTTCGGCCTTGTTTTTGCAGCACACTATTTCTTCCAAGTTGATTATCGGATGTATGTCGTTGCGTTCAAAACCTTCGGCGCTGATAAAGTGCTGATCGCACTTCGCTATCTGCCATTCTTCCTGCTGTTCTACGTTATGAACTCGATCTCGGCAAATTGCTTCAACTACAACACCATTGGCGGAAAAAATGGCAACATCTTGATTTTTGCATTCTTTAATGCGCTTGGTGCTATTTTTGTGGTTGCAAGTCAATATATCTACTTCTATGCAACGGGTTATCAGCTTTATGGTTTGACCGAAGGCCAGCGCATTGGTCCCATTTGGCTGTTTCCCTGTATGGTTCTTCTGTTTGTCACGCCCATCATGTCCCGCATCATCTACAAACGCACCCGCAATCCGTACATTGCAGGTCTGATAAATGCAATGTTTATTGTAATGATCAGCTGTTCCAATACTACTACCATTCTGGGCGGCGGTGAGCTGATTGCAACCACATTCTGATAAAACCTAGATTTTACATTACAGCCGCCGTGTAACTTATTTACATGGCGGCTTTTTTGTAGAATAATATAAATCAAGTAATTGATAAAAAAGGAGTCTTACCCAATGCATCCTCTTGCTGAAACCCTGCTGGACGAACCGGTGATCGCCGCCGTGAAAACGGACGAAGCCCTGACTGCTGCGCTGGCTTCGCCCTGCAGCGCCGTTTTTCTGCTGGCGAGCACCCTGCTCACCGTAGACGGTCTGGTGCACCGCATACATGATGCCGGAAAACTGGCCGTGGTTCACATCGACCTTGTGGACGGCCTTTCGTCGCGGGAGATCGCGGTGGACTCCCTCAACGCCCTGTGCCACCCGGACGGCATCATCTCCACCCGCCCGACCCTGATCCGCCGGGCGCGCCACCGCGGCCTGTTGACCGTCCAGCGGGCATTCATTCTGGATTCCCTCTCGCTGACCAGCCTGTCCGGCCAGCTGGAGCAGGGCAAGCCGGATTTTGTCGAGATCCTTCCCGGCATCATGCCCCGGGTCATCGCCGAGATCAGCGCCCGTACACAGGTGCCTGTCATTGCAGGCGGCCTGCTGCGGGACAAAGCCGACGTCATGGCCGCCATGCGCGCAGGTGCCGCCGCAGTTTCCACCTCTGCGCCCTCCCTGTGGGATATCTGAGCCAGAACAAGATCCCAGCTGAACTACGAAAAGCATAATCGTATCCTGGTGTTTTATTGGATATGCCCGCCCACCGATGGAGCCGGATCTCCACGGTGAGCGGGCATTTTTTCGTTTTCATTCGATTCGAGTGAATCTATTCGGCCTGCGGATTAACTCGATAATTTAAAGCAATACTACAAGTCGCACTCCCCTTAAAGTCTTTCTGCTTCCTGCATCTTAGCATCATACTGGATGTCAGAGATCGGCACGAGGCCCTCGATCATATCCAGTTTGCTGTTGACAAGGTCATCATACACATCTTTGATGGACGACGTAATGGAAGGCTCCAGCTGTTCATTTGCAATTACGCTTTCCACCAGTGCTTGTTTGTTTTTCAGTTTCTGCGCCATATCGGGCAGGAAGTGATAATTTTCAATCATGCGCAGAATGATGTTTGCCATAAAATTGCCGCGGATGCTGCTCAACTCGATATAAATCGCTCCGGCATCCTCCACGGAAATTTGTGCGATGCTCATCAGGTAATCAGCCAGAGTCGTTTGCGTATCGTTCAAAATTCCCTGACTTGCCATACTGCGTTGCAGGATATTCATTTTTCGATAGTCCTGAATTATACCGGTTTTTATCAGTGCATTCCACTACTTTATGCCGTCACATGGGTGGCATTCTCCTTCACCGAATTGATCGTATCCATCAGTTCACTCCCTGTTTTGCCATCAAACAGGCGGGTAAACAGGATGGGTTGGTCAAAGGGTGGTTTCATCAACACCGCTTTGCTTTCCACATAACCGTTCTGCTCGATGTAATGAATGACCTTCTGCACGAACGCGATCTGCTTTGCATTCAGCGATTCGTCGTTGATGAACTTGGAAAACGCCTGCATGGCAGCATCGTGGTCCAGCTTTGCCACTTTACGCACCAGCAGACCAAAGGGTGTATCCCGAAACTCCCGTGCATAGTCCTCTTTGCTGCCCAGCTCACAGGTGAAGATATGTTCCAGCTCGGTATAGTCACCCCGGGAAAGCGGAATGTTCTGGGTCAGCTTGTGGATGGCCAGCGTATCGCTGCGGTGCTCCATGATGTAGCGGTTCACACGTTCCCGGTACTCGCCGAAATCATAGCCGGAATCCAGCGTTTTGCCCTCGGTCTGTTCCAGTACCGGGTCGGCAAGGGCCGTGTAGACAGGCTTTTGCCCCTCGCCGCCCTCCACCAGAAACTTGATGAGCTCCCGCAGTTCCTGCCGCATTTCCTCAAAGCGGAGAAGGTCATGCGAGGTCAAAAATTCGTCCGTCTGCACCTCCCGGATGAGCGGCAGCTTTGCCTGCACCTGTGGGATGGTAGCTTTCCCTTCCAGCATTGCCGCCGTGCTGCGCAGCTGTTTCTGGGCGCGGCCCAGCCCCGGCAGACCTTCCAGTTCACAGAGCAGCAAGCCATACACAAAGTTATCGAACCGCTTGGCGGCTTCATCTTTGTCGTCCAGCGAGATGAGCGGTGCCACCTCTTTCATCAGCGTCCCCTTGTCCGTTTCGGTCAGGCTGACAAAGGCTTCCGGCTTTTGATAGTGTTCCACGGCCTGTCGGTGCAGCCGCACGGATACCAGCTCCGGGTTCAGCGCTCCCACTTCGGCACGGCAGGTCTCCGTTAAGATCTTGCGCCAGTTCTGGTAGTTTTCGTCCGCATAGGCTCCATCCTGCAGCGCGGCGGCGATCCGCACCTGCTTGCAGAAAATGCTCTCGGACAGGCTTTTGGCGTCCGCGCTCTCGTAGCCGTTGGGTTTCTGACGGAAAAATTCAAAGTTGCCGCAGTAGTCGAAGATCAGAAAACGTCGTTTGCCCGTATATTCGCCGTCGATGGCATCCACGCAGGCAAGGGATGGGCAGAGCCGCGTACCACGGCCGATCATCTGCCAGAACTTCGTTTTGCTGCGTACTTTTTTGAAGAACACCAGATTCACACACTCCGGCACATCGATGCCCGTGTCCATCATATCCACCGAGACCGCAATAAACGGCGGCTTGTCCGGCTGTTTGAAGTCGTCAATGATGGACTGTGCATAGGCGTCGTCGCAGACCACCCGCTGGATGAATCCCGGGTACTGGGTCTCCAGCTGCGGGTAGAGCTTGCCAAAGCGTTCCCGGATAAACTCCGCGTGGCGCTTGTTCTGGGCAAAGATGATGGTCTTGCCGATGCGGTCGCCGCCCGCCGTCTGGATGCCCCGTTCCATCAGGTCTTGCAGCACCGTGTCCACGGTGTTGGCGTTGAAGATGAACTTGTTCAGCTTTTCGGATGGGATAAAAGTGGGCAGGGTGTCGTCCTCGGCAAAATCGTCCTCGTAGCGGGCCTTATCCTCCGGTGAAAGCTGGTCGTAGTGGATGCCCTCTTCTGTGAATTTCGTCTTGACCTCGTAGTTGTAGTAAGGCACCAGCACATGGTCGGTGTAGACCGCTGTATCGTAATCGTAGGCGTAGGTGGGGATGCCGTGTTCCATCTCGAAAAAGTCGTAGGTGTTGCGGTCTACATCGGTTTTCGGGGTGGCGGTCAGACCCACCAGAATCGCATCGAAATAATCAAAAATGGCGCGGTATTTCTTGAAAATGCTGCGGTGGCTCTCGTCCACGATGATGAGGTCAAAGTGGGCGGGCGAAAACAGCGGCACGCCGTCTTTGGTCTTGGCGTTGTCGATGGCGTTGAGCATGGTGGGATAGGTGGAAAACACGATGCGCGCGGCCTTATCGTCCTTAGAGGAGCACAGATTGCACAGCGACTGGTCGGGCAGATACTTCTTGAAGTCGTCCTTCGCCTGCTTGACCAGCGCGGTGCGATCCGCCAGAAAGAGCACGTTGGTCACATGACCGCCCCGGCTCAGCACATCGGTCAGGCTGGATGCGGTGCGGGTCTTGCCTGTGCCCGTTGCCATGACCAGCAGATTGCGCCGGAAGCCCTGCGTAATATGGGCGCAGACTGCCCGGATGGCGTTTTTCTGATAGTAGCGGTCGGTGATTTTATCGTCAATTTCAATGGTGTCCAGCGGCTTTTTCTCGGTGCGGCGGTTCATCAGCTTCTGCAAGTCGTCCTTGCAGAACACCCCGCTCACGGCACGCTGCGGGCCGCTCTGCTCATCCCAGAAATAGGTGGTGTAGCCGTTGGTGGTAAACAGCATCGGACGGCGGCCAAACTTCTGTTCCAGACAGTCTGCATAAAGCTGAGCCTGCTTGCGCCCGATGTTGGGGTCTTTGGTGCTGCGCTTGGCTTCAATGACCGCCAGCGGCAAGCCGTCCTTGCCCATCAGCACATAGTCTGCATAGCCCTTCTGCCCCAGCACGCCGTTCATGTTGTCCACTTCGTACTCGGTGCGCACATCGGCATCCGGCCCGGTGAATTTCCAGCCCATGGCCTTGAGGTCGATGTCGATGATCTTCTGCCGCGTCTCGGCCTCGGTCAGGTCGGTGGCGGTGAAACTGCGGCTCTGCTGGTTCTGCTGTTTGCTGGCCGTGTACGCCGTCGAAAGGCTCTCCACCTGCTTGCGCAAGGCTTCCAGTTCGGCATCTTTCTGGGTCAGCAGGCTTTCCTGCTCCCGGATCTTCTTTTCGTCCAGCGTTACCTTTTCACCGGGGATGGCTGTTTCATCAAAGGAGCGCTCCACATAGTCCGTGCCGTAGCAGTAATCCACCCACTGGATGAAATCGAACAGCCCCCGCAGGCTGAACACTGCATCCGCCGCCGACACGCTATGCCCTGTATGTACCGCCAGATTGCCCGCCTTCACGATGCTGGGCAGCACGCTCCACACATTGCGGTCCACCGCGAACCGGAAGCTCGGCTCGTGCAGAAGGGATTGCAGGTTGTCCTTGTAGGGCATCGTGATGGTTTTATCTGCCGCATACACCCACTTCACCGCCAGCTCCAACGCCTTCCGGCACCCCACCGCGCACATTGCCGGGGAGGTGGAGAACACTTTCTCGGCCTCGATGGCGGCAGATGTGAACATGGAGTACTCGGGGCAGGTGGAGAGATAGGAGAAGTTGGACATGGGAAGGCTCCTTTCAAAAGTTTTTATGCATGCTCTGGTTCAATTAACGTTATATTATATTCAGGATACTGATTTAAATCTTCCAGATAATATTTAATGTGTTCTAACGGCAATTGTTCAAAATGTGGCTGTTCGGATTCATCTACGCAAATAATGATAGGAGCGCTGATTGCATATTTAGAACATAGATCATGTAAGTTTTCATTGGCCTTGATCACATCATCCCAGATTGTTTCTAAAGCAACCAAATAAAGTCGTTTTACTGCTGCTTGGCATTCGCCAATAAACGGAAAGATATCTATCTCTTCTGGCAACTGTTCGATTTCTTTTTTTACTGATCCCCACCCATTGTATTCAAGTAAGGACTTTCTTTTACATGTAACCTGAATACCATTTGACACGGAACAGGTAATTGAGGTTAATGGTACATCATAGTGAACAACATAATTTCTCATTCTAGAGAAAAATCGATACCCCAGCAAAGTATCATATACGATATGTGTCGCATTATTAAATTCTTCGAATTTCTCTTTGCTTCTTCTGGAAATAGCATGGCCAACGACATCAACATATATTCTCAGAAATGACAAATATGAAATTAGAAGTTTATTTGCTGTCGTTAAAAATTTATTATAGTCCTTTGTAAATGGTCCAGTATAGTTTTCAAGTTCTGCGAAATAGTTTGCTAAATCTCCTCCGCTTTCTAGTGTCATATGTTCAATGCTTTGACAGACATGATAAAAATAAGTAAATTTAAACCAACTACGAATTTCAAGATACTGTTCGGCAGTTATTTCACCCTTTGCCACAACGGATGTTTCCCCCGCCTCATTTTTACTAATATTAGCGAGTTCATAATGCTCCATTACCGCATTCGCTCCTATACCGAGTATTCTTATGTTTAAGACTCTCCGATTTTTAATTATCTTAAATCAAGCACTCTTTCTATTTTTTTCTTTTTCTTATCAATCATTCCCGCAACAAATTCATCATATGATTCTTTAGGATAGTATGGATTTTCTTTTGCATTTTGTTTCGCTAATGAAACCCCTGATAACAACTCAAAAAAAGTTTTAATTCCTGATGTGTCTTCCCCTGTAAGTTTATCTGACTTGATATTTTTATAAAGAGTCTTCAATTGACTAAGATGTTCCTGTAAGCTAAGCGGCTCACCCGTTGCCGGAAACATATGTTGATTCCTGCGTTTAAGGATATCTTCTAATTCCTGCTCATTAACCATTTCATCGGAAGTTCCTCTACGAATATAAATCGCAGCATCCTTTATATCGGTGCTTTCTTTGTGCGAAATAAAGGGCAAAAATTCAGGAGTATCCTCCACAACAAGCATCTGAAAATTTTTCCCTTCCAGAGATTTATACTCAGAAGATTGATATGTAAAATCATATATTTCGTATTTGAGATTCGTTGAAATGTAGGCTTTCACTTCATCCTTAACGTGTTCTTTTCCATTTAATGCCTTCAGCCCTTCACAAGAAAAGGTCTTGTTTTCATTTTCTTGCACTCCAAAAACCACAACGCCACCGCCGTAATTGGCAAGCGCGAGCATAAGCTTTGCTAGCTTGTCTTTACAAATCCATTCTCTCTTAAAGTCGATTGCATTATGTTCACCTGTTTGATTTTGTAAAAACTCTCTGAAATTATCTAATGTCGGTTCTTGAAGCAATTTATAAACGATGTCTCTTATCTGTTTTGGAAATGCCATACGGATCACCTCACATCTTTTTCTTTCATTATACCGCTAAAATCAGCTTTTGCACACCATTTTACCCAAAATATTCCTGCATCAGCGCCTTTCTCATCAGTTCCAGCTTTTCAAGGCTTTGCTGAACGGTTTGCTTCTGCTGGTCTATGCGCGCTACAAAGGTGGCAAACTCATTCTGCAAGGCAAGCGGCGGAACGATAAAGTCAAGTTCTCCAAGAATCTTTAGTGTAAGATATTTGGTTAATCCACCCAATGATTTAGTCTGTAAATATAGTAGTTTGTCTTCTAATTGATACTGAAATAATTTATATGACCAATTATGTTTCAATGACAAAACATATGTTCTTTGGTACGCATTAAACTTTCCTTGATAATATTTCACGTCATATTTTCCAGCTGCGTTGTTTCCCGCCAAAAGCAATGCGGTTTGGTCAAATGCATAACTATCAATTTTCAATGGTTCTTTTGAACACGTAAAAAAGGGATACTTTCCGTTATCTACAGCTGCATTAGAATCAAGCTTTCCCGTCGTTGTGTTGAATACATTATTCCACTTCATTCGTGGGTAGTCTTTATTTCCAAACATCTCCACAAACCGCGCCTTTACCAGTTCGTCCAGTTTAGCAAGCTGCTGTTTGCGAAAATTCACGAGCTGTTCAACTTTGTACAGAGTTTGAGCAATTTTGTTTTGCTCTGAAATATTCGGAATTTCTATTGATAATGTTTCTAGCTTGCTCACAGCAAGACCGGGCTGTGCCGCACCTGTTGCATACTGACCCAAATTCATGGCGTTTAGTGCATAATAAAGCCAATGCACATTCATTTCGATTTTTGGTTGTACAACGACTGCGTGCTCTGTTGCATGAAACTTTCCAGAGGCTAAATTAACATTTCCGCACAACGCCCCCTGTCTGCCAATCAACGGAAACTCTCCATCATGCGTATAATCTGCAACATATCCACGAATGCCGTTTCCTCCGAAACAAGGATACAATCCCTTGTTATATTCAGGTGAAATATCATTCGCTGATACGAATTTTCCTGCCTTTAAGAGACAAACCTCTCCCAACTTCGCCATCACACCATCTCCTCCAACTCTGCCAGACCCTTGGTGATCTCCATTTCCAGCTCATGCAGGTCAGCAAGGATCTCCGTAGTCGAGGGGTACTCCACCGGCACATACTCGGTCTCTTTGTACTTATTGATGGACAAATCGTACCCATTGGCGGCAATTTCTTCTTTGGGCACAAAGAAACTCTGCTCGGTGCGCTTGCGGTCAGTTTCAGCGTCGAGGTTATGGAACCGGGCGATGATGTCCGGGATGTCGTTTTCCTTCACCTCGGTGCGCTTGTCGTCCAGCGAGAGGCCGTCGGCTTTCATATCGTAGAACCACACCTTATCGGTGCCGCCCGCGCCGGTCTTGGTAAACACCAGCACCGCCGTAGACACGCCTGCGTAGGGCTTGAACACGCCGGAGGGCATGGAAATGACCGCCCGCAGCTGGTGGTTTTCAATCAATTCTTTTCGGATGCTCTGGTGCGCCTTGCTGGAACCGAACAAAACGCCGTCCGGCACGATGCAGGCGCAGCGTCCGCCGGTTTTGAGCATCCGCAGGAAGAGCGCAAGAAAAAGCAATTCTGTCTTTTTGGTGTTGGTGACGGCTTTCAGGTCGTCGTTGATGCTCTCGGCATCCACGGTGCCCTTGAACGGCGGGTTCGCAAGGCAAACGGTGTACTTGCTGCAAATGGAGTTTTGCTTCGACACGCTGTCCTTGTAGTCGATCTCCGGGTTCGTGATGGAGTGGAGCATCAGATTCATGGCCGAAATGCGCAGCATGGTGCGGTCCGTGTCAAAGCCGGTGAACATCGGGCCGGCAAAATGCTGCCACTGCTCCGGGGTCATGCTGTCCTCGTAGTGGGCGCGGAGGTACTGCGCACTGGACACCAGAAAGCCCGCCGTGCCGCAGGCGGGGTCGCAGATGAAGTCGTCCGGCGTGGGCTGCACCAGCTCCACCATCATGTCACGGATGTGCTTGGGCGTGCGGAACTGGCCGTTCTGCCCTGCGGTTGCCAGCTTGCCCAGCATATACTCGTACAGGTCGCCCTGCATATCAAGGTCGGCAATGTCGTGGGTGTAAAGATCTTCCAGCCCGGTGATGATCTTTTGCAGCACCTGCGGCGTGGGGATCAGGAACATGGCATCGTCCATATACCGCGCAAAGGCGGTGTTGCCCTCATCCGGGCGGGTGGGGTCGTCTGCGATTTCCACCAGCTCGCCGTTTGCGTCAAAATCCGGCAGACGGCCATATTTCATCTTTTTGATGGCAGGGAACACCCGCTGCTGCATGGTCAGGAAAATTTCGCGGGAATCTTTATCCTTGAAGCGGCTCCACCGCATAGACTGTCCTGCTTCGCTGGCCGGGAAGATGTGCTCCATCTTTTCGCCCGCCATGTTCTCAAAATCTTCGGTGGCAAGCTCTTTCTCGTCCAGTGACCGGATGAACATGAGATAGGTCAGCTGTTCAATGACGGTCAGCGGATTGGTGATGCCGCCTGCCCAAATGTCCGTCCAGATTTTGTCTACCTTATTTTTAATGGCTCCTGTTACCATGCGTTCCTCCTGAATGTTTGCCAATCGCAAACGCTTTGCATCTTGAATTTTTGGTGATAATATCACAATTTTATTATAGCAGTGTACGATTATATTTTCAATGTAGAGCGTTTAGCAGACGTGCTTTCTTGATCGCAAGGCAAGAAATTAGTGGAACGTTAAAACAGCAATTTGCGATATGCAATTCAACGCTGTTGCTGTTACATGAAGAAGTTGAATTGCTATAAAACGGTAAAGTGAATTTTACCTGCTTTGCCGTTTTTTCTTTACATCTGGACTCCAACATGCTTTTGTGCTATTCAGCGATTCCATCGCGCAGCCTGCGCTCTGCTTACCAACTGATGATCTCCGGCGGCGATGTGAAAGCGGTACAGGGAACAACACCTGTGCAGGCTGCCCCGATTGAAGCAGAACCGACCATCTCCGTGTCGGCACTGTTGGAGCTTCTGAAGGACGCAGACCCTGCCGTAAAAGCACAGCTCCGCTTGGCTTTGCTGACCTGAATTGCAAAAAATAGCACGAATTGCAGAGTAATTCACAGACTTACTCCATCTGACACGAAAAATGCGGACCGTGCAAAACCGTGCAGCTTGAGAACAAAAAGAAAATCCCACGAGGAATCTTACGATTCTTCGTGGGATTTTGGTGCGCTCGAGGGAACTCGAATCCCTGGCCCTCTGATTAAAAGTCAGATGCTCTACCGGCTGAGCTACGAGCGCATATTTCCGCAGTGAACATACTGCCGAATAATATTACCACAACTTGCGCAAAAATGCAAGGGTTCCCGGGCAAAAAGGCGCAAAAAGCTCCTGCATCGGTGTGGGCTTCCGTTTTTCATCCGCGCAGCAGATCGAAGATGCTCCGGTGTCGGCAGCGGAAGGGGCTTCATCCCGATAACTTCCTCTTTACAAACCCGGCAAGAATCGTTACAATCAAATCAAATCCGTCTGCAGTGCGCTGCGTTTTACTGCCCGGCAGTGTGCGCCCCGCCGCGCTGCACCCGCAAACTTTTTCCCGGCTTTGGCATTCTGCCGGGCCGCGCCGATACGTTTTTTGCAGGAGGTTTTTCCTATGAAGATCACTCGCCGTACTGTTCTTCGCCTGACCGGTGCCGCTGCCGCTTCGCTGGCGCTTTCCAGCTGCAGTGCTTCCGGCAGTGTCATTCTGGGCAGCAATTTTTCCAGCTGGCTCCAGCAGACACTGGGCATCAGTTCTTCCGGCGCAGCTTCTTCTGCTGCATCCTCGGAGGACATGGTTGCTTCCTCGCTGGCAGCAGGCGAGCAGCCCGCTGCCAGTCTTGCCGCACTGCCCGCTTACGATGCCGACCCGCTGACCGGTGAGGCCAAGCGCAGCAATGGCCGTATCGTGGGCGTGATGGTGAACAACATCTCCAACACCTCCCGTCAGAACGCCCGTCCGCAGCGCGGTCTTTCCTCTGCCGATCTGCTGATCGAGTGCAAGGTAGAGGGCGGCATCACCCGCTTCTGCGCGGTGTTCCACGATGCCGACTCCATCCCGGAGATCGGCCCGCTGCGCTCTGGCCGCGACCAGTTCCTGCAGCTGCTGATGCCCTATCAGGCGCTGTACTACCACGACGGTGAGAGCGCCGCCTGCACCAAATTCATCAGCGTATACAACTATTCCGGCCTGAACATCGGCGGCAAGAGCTACTTTAATACTCCCACCCATCCGCATGTGGCTCACCGCGACAGCCGCGGCCGGGATGTGGCCTATGAACACACCGAGTTCACCTCCGGCAAGGAGATCCGGCAGGCCGCTTCCAACGCGGGCATCGGGCTGAAGTACGATTACGACGCCACCTTCTTCCGCTTTGCGGACTACCGCACCGGCGAGGAGAATGCCATGGCGGGTGCTTCCTCCGGCAAGGCGGTCAGCATCACCCACTCGGACCACTACAAGACCAGCTTCCGCTATGATCCGCAGTCCCGCACCTATAAAATGCAGATGTACAGCCGCATCTCCGGCAAGTTTGAAAACACTGTGGACGAGCTGAATGCAAAGCAGCTGAGCTTTGACAACCTGCTGGTCTGCTTTGCTCCCATCGAGCGCTATTCCGGCGACTCCGGCGATGTGCAGCAGGTAAGCTACATCTCCGGCGGCGATGCCTATTATTTCAGCCGCGGCGCTGTACAGCATGTCCGCTGGGAAAAGGCTTCGCCTGAGCATCCGCTGCTGGTCTACGACAAGACCGGTGCGCAGATGCTTTTCAACCGCGGCAAGACCTATCTTGCCATCGTGGACGACGACGAGTGGTCCAACTTCAGCTATCAGTAACGAGGGAACCGCATGAAACGCATCTGGAATCTGGCCCTTGGCACGGCGGTGCTGTGCACAGCCCTGCTGTGCGGGTGTGCGCTATCCGGCACCACTGCCCCGGACAGTGCAGCGCCCACCGACCCGCTGACCGGGCAGGAGCTGCAGTATCCCGGCGAACGCACCGCCGCCGTGGTGATCGACAACGCCGCTTCCAGCACCACACAGTGGGGCATTGGCAGTGCATCGGTGGTGCTGGAAGCCCTGACCGAGAGCGGCCAGCCCACCAGCCTGTGCTTGGCTTATCCTTCGGTATCGGCTATGCCAACCGTCGGCCCAGTGACCCTTGGGCAGGACCTTTACTGGCGGCTGCTCAGCGGGCAGGAAGTACTGCCCATCCAGCGGGGTGCAGGGCAGTTTGCCCGCAACTATCTGGATTATTATAACCTGCGGGCCGTGGACGCGCTGGAAGTGGGCCGCAACGCCTTTTCCTGCGATGATGTCTGGAGCGGCGCGCCGCTGTGGCATACCAGCGGCGGGGAGGTCGCCTCCGTGCTGGGCAGCCTGAACCTTTCCGGCGCATTGGGCGACCACGGCAGCAGCGCTTCCTCCTCGGCCAGCACTGCCGAGGACAGCTCTGCCATTTCCGCTCTGCCCGCCCTGCTGCCGCAGGCCAAAGAGCCCCGCCTGCCGGAGCCCGGTTCCCGGGATGCCGAACAGGTGCAGATCAACTTTGCGCCCCAAAGCACCACCGGCTTTGCCTACGATGCGGCCAGCGGCACCTACGGGATGCTCCGTGCCGACGGCACCGCCCAGCTGGATGCCAACACCGGCGCGCAGGCGCAATTCGACAATCTGCTGGTCCTTTACTCCGCTTCCAGCCTGCGGGACGACGGCACCACGCTGGACTACGACCTGTCCCTTGGCGGCGGTGTCTGGCTGAACGGCAGCCAGCTGTGGCACATCACATGGACGCAGGGCACAGACTCCACCTTTGCCTTTTACGATGCCGACGGCAGGCCGCTGAGCATCCGCACCGGACGCAGCTACATTGCGCTGGTCTCCAGCGTGACCGGGCAGGAGCTGACGGTATTGGATTCCGCCGGGCAGAATGTGCTGAATTGACAAAACAAAAAAAGACCATCTGAGGCATTTTTAACTGCATCTCAGATGGTCTTTTATTCCGTTCAGGAACTCCTTCCGTCATCGCGGACGCGATGCCACTGTTCCCCTTTTTGTCACTTGCGTGACATCTGCTCCTCTCTTTGTCACCTGCGGTGACATTTCTCCCCGGCGCGGGGAGAATCTGTCCCGGCCGGGGGAAGTCTTTCTCA